>Ga0308017_1000203_pt1 | contig 19502 bp, 12 predicted proteins | sample Neamet280_FD_203145 | JGI IMG/M metagenome (GOLD analysis project Ga0308017, IMG submission 203145) | Marine microbial communities from water near the shore, Antarctic Ocean - #280 | ecosystem: Environmental > Aquatic > Marine > Unclassified | place: Southern Ocean | collected 2014-10-01
ACTAGCCGAGGTATCCTTTTCAAAAAGTCGACGAATCAGTTGCATTAAGTCCTTGGGGTCTGGTTTCTTAGCTGGCGTATTTCTTAAACAATACGGAAGCATTGTGTCCTCCGAAACCGAAGGTGTTAGATAACGCAGCGTTAACAACACGATGTCGTGCCTTATTAAACGTGAAATCAAGCTTTGGGTCTAAACCTTCGTCTTCATGTTCAAAATTAATTGTGGGAGGAATAATCCCATGCTCAATCGCCAGAATACAGGCCATAGCTTCTATAGCGCCAGCAGCACCTAACAGATGGCCCGTCATCGACTTTGTTGACGAAATGCTCAGTTTATATGCTGCATCCCCAAACACCTTTTGAATGGCCTGGGTTTCAGCAATGTCTCCCAGAGGAGTAGAAGTTCCATGTACGTTGACGTAATCAACCTCTTCTGGTGTCATTCCTGCATCTTCAAGGGTCGCCCGCATCACGTTTGTCGCGCCAAGTCCCTCCGGATGAGGCGCCGTAATATGATGCGCATCTGCGCTCATCCCTCCACCTACCATTTCGCAATAAATTTTTGCACCTCGCGCCTGAGCATGTTCAAGAGATTCGAGAATAATCGCTCCAGCACCTTCACCTAGGACAAATCCATCACGTGTTTTATCGAAAGGCCTTGAGGCTCGCTTTGCATCATCATTTCTTGTTGATAATGCTTTAAGCGCGTTAAATCCTCCTATTCCTCCTTCTGTGACCGCGGCTTCTGATCCACCCGTAACCATGACATCGGCCTTGCCTAATCGTATCAGATTGAATGAATCTATTAAAGCATGAGTAGAACTGGCGCACGCACTGACTGTGGCGTAGTTTGGTCCACGAAATCCGTTTCTAATACTTATGTGTCCAGCTGCAATATCTGGAATCATCATCGGAATAAAGAAGGGGGAAAAACGAGGCGTTCCATCTCCCTGATAGTAGTTTTTTGCCTCATCCATGAAGCTTTGAAAACCTCCAACACCTGAACCCCAGATTACTCCAGCTCTGTCAGGATTCACCTTAAACTTTCCGGCATTGCTTAATTCTTCTTCAGATCCCGCATCAAATTTGAGGTCTCCACCCACAATACCTGCATCGGCAAGTGCCTGTTTCGAACTGACTACAGCATACTGACTGTAAAGGTCCATTCTTCTGGCTTCGCGGCGATGTATGTGGTCAAGGGGGTTAAAACCTTTGACCTCACATGCGAATCTTGTTTTAAATTTTGAGGCATCAAAACGCGTAATTTCAGCTGCCCCGCTCACGCCGTCAACTAAATTATTCCAGAAAGATACGGGGTCATTACCTAGGGGCGTTAACGCCCCTAAACCTGTTACAACTACACGCTTAAGTTCCATAGACGAATGCCAAAGGCTTACTTAGTCGCTTTCTCGATGTGCTCTACCGCTTGCCCGACAGTGCTGATATTCTCAGCTTGATCGTCTGGAATTGCGATGTTAAATTCTTTCTCAAACTCCATAATGAGTTCTACTGTGTCGAGAGAATCGGCACCTAAATCGTTTGTGAAGCTTGCCTCTAGCGTTACTTCTCCTGCTTCCAACCCTAGCTTATCAACAATGATAGCTGTTACTTTTTCACTGATTTCAGACATAATATTCGTGTTCAATTTGAGGCAAAATTAACCCAATAGTTCAACCTTCAGCTACAATAACAAGAAAGTTTTAACCAAAAGGTTGGTCATTCAGACGTCAAGCCCATACAGATCAACACAAAACTCCCTCAGAACATCCATTACTTAATGTGATATTCACGAATATTTTATCAAAATATCGTTAATGGCCTTCCGATTTAAGTTTGGCACCTCACAATTGTCTGATGGAAAGCCAAAAGGTATATTTAAATACGCTCTTTCATTCTCTGGCCTTTCTAATATGTCAGCAAGAAATGTCATGGGCGAGGGTGTATGAGTCAACGCAACGAGACCGATTTCATGAAGTGCCGTCAACAACATCCCCACAGCAATTCCCACACTCTCATTGACGTAGTAATTCTGTGTTTTTCCCGATTCATCAGCCCCATATGAGTGCTTGAAAACAACAATCAATCCCGGGGCATTTTCAATAAATGGTTTGATCTCGTTCGTGCCGAAGGGCGCCAAATCCTTCATCCACTCTGCGCTCATCCTTCCATTGTAGTTTCTATATTCCTCCGCTTCAGCAGCAACTCTGATCCTCTTTCTAATCTCAGGATCGGTGACCAAACAAAATGTCCAAGGTTGTTTGTGCGCTCCAGAAGGAGCTGTGCCGGCAGCGGCGATGCAGTTGACAACAGCCTCCATGGGGACTTCATCCGATGAGAAATGTCGAACGCTCCGGCGGGTTTCCATTTTCTCAAGGAAATCTTGACTTCGCGCAAGCATTTCTTTTGGCGAGAACCTCTCTGGATGATACTTCATCCCTTTTTATAAGATGAAGTATCTCTCAGTTTTTGCATCAATTTAGATGCGTAAATAAAGTCGTTGAGGGTTGGTGAATCCGAGACCATCATTTCAGCATTGTCTCCTTTGAAAGCGATTTCTCCATTGTGGATAAAGTGTATCGTGTCAGATGCTTCGATGACGCTGTTCATGTCGTGGCTTACAACGACAGTCGTCATGCCGTATTCATTCGTAATATCTAATATCAAGTTGTCAATTACAATCGCTGTTTGGGGGTCTAAACCGGAGTTGGGTTCATCACAAAAAAGGTATTTCGGATTCATTGATATAGCGCGCGCTATACCTACTCTCTTTTGCATTCCTCCACTAAGTTCTCCTGGGAATTTCTCTCCTTGACCCTCTAGTTCTACCCTTGACAAACAATCTTGGACTCTGGCTGACATACTGTCCTCGTCCATGTCACTAAACATCTTTAAGGGGAACTTGATGTTCTCAGCAACTGTCATTGAGTCGAACAGTGCCCCGCCTTGGAATAACATTCCTATTTCTTTTCTAATCTCTTTTCGTTCCTTTCTATTCATGGTGGTGAAGTCACGTCCATCAAAAAATACATGACCCAAATCTGGCTCTAGCAATCCCACCGTACACTTGGTAAGGACACTTTTGCCCGAGCCTGATCTTCCTATGATAAAGTTGACCTTGCCTTTTTCGAAAGTCGCGCTCACGTCATTTAAAACTTGAGTTCCTCCAAACGATTTCGATATGTTTTTTACTTCAATCAATCTGAAAAATTAGGTGAGGAGTAGCTTTGTGAGAACGAGATTTGTGAGCATAATGATCACGACGCTATAAACCACAGCCTTGGTACTCGATTTCGCGACTTCTATCGCACCGCCAGAGGTGAAGTATCCGTGATATGCTGAGACAGACGTCATGATCAAGGCGAAAATAGTTGTCTTGATCAATGCGTAGACGACATCGTAGGAGACAAAGTCTACTTGTAGGCCATACTCGAAGTCCGCCATACTGCTAACCCCCGTGATAAGAGCGATGACAGCTCCAGATGAAACGCCCAAGGCCATGCTCATAATGACGAGGACTGGAATACAAATAAAACCCGCGACGATTTTAGGTAAAACAAGGAACCCGGCACTATTCACTCCCATGATCTCGAGTGCATCAATCTGCTCTGTTACACGCATTGTACCGAGCTGTGATGCGATGTTTGAGCCTACCTTCCCTGCCAAGATAACAGGGATAAGTGTAGGAGAAAACTCTAAAATCATGGTTTGGCGCACCGTAAAACCTATCGTGTAAATTGGAATCCAACCGCCTATCTGATGGGCCGTCTGCAAGCACATAACCGCACCCATGAAAACACTTAAAAGCGCCACAATCCCCACACTTTCAACGCCTATTATGGACATTTCTTTCACCAATTGTCGACGAAAAATCTTGCCTTTTTCAGGTTTATGCAATACTGTGGCCATAAACCGCGTATATCTTCCTATGTTAAAGATGATGCCCACAGCGCTAAGGTACACGTAACTATTCCTAACTTCACCCCATGAATAAACGACTTGTCAATCATATTTTGTTATGCACTTTTGTACTCGTTTCATCGCTCACATTGTTAAGTGGGTGCGCTTCGACTTCAGGTTGCGGAACGTGTGATGCTTATGGGTGTGTCGACATTGACAATCATGAATAAGCCCGAACACACATTTGCTGTCATCATGGCGGGAGGAATAGGAAGTAGGTTTTGGCCGATGTCTAGAAACTCCAAACCCAAACAGTTTCTTGATATTCTGGGAACGGGGCAATCGCTGATTCAAATGACGTACACGAGGCTTTCTAAGGTTGTGCCTCCTTCGAACATTCTCGTCGTGACAAATGAGCTTTACCGTGCTCAGGTTGAAAGTCATCTGCCATTAATACCGACTTCAAACATTCTATGTGAGCCCCATATGCGTAATACCGCGCCGTGTATCGCATATGCAAATGCTGTGATTTCCAACCGTGTGCCGTCCGAAACAGACCCCTCCGAGATCGGAATCATTGTCGCACCATCAGATCACCTCATCTTAGATTCAAATGAATTTGAACGCATCATTTCGATTGCCCTTACAAATGCATGTTCAACTTCATCCTTGCTAACCCTTGGAATAAAGCCAACCCGACCCGATACCGGATACGGGTATATTAAATTCTCCGGGAAAAACGAAATCGCACAAGTAGAAAGATTTACTGAAAAACCCGATCTCGAAACTGCCAAAACCTTTCTAACTCAGGGGGATTTTTGTTGGAACAGTGGGATTTTTATTTGGTCTTTAAAAAGCATCTCAGAATCCTTCTCAAAACACCTCGGCGCGTTGTCTGTCGCTTTTAATGGCGCGAAGCTGTGTGGGGAATCCGGTGAAGTCGATGCGATTTACGACAACTGTGAATCAATATCTATAGACTACGGAATTCTCGAAAAATCATCCGAGGTTCAAGTGATTTCTTGCGAATTTGGTTGGTCTGACCTAGGGACTTGGACCTCTCTTGCAAACAATTTAGGGACCGATTCAAACGGAAACAGTTCCAGTGGAACCCATTTATATTCATCTGAATCATCTGGAAACGTCGTTGTATCTAATGACAACAAACTGATTGCCATACGAGGTCTTAAGGACTTCATCGTTGTCGATACGCCTGATGCTTTGCTGGTTTGTCCTAAATCTGACGAACAGTGGGTGAAAGACCTCGTGGGTGAATTGAAAGAGGGAAATAAATAGTCCGTATCACTCAGTTACTTATTCCCGATCATATTTCCGGGGACAACCCATGCGTCATATTCTTCGCCAGTGAGATAGCCCAGTGAAAGTGCCGCCTCACGTAGGGTAGTGCCTTCAGAATGTGCTTTGCCAGCGATTTCAGCCGATTTGTAGTAGCCGATTTTCGTGTTTAGGGCAGTGACGAGCATCAGGCTGTTGTCGACAAGTTCGGAAATCCGAGATTCGTTCGCCGTGATCCCTTCAACACAATTCTTTGCAAAGGAAAGTGCACTGTCGCCAAGTAATCTCGCAGACTCAAGGATGTTGCGTGCCATCATAGGCTTGAATACATTGAGTTCATAATGACCTTGGGTTCCGCCCACAACAATCGCAACATCGTTCCCCAGTACTTGAGCACAAACCATGGTGATCGCTTCGCACTGGGTTGGGTTTACTTTTCCAGGCATAATAGAAGAGCCCGGCTCGTTTGCTGGGAGTTGTAGTTCACCAATCGCTGAACGAGGACCAGAGCCCATCATTCTAATATCATTGGCAATTTTATTAAGAGAGACCGCAAGCTGTCGGAGGGCGCCATGAGACTCTACCACCGCATCGTGGGCGGCCAGAGCTTCAAACTTGTTAGGTGCAGTCACAAAAGGGTGCTTCGTCGATGAAGCAATGTGAGCGGCAACGATTTCAGAATAGCCAGAAGGCGTATTGATCCCCGTTCCGACAGCTGTTCCTCCCAAAGCGAGCTCGGAAAGGTGCGCCAGTGAGGAGCGTAGGGAGCGCATACCGTAGTCCAATTGCGCAACGTATCCGGAAAATTCCTGACCGAGCGTCAGAGGAGTCGCGTCCATCAGATGGGTGCGCCCGATTTTTACAATCGAATCGAACGCTTTGGACTTCGCCGCAAGCGCATCGCGAAGTGTTTGTATGCCTGGTAAGGTGTTTTCTACGATTAGCGAATAAGCCGCGATATGCATCGCCGTAGGGAACGTGTCATTCGAAGACTGGCTCTTGTTTACATCGTCATTGGGATGAACTGGACGCGTACCTGACCCAAGCGTACCGCCTGAAAGTTGATGGCATCTGTTGGCGACAACTTCATTCACATTCATATTTGACTGAGTGCCGGAACCTGTTTGCCAAACAACAAGAGGAAACTGATTGTCGTGCTTCCCTTCAAGAATTTCAGCACATGCAGTAGAAATAAGATCTCGGGTTTCTTCAGATAAAATGCCACACTCGCAGTTGGTGATGGCGGCAGCACGTTTAAGATGGGCGAAAGCATACACGATCTCGAGAGGCATAGAAGAGGAAGGGCCTATGCGGAAGTTGTTACGTGAACGTTCTGTTTGTGCGCCCCAAAGTACGTGAGAAGGTACTTTTACTTCTCCGAGAGTGTCTTTTTCAATGCGGAAATCTGACATGATGTTTATAGTAGTGAAGTTTATTTAGTGGGAAATGCTGTTATACTTTGTCGGTGTTCGATGCTGCGCCAGCCTCCATAAGGTAAGCCTTGAGGAATCCGTCAATTTCTCCATTCATCATGGCATCGACATTGGACGTTTCAAAGCCTGTGCGAACGTCTTTCACCATTTTATATGGCTGCATGACGTAAGAACGAATTTGTGAACCCCACTCTATTTTCATTTTCCCCGCTTCAATTTCGTCGCGGGCTTCGTTTAGACGGGATCGTTCGAGTTCAAAGAGTTGAGATTTCAGGAGTTGCAACGCCTTTTCTCTGTTGCCAAGTTGAGATCTGGTTTCTGTATTTTCAATAACGATCCCAGTAGGAGCATGGCGAACTCTGACGCCAGTTTCGACCTTGTTTACGTTTTGGCCTCCAGCACCACCCGAACGAAAAGTATCCCACGTAATATCCGCAGGGCTAATCGTGATTTCTATAGAATCATCTACGAGAGGGTACACGTAAACTGAGGCAAAAGAAGTGTGGCGACGCGCTTGGGAATCAAAGGGTGAAATCCGTACGAGACGGTGAACCCCATTTTCTCCTTTAAGCATGCCATAAGCGAACTCGCCTTCAAACTCTAGGGTCACTTGCTTAATTCCAGCGGGGTCACCCTCTTGGAGTTGAAGTTCACGGACCTTAAATCCTGCCTTGTCGCCGTACATTCTGTACATTCTCATCAGCATTGATGCCCAATCGCAAGATTCAGTTCCACCAGCACCTGAAGTAATCTGCATCACGGCATTGAGTGAATCTTCTTCCGCTGAAAGCATGTTTTGAAATTCGAGGTCCTCGATCACCGCCAATGACGATTTGTAAGCAGCGTCAACTTCTGCAGGATCTTCTTCACCTGCTTTCATGAACTCAAAAAGAACATACAAGTCCTCAACCTTTGACGCACAATCGTCAAACTTTATCACCCAGGATTTCTTTGAACGGATCTGTTTCATCACCAGTTCAGCTTTCTTGGAATCATTCCAAAAGTCAGGATCTTGAGTTTGCTTCTCATCATCCATAACTTCAATTCTCTTTTGTTCGATGTTTAAGTAACCCTTAAGGGCATCGACACGAGTAGAAAGTGCTTCGATAGAATCAATAGTAAGCATGTCACAAAAGTAGCTAACTTAAGATGAGGAGTCTAAGACCTCCATGATGAGTTCTAAAGGGAATCCTCTTGATTGTAGATATCTGATTAAACGCGGTTTATTTGACTGACGTTCGAAAGGCTCCGTTTTTTGACGAATTGAAATGACTTCAACAAGCTTTTCCTTGATGATTTCAGGTGTAAATGGCATTAAAGTTGAAGAAATTTCACCCGAAGAACACCCCTTTAAAAACAACCCATCTTTAATTTTTAATGGGCCCCAATTCTTCAGTACAAAATGATCGTGCGTGAAGGCACTCATAAAGCGAGTTTGGTTTACAAAGTCAGTAGACTCAAGTAAAGAGAGGTATTCTTCGGCGTCAGATGAGGGGACCTCAAGTTCCGACAAACGCTTCAACACCTCCCCTCTTGAACGTTCAGAACGGGCGCACCAACGTCTTATTTTTTCCTTCCAATTCAATGCTCAACTGTTTTATTAGACGATATAGAATGAATATTAAAGCGCAAGGTGGTTGAGATTTACGATATTTGCAAAACTAATAACACCCATTTTATATCCGTTATGCGGTCTGAACTTTTGCAACGTATCCAGGATTTACTCGGCAACGAGGATCTGGAAGCCATCCGAAAAGATGTGCGCAGTGCCATACAATCCTTCCATGCCCTCACTCAAGATGAGGTAAGGCGTCAACGTGATGCCTGGGAAAAAGAGGCGCACGAAATTGATGATTCATTCCTTTACAAGCCTTCTGAAGATGAAGCTTTGGTTGAGGAACTTTCAAAGAAGTATAAAGAGAGGGAGAAAGCTTGGAAGGCCCAAATAGGTGAAGAGCAGAGAGCGAATTTTACCATAAAGGAAGGATTACTCGCGGAACTGCGAAACATCATACAAGAGGAGGAGAATATTGGAAAAGCGTTCAGTTCTTTCAATGAAGTAAGAGAGAAATGGGAAAAGATTGGTGATGTACCTGGTGACAAATACAAAGATGTGCATGATGAGTATCATCGCCTAAGGGATGAGTTTTTCTACAACATCAATATTTACAAGCAACTTCAAGACCACGATTTACAGATAAATAATAAAAAGAAGTTAGATCTTACAGAAAAAGCCAAAGAACTGGCGGCCATTGAAAATCTAAAAGAGAGAGAAAAGGCTGCACGTGATCTGCAAAAACAGTGGCTTGATGTAGGTCCTTCGCCGAGAGAAAGCTATCAAGAGATGGCGGATACGTTTTTCAGCATCACGCGACCCGTCTTTGATGAAGTGAAGGCGCATTACGATAAAATTCGTGAAGGCTTTGTGGAACATAAGGTGGCCAAAGACGCTGTCATCGAAAATTTACGGAACCTACTCACTGAAGAGGTTGAAGGGAACTCTAAGGCTTGGCAAGTGATCACCAAACAGGTGATAGAAATGCAGAGTAAATGGAAAGAGATGGGGTTTGCTGGAAAAGAGCACAACGAATCTTTGTGGAAGCAGTTCCGAGAACTTTCTGATGTTTTCTTCGAGAAAAGACAGGTCTTTTACGACAAGATGAAAGAGGAAGGGGTAGAGGTGAAAAAGGCAAAAATTGAACTTTGTGAAAAGGCTGAGGCTTTGAAAGAAAGTACGGATTGGAAGGACACCACTCTGACAATGTTACAACTTCAGAAGACTTGGAAAGAGTCCGGTTCATGCTCACCTGGAGACGAACATCGACTGTGGCGAAGGTTTCATAAGGCTCAGGATGTGTTTTTTAAAGCAAAAAAGGAACAATTCGCTGAAAGGAATAAAGAGGAGAAAGCAAATTTAATCCTGAAAAACGCCCTCTTAGAGAACGTAGAAGGGTTTAAGGTGACAGAGAATCGATCTGAAGACTTAAATACATTAAAAGCGTTTTCTACAGAATGGAGAAAGGTCGGATTCGTGCCTCGCAAGGTCTTTGAACAGATTTCTGATCGTTTTACAAAAGCGATGGACACGCACTACGATGCGTTAAGTGCTCAAAAATCTGAACGCTCAGTTGCCAGTTATCAAAACCATATTAATCGCCTCTCCAAAGGTGACAGTCGAGGGGGTGATGGTGGCTTGCGTCGTGAGCAAACTATTCTTCGTGAAAAGATCACGCGTCTGAACACGAGAATCATCCAAACCGAAGAAAATATGGAACGTTTCACGGGTAAGGGAGCGCAATCAATTCGAGATCAAGCAGAAAAGTCAATCAAAAGCTACAAGCGTGAAATTGATGAAATGAAAGCCAAGCTTAAGATGTTGCGTGAAGCGTCTGAAGACTAAAGAGACTGTTTTAGAGGCTGTCCGTGAGACCTACTTTCGCTTGAGAAGAATGTCCGCCACTCCATTTGATTGAGCGACAACTTTCTGCTTTTTCGGGCAGTGCTTGTACAGTATAACCCTCTTTTTTAAGCCATTTGAGATATTCCGGGAGAGCGTAAAGCAATCTGGGAGCGGCTTTTTCGCTGTCGTGAAAAACGACAATCGAACCTGGGCGAGTGAGTTTCTGTAACGATTTTAAACAATCGCCGCCCGAACGAGATCTATCGAAATCTCCTGAAAGCACATCCCACATGACAACTTGAGTCCTCGTCGAGAGTGCGCGAGCTTGATTTGGAGTAATGCGGCCATACGGAGGTCGGAACCTACTTGTGACACCTAATTCTTCTTCACATTCTAAATAACTCCTTAAATAAGATTTATTTGACGTTGACCAGCCACTCTCATGTCCTTGGCTGTGATTCGCCACTTCATGCCCAGCATTCCTTAAGTTCTTAACGATCTCGGGGTGTTTCGCCGCTTGATTTCCTACGCAGAAAAAAGTCGCCTTTAAATCACCATGCTCCTTTAACTGTTCTATTACCCACGGAGTAAGATGGGGATGTGGCCCGTCGTCAAAAGTTAAGAAAACCTCCTTTTTAGTGCCTTTAGGAGGAACTCGCCAAAGAACAGACTTAACCATGCTGTGCACAGTTTGTGGTGTACGGGTCATATACATTCAATGATTTGACGTCTGATATAAAGTGTGGTTGCCTCTTGAATGCAAATTGAGTGCGAAGGATTAACTTTGCGCCTCAATATGGAATACGATTTTCGCAGTATAGAAAAGCATTGGCAAGAAGTATGGAATTCTAACAATTCCTACAAAGTAGATGAAACTCCTGGGAAGCCTAAGTTTTATGCTTTGGACATGTTCCCCTACCCTTCGGGTGCGGGACTGCATGTGGGACATCCCCTGGGATATATTGCCTCAGATATAATCGCACGGTATAAGCGTCATTGTGGATTCAACGTGCTTCATCCAATGGGGTTTGACAGCTTTGGATTGCCAGCCGAACAGTACGCAATTGCGACAGGTCAACATCCATCGATTACCACAGAAACGAATATCAATCGCTACCGCGATCAAATGAAACAAATCGGGTTTTCTTTTGATTGGAGTAGGGAGCTGAGAACATCAGACCCATCCTATTACAGATGGACACAGTGGATTTTCGGAATGATCTTCGAAAGTTGGTACGACACTGAAAGTGACAAAGCGAGAAATATTTCTGAATTAAAGGACGCGTTTTCAAAAAACGGGACATATTCAGTCATGCCAGCGTGTGATGATGAGTGGTGGAAGAATTTAGAGCTGAGCAGCTACCCGCATTTTGGGGAACACTTTTCAGGGGACTTCACCTCAACAGATTGGAATTCAATGTCTGAAGAAGCTCAGGAGGGAATTTTAATGCATTTTCGTCTTGCCTATTTGGCTGATTCGGAAGTGAATTGGTGCCCCGAATTGGGAACTGTATTGGCAAACGACGAAGTCAAAGATGGCCTGTCAGAAAGAGGCGGGCATCCTGTTGAGAGAAAACGTATGCGACAGTGGATGATGCGAATTTCAGCCTATGCAGATCGTTTAATCTCAGCGCTTGACGATTTAAATTGGACAGACAGTATTAAAGAGGCACAAAAAAATTGGGTCGGTCGTTCTGAAGGAGCTTCCTTAAGATTTTCTGGTGCAGGCAAGGCGAGTCATTCTGTTGTAGAAGTCTTTACGACGCGCCCCGACACAATTTTCGGCGTGAGTTTTATGGTTCTCGCCCCAGAACATGAACTCGTGTCAGTGTTCACGTCGAATGCGCAAAAGAAAGACGTCGAAGAATACGTTGTTGCTGCTTCTCGTAAAAGTGAACGTGAGCGCCAGGGAGAAAAAGAAATTACCGGAATCGCTCTTGGGGGATATGTGATACATCCGTTAACTGGACATGAGATTCCTGTTTATATCGCAGACTACGTGCTGGCAGGATATGGGACAGGAGCGATTATGGCTGTTCCATCGGGAGATGAGCGAGATTGGAAGTTTGCGCAACATTTCTCAATAGAGATTCCCTCTATTTTCGAAGGCTTCGATACCGCCCAAGAGGTTTGTGCTGATGAAAACGCAAAATTAAAGAATTCTGGCAACCTAAACGGGCTGGCAAAAAAAGCAGCAATACCCGCCGCGATTGACATTCTTGTAGAAAAGGGAATTGGAGAGCGAAGAATAAACTATCGACTCAGGGATGCCGTTTTCTCAAGGCAACGCTACTGGGGGGAGCCCTTCCCTATTTGTTACGAAGACGACATCCCAAGGCTGATCAAAGATGTTACAATTACACTTCCAAAAGTAGACGCCTACCTGCCTACTGAAGATGGTGAGCCACCATTGGCACGCGCAAAAAAAGAGGCTTGGAAAGTCTTTGAAGGCGATCGAATGGAGACAAACACAATGCCGGGCTGGGCTGGATCATCTTGGTATTTCCTCAGGTATATGGACCCTCACAATGAAAAAGAGTTCTGCGCTCGGGATAAGATTGATTACTGGGGACAGGTCGATCTTTATGTGGGAGGTGCTGAACATACGACTGGGCACTTGTTATACTCTAGGTTTTGGACCAAGTTTTTATATGATATAGACCAAATACCATTCGATGAACCTTTCAAAACAATGGTCAATCAGGGAATGATTCTCGGGCGTTCAAGTTTTGTATATCGCGTTCAAGGAACATCGAAATTTGTAACGTACGAACAGAAAAAATCTCATAAAACACAAAGATTACACGTCGATATCTCACTCGTGGAAAATGACATATTAGATCTTGAAGGCTTTCGCGCCTGGAGACCTGAGTTCGCCAACGCCGAGTTTATTCTAACTGACGAGGGTACTTATACATGTGGGCATGAAATTGAGAAGATGTCGAAGTCGAAGTACAACGTCCAAACGCCTGACGAGCTTGTCGAAAAGTACGGTGCGGACACACTAAGGTGTTATGAGATGTTCTTGGGTCCACTTACTCAATCTAAACCCTGGGACACAAAAGGCATTTCAGGGGTCCACAATTTCTTACGTAAATTTACGAGGCTTGCAGGTGCGTCTGAAGATGTTCCACCTTCGAAATCAGAACTACGAATCGTTCACCAAGCCATAGAGAAGGTGACTGCCGATCTTGAACGCTTCGCATTTAACACTGTAGTCAGCGCGTTAATGATTGCTGTGAACGAACTCAACGATCTCGACAACGCGTGCACATTTTCAGGTCTCAGACCACTTGTAACATTGCTGAGCCCCTATGCGCCACATTTGGCTGAAGCATTGTGGACAGAAATTGGCGGTGAGGGATTGGTGATTAATGCGGATTGGCCCAAAGCGAATTCCGAGTATCTCGTTTCAGACGAAGTAACCTACCCTATTTCTTTCAATGGAAAATTGCGATTTAAACTTACATTTCCATCATCCGCTACAGCTCAAGAAGTGGAGTCGACAGTAAGGGCTGATGAACGCACAATAACACAGATGGAGGGGCGTGAAATTCGAAAAATAATCGTCGTTCTGGGGCGAATTGTGAATATTGTTGGATAATTCACCTATATAATTCTATTTTTTTATTATAGTATAATTTATCATCGCTAAACGTTGATAGTCAGAGTTTTGAGTGGTTTTTTTTACATTAAATTTATCATATAAACTGATTATATAATTAGACGAATAACATTATTTCGTCGATGTAATTAATTATGTGTTATATTTGTTATCCGTTCCTTTTCTGAGAACTCGAAGATTGCGACCTCATTCGCGCAAAATTTTGTTTTCGAATAACAGAGAGAAACTTAAAATCCTATGGTCATGAAAAACGACATTCAATCAAACACTTATACAATGCGTATATTAATTACATTTACCCTGGCTCTTTTCTGCTTAACGAGCTCATTTGCTCAGTTAACACCGTTAAGTTCCACTCAATTCTTCCCAGCACCTGAAGGTTACTGGTTAGGCGCAGAAGAATATGCTACGCACACAGGCGGTGATCTAGATGGCCAAACTACTTGGCGCATCTACATTCACTGTGTGAACGAAACAGATTATTTATCCTCTGTTTCTGGTGATGACAATAATATTTTTGAGCTGAATACGACTACATCTTGGTATCAAAATGACGCTGGCGTCACCTTCGGGTCGGAAGCAAACACAGCATTTTATGCCTTTTTCCCTGGCCTTGAGTATGACAGTTGGTTAACGATTGGTGCAGAAGACTCTAATGGAGGAGTTGCTGTAAGTTCGATTACAGGTGACACCGACCCGTTTTCTGTTTTCGAAGCTGGAAATAACATGATCATAGATGATGGCACAGGTTCAGCATGGTATTCACCATTCCCTGGGACAGGTGACCTTACTTTACCTTCATTCGCTGGGTCTGATTTGAGAGTTTTAGTCGCTCAGGTAACTACTGACGGAACAGTTTCAGGTCAAATGCAGTTGCAGGTATTTATGAATGCAGACCAAACAGAAGAGTGGCGCGATCTGCTTCCTATTCTGTTCTCTAATCCATTAGGATGTACTGATGCTACAGCTTGTAACTACGATTCTGAAGCAACAGTGGATGACGGGTCTTGTGAGGGAATTGCTGACGGAGCGTGTAACTGTGACGGAGACGTATTAGATGAGTGTGACGTTTGTGGCGGTGCAGGTATTGCTGACGGAGCGTGTAACTGTGACGGAGACGTATTAGATGAATGTGGTGTTTGTGGCGGTTCAGGTATTGCTGATGGCGCATGTAACTGTGATGGAGACGTACTCGATGAATGTGGTGTATGTGGCGGAGCTGGAATTGCTGACGGAGACTGTAACTGTGACGGAGACGTACTCGATGAGTGTGGCGTGTGTGACGGTGATGGAATTGCTGACGGAGACTGTAACTGTGACGGAGACGTATTAGATGAATGTGGCGTATGTGGTGGTGGTGGAATTGCTGATGGCGCATGTAACTGTGACGGAGACGTATTAGATGAATGTGGTGTATGTGGCGGTGCTGGAATTGCTGACGGAGACTGTAACTGTGACGGAGACGTACTCGATGAATGTGGTGTTTGTGGCGGTGCAGGTATTGCTGATGGCGCATGTAACTGTGACGGAGACGTACTCGATGAATGTGGCGTTTGTGGCGGTGCAGGTATTGCTGACGGAGCGTGTAACTGTGACGGAGACGTACTCGATGAATGTGGCGTTTGTGGCGGTGCAGGTATTGCTGACGGAGCGTGTAACTGTGACGGAGACGTATTAGATGAATGTGGTGTTTGTGGCGGTTCAGGTATTGCTGATGGCGCATGTAACTGTGATGGAGACGTATTAGATGAATGTGGTGTATGTGGCGGTGCTGGAATTGCTGACGGCGCATGTAACTGTGACGGAGACGTAATCGACGCGTGTGGCGTATGTGGCGGTAATGGAATTGCAGACGGAGCGTGTAACTGTGACGGAGACGTACTCGACGCGTGTGGTGTGTGTGGAGGTGATGGTATTGCGGACGGAGCGTGTAACTGTGACGGAGACGTACTCGATGAGTGTGGCGTATGTGGCGGTAATGGAATTGCAGACGGAAATTGTGACTGTGACGGAAGTCAGTTGGACGCAATAGGCGTATGTGGGGGAGATTGTGATTCTGATGAAAATTCAAATGGTGTATGTGACGATTCGGAGATACTTGGGTGTACTGATATTACAGCATGTAACTATGATGAAACAGCGACCCTGAATGATGACAGCTGTACATATCCTGAGTCAGGGTATGATTGTGATGGAATCTTTACTGGATGTGAAGGTTGCGAACCCGTATTCACAACTGACATCTCAGATTACAGTGTGCAATGTGAGGAAGATCTCCCAGGAGAATGCGACCCGACTGTTGAAGCGATCAATCCGTGTACAGGAGAAAACGTCGAAGTCATTTGTCAATACAACCAAGCTATCGCAAGCACTATCACGAACAATGTTGAGACCGCTTACGGACCTGGTGTTGATGGCGCATTCCGTATTTATGGTCTAAGTTCGATGTACGGTGTTTCTGCAAGTGACTATTTTGTTGAAGTAGAGCCCCTTGTACTTGTACGTTACCCAGCAACGGGTACGGCTCGTTTAACAGGTGAAATTGCTTGTATGGCTGATGCAGACCAAACCTTTGCAGTTGATGTTTTCTTTGAAAATCAACAAAACGCAATTCCTTGGTTGGCTGAGTCGAATTATCACACATTATTAACGGCGTGGAATTGTACTGTAGATCCAGCTGGAATTACAGTTTACACGCTTCAAAATACGATCTCTCGCCTCACAGGTACTGGATCATTAGAAGGTCAAATCTATCTAAACCACATGCCGGTCTCACTATCTAAACGCTTCCAGCTTGGAGTTGGAGGTAACAACCACAACTGTGGATATGGTTTGGGAGGTTGGTTTGCTTGGAACGGAACAATTGAAGGACAAACTGTATCAGGTCTTTCAGGTGATATCATCGTAGACCTTGATGAGGATGTATTCCTAGATGTACAATGTGGAGGGGAATTTGCTGACATTGTATATGCTGCAATCGATCCAATATGTGGTAACACAACCGTGGTCACACAGCATGTTTCTCGTGTTGACACTGAAGCACCTGTGTTCACTGAAGGTCCTGAAGATCAAATCGTTGAATGCGACATGGTGCCTGAAGCTGTAGACCCTTCTGAATTGGCTGCAGTAGATAACTGTATCGATCTAGATGCACCCGTAGAAATCCTTTATGATGGTGAACTACGTATTGATGGTGATTGTGCTGACAGCTACGAACTCATTCGTCGTTGGAGTGCAACAGACTGTACTGGGAACGCATCTATTTGGGAACAATCTATACTTGTTCAAGATACAACTGCTCCTTCTATAGAGCCAGCCTCAGCGAATGCTACAGTTGAGTGCGATGGGTCTGGTAACTTAGACGAACTTCAAGCATGGATTGCTTCGAACGGCGGAGCTTCTGCAACAGATAATTGTGCAGATGTTACGTGGAACAACGATTTCAATGCGCTTTCTGACGACTGCGGCGCAACGGGGTCAGCAACGGTGACTTTCACCGCGAGTGACAACTGTGGAAACGCGAGTACAACGATATCTACATTCACTATTGAAGACACAATCGCACCAGAGTTTGGTGATGAATTGCCTCAAACAACACTTTCTTGTGACAACCAAGATGTCATAACTGTGGATGCAACTGATGGATGTGGAGATGTGGTAATTACATATTTTGATGTCCCTGTAAGTGGTGGATGTGTTACGCCTATCGGAACACTTCTACGTGCATATACTGCGACTGATGAATGTGGAAACGCTACTTCTTTAGAGCAAATCATTGTTTTACTTGACGAGGTGGCTCCAGTTATCACTAGCTGGCCTGCAGATTACACCGCTGAGTGTTCGGATGAACATCCTTTCGACACAGATGCTGCGGCAACTGACAATTGTGATTCTGCGCCGGCGTTCACAATATCTACGGACACGATCGCTGGAGATTGCATCGGCAATTTCACGATCCTTAGAACCTTTACAGCAACAGATCATTGTGACAATACTTCTTCCGAAGTTCAGACGATCACGATCCAGGACACAACGGGTCCTGAGTTCACAGATGTTCCTCAAGATTATACCGCAGAATGCTCAGACGCGCATCCCTTCGATTTGGCTTCAGCTGAAGACAACTGTGGTGCTGTGGAAATAGCCTACGCAGCTGATACGCTAGCTGGTGCATGTATTGGAGACTACACGATTACCCGAACCTTCACGGCGACGGACGAGTGTGGAAATTCTTCTTATGCAGAACAGGTAATTACAATTGTAGATACTACAGGTCCAGAGTTTACTTCTATCCCTGCTGATTACACGGCTGAATGTTCTGACGCGCATCCGTTCGACTCTTCTTCTGCTGTTGACAACTGTGGTTCAGTTGAGATCACGGAAGCTACAGATACAATCGCAGGAGGATGCACAGACACTTTCACAATTGTACGTGTATTCACCGCAACAGACGAATGTGGAAACGCAACAAGCGCAACACAAACAATTTCTATTGTTGACACAACTGCGCCAGTATTCACTGAATATGAGAACTTCGAAATCGTTGCTTGTGATTTCCTAACCGACCCCAACGATCCTACTCAATTGGCGCTGTATGCAGAAGACAATTGTGGGGAAATTACTTATTCAGTGAACAGTTCACTCATGTCAGGGGGTTGCCTGGGCGTATGGATGAGAATATGGACTGCAACTGATGATTGTGGTAACTTTTCTACAGCGGAACAATTCGTGTCATTGACTGACTTTGTTGCTCCTACTTTAGAGATTCCTGCTGACTATACAGGTACTATTGATGCAAACTGTGAAGCAGATCTTGATGTAAGTATTACGGGTCAAGCAACATCATATGACAACTGTGGACCTCTTTGGGACAATCTAATAGAAGTAACATTCGAAGATGAATTAATTTCATTTGACTGTGATGCCGACGACAATCTTGCAGAGGGTTCACGTACAATACATCGTACATGGACAGCAATGGATGCTTGTGAGAATACCACGACTCTTGTTCAAGTAATTACGTTACTTGATGAGATCGCTCCGACGGCTTCGATAGAAGATGCGAGCGTGACATGTGAAGAGTACGCATCAGAGGTTGAATTTGGATCTCATTCTGAATCTGACAATTGTGACACCGATATCTCATTTACTTGGGTGAATGACTCAATCGTTAATGTAGAAGGTACTGGATGCTATCAAGCACTAAGAACGTACACTTGGATTGATGATTGCGGAAACGAAACTGCACACCAGCAGACAATAACCGTTTACGACAACGTAGGTCCTGTCATGACAGGTGACATTGAAATCACGATTGAATGTGACAATTACCCAGATTTAAACACGTATGTAACTGGGGATGACAACTGTGGTGGGAACGTAGAAATAACGTTTACAGACCAAGAGGTTAGTGGTGGTTGTGTTCATCCTGTAGGGATGTACATGCGTACATACATTGCAACTGATGATTGTGGAAACAGTTCAATGTTTGAACAGTTCTTGAGACTCGTTGATGAGACAGCTCCTGAATTCACATATGTTCCTGCGGATTACACGAGTGAATGTAGCGATGAGCTCATCCTAGAATTAGCGGAAGCTAGCGACAATTGTGCGACTGCTGAGATCGTTATCACAGAAGAGGTTACGCCTGGTTTATGTGAAGGTGAGTACACTTTAGTGCGCACATTCACAGCTGAAGACGATTGTGACAACTTTACGGTTGCTTCTCAAACCATCTTGATTGTTGATACAACAGGTCCTTCTTTCGATACAGTTCCTTCAGACTACACGATTGAGTGTAATGAAGCGCTGACGCTTGATATGGCTACCGCATCAGATCTTTGTAGCGCAGCTCA
>Ga0308017_1000204_pt1 | contig 19436 bp, 34 predicted proteins | sample Neamet280_FD_203145 | JGI IMG/M metagenome (GOLD analysis project Ga0308017, IMG submission 203145) | Marine microbial communities from water near the shore, Antarctic Ocean - #280 | ecosystem: Environmental > Aquatic > Marine > Unclassified | place: Southern Ocean | collected 2014-10-01
GTTTAAACGTAGTATTGAACCCTCGTAACCACGAGCTAAGTTACCGGAGTGCATTAGTAATGCTTCGTCATGAGATGATACGAGACAGTTTTCAGATACAATAATTGAATCGTTATTGTATTTGCCATAAGACCAGAAGGACTCACGTATGCTGCCGTAACGTATATCGTAGTTAGCTTCATTAATAAGATCGTAACAGTGAAATTGCACTAACTCAGCTGCTTCAGCACGGTCTTCGGGTGTTGGCTTGGTTTTACGAACTAAAGATATAATCTTCTCGAAGTTGTCTCTTAAGTCGTGGTTATACAACTCGCCGTCAAGAATTTTGTCAGGAAAGTCAATAAAAAACCGCTCAAGAGCTGCTTCGATGTGATCGACATTAAGCCATTGTTTACCGGTACGCGTATAGCATCCGTCTTTAGTAATAACGCAACGCACGCCGTCAAGTTTAGGCTGTAGGAATACAGGCATAGTGTAATCGATTTGTTTTTTACCTACTTTATAGGCGAGCATTGGCTTAATCATTATAGTATTGTTTTTGTTTGTTACATATATATTATCGATTTGTATTCGTATTATATTTGTATGTTATAAATTGTACTTTTCTTTTAACTTATTTATTTGCTGCTGGATATTACTGGCAAGATAGAATTTCTCGTCAGCTACTGCGGCTGCTAATTCTTCTTCAAGATGCTCAATCTTATCTTTGATTTTAGATTCACCATCGTCAATAACAATATCAACGTTAGGATCTTTGTCAACCATAATTTTAATATCTTCAAGAAATACATCGTCGTACTCCTTCTGTTTAGCCATCATCTTCGTGACAATGGCTTCAGCTAGTTTATTTATTTCATGTTCAGTCATAGGTTACACCTGCTTAAAGCTATAACGAGTTAGAATGTACTTGTTAATAAATTTACCTTTAGATTCAGAGGTTCTAAGGCCTTCGAATACATGATTAGGCACTCTGTTGTAGTCATACTTGTTGCCGTTTTTAAACGTTAAACGCATTGTGTACGTCTCGTACATATAGCCAGCTGAGTCGATTGCTGTTGAGTTTACGTTGACTGCTTGTTGTGGTAAGATTAATTTGTTCATAATTTAATTTAGTTTAATTTGATTGTTTTTATATATTAATATTATCGATTTGTATTCGTTTTTGTTTTGTAAGTCTGTAAACCAGCTTCATTTTCTTCGTAAGATTTAATTATATCCTCTAGCCATTTAACGTAATCGATGCTTATGTAGAATTCACTGCTCAAGCTGTCCAGCACGTAGATATCTAAATTCGTTTCTTCTCTATATTCTTGCTTTAAATCCATTATTTTTAGTCTAATAAAGCGTAGTAAGCGTTAACATTTGTTTTGCGGAACCAACTTATACCTTTGTGAAACTCGTTGATTTGTTTTTCAGTTACCATTTTAGGTAAAGCTTCCATCATTAATTGAGATCCCATTATAAAATCGTACATTGAGAGCTCTATATTATTTAACTCGTACTCTTCTTTGCTGAAGATATTTTCTACTATTAATCCTTCGCTATATACTTCTCCTTTAAACCATTTTGGTAGTGTTTGTTCTTTATTCTTCGTCATATCCTAGATCTATTAAATTATCAATTGCCATTTGTTCTATATTTTCACATATACCTTCGAATAGTTGTGACATAGCGTCGCCAACCCAGCACTCACTAGGAGTATCGATGTATATTTCAGGTTCGTTATTACCATATTTAAGAGCTTCTACTAAATATGTGCTAAATTCTGAGTCATAGTAGTTTACATCTTCATTTATATTGATGTTAGCTGGGTCTTGAGTAGCAATAAACACTGAGTAGCCATCGGCTGTTGATTCTTCGTACATATAGAAGTCCATACGATCTTTCCATTCATCGGTTATAGATGCTTCGTAATGATCAAGTACTTTTTCTTGAACGTATTCTTCGTCATCGAATTTGCTTTCGTCATAGCCTAGCTTTAACATTTGCTCAGAGATTAACTCTTCGGTTATTTTATTTTTACTCATAATTTGCCTGATTTTTCTATTAATTCTTGTATGTAATACCATATTTCTATTTCTTTTTTGTGTCCGTTATAAATCATTACTAGATCTTCGAGACCTACAATGCCAGTGTTTAGTTGTTCGATATCTCGTTTAGCTTCTCGAGCTGCGATTTTTGAGGATATAATTCTAGCCATCGCTTTGTTAGCTGCACGCTCACGGATAGTGTTTGATACTTCCGTTTGCCATTCGTCTTTAACGAGAGCTAATGAGTGAGCTAACCATAAGTTTTCGCTTACACTCGCATAATCTTCTAATATTTTTAGTTTTTCCATAATTTGTTTTTACATATATATTATCGACTGTTGTTCGTATTACTTTTGTAAATCTTTTCGATCTCGCTTTAAAGTCATATTATTAATCTTAGTGATTAACTCTCCGCCAACTAGTTCGAAGTAACCCTCGGCGAATATAGGTCGCTTACCCTGTTTTATTAATTCTTTGATTTCTAATTCCGATTCTTCGATAGCATGCTTTAATGCTTCGGTGATAAAATAGTTTTCAAATCCGTTAAATCTTGTTTTACTCATAATTATTTAATTTATATTTTGTAGACAGCGAGGAATCGAACCTCATACTCGTCAGTAGTACCTTCGCATTGATCAGCTCGTAAAAACGTTTACCGAATCAAGTGCTACTCCTATACCTGTCTTCCCTTGGAACTCTCATGCCATAACTCACCACCATTCTAGCTATGGATTTTATAGTTCATACCTTGTTGAGCCCTTTATTTTGTTACATATATATTATCGATTGATGCTCGTGTAGGTTTTGTAACCCGCCATTGACTCGTGCATTTTTTTAATCGCTAACTTCAATATATTTTGGTGCAATACTTCATAGTCATCTCCGTCTTGCGGATAGTCTGACAATTGCCAATCGACCGTGTCATGCATTAATTCTAGTGTTACATCCGCTATTCCGTCGGCTATATCGCTTAATGTTTGTGCTTTTTTCGTCATTATAAATTTTTTGAAGATTTATATTTTGCACATAAGCTACAACAAGATGAAGAGCTATTCGCTTCGTCAGCTAATACCGTTGCGGTATGATATGTCCACATTACTTTACTTATGAACTCTGTCCTCGTGTTTGACACTTTTTCAACGTTATAATCTTCACACATTATTGCATAGAACTCGGTCAAACCTTTGTCTACGAAACAATACTCTTTCTTGAAGTATTCGTAGTCATCGCCTTGGCAATAGTTTAATCCTATCATTTGATCGTCATAGTATTCAATGTAAATCCATCTATCGCAAGGTTCGTGCCAAACGTGTTCTACTTTAAGCATTTTTTTATTTTCCATATTACTCTTGTATATAAGTTAATCCTTTGTGGTTGAACCACCCTGTTATTCCGTATTGGTCTTCGTTTGCATCGTACTTGAATGCGAATGTAGGAGGTAAACTACCGATTAAGTAAGGTTTAAACCATCTACCATTGATGTTGAGTCGATTAGTACTCCGTTGTATTTTTCCAGTTATCATTGTTATTATTTTAAATTCATATATATTATCGATTAGAACTCGTATTGTGTTTGTAAGTTATAATGTTTCGATCTTTTCAGAGTAATGTCTCCATAGTGCATTGTGTGAATGCTTCTTTGCTTTCGCTCCGTAAGACGACTTCATACCGGTTTGTTGTTGTTCCCACTCGGTTTGAGTAAAGCCTCGTACAACGTTTAGTCCTCGGTGCAATGCTCTATGTTCGTTAAATTGCTTTTTCCTAAGCTCTGTGGTAGCGATACACGCTTCTTTCATAGTCATTACATTTTTGATGTTTGGAATGAAGTAGGACATAAGCTCGCTATATGCTTTGCTAACCCCAAACCTTCGTTTGCATTATCCGCTATTAAATGTGCAATTGCATCTTGCATTTCGAATAGGTCTTCTTGGTTTATTTGATCGCATAGTAAGAAGTTATCGCCTCCTAGTATTTCCACAAATCTCGTTATAAATTCTACATTTTTACTCATAATTTTCCGTATTTAGTTATCCACTTTCTTTTAAATATTCTACTTGCCATTTACTTTAGTTTAAGATTTGTACTTCAACCCAACCTTTCTCGCTGTGACTAGCGCATGCTTTCTCACCGTCGGCAATTAACTTGCTTTCCAGCTTTAACGCTGCGTCCCATAATTCCGGTTCCGGTTGTTCGTCATGATCGTCGTCATACATTACTTCTCCTCTACATTGGTAGAACTCATCGTTACCTTGGTCTTGACTTACGAATTCAAAGTCGTATCCGTCTATTCTTCTATTGTTTCTCATATTTATTGTTACTTTTTAAATTCATATATATTATCGATTCTTGTTCGTATTTAGATTGTAAACACTTTACTCATATTTCAGCATTTTAGCTAATACATTCTTTATTTTCATTACATCATTATCACTTACTTCAAAGTCATAGTTCTCGGTTCTTTCGCTAATTATGTTCCAACAAGCGTCGTGAAATAAATCACCGATCTTCTCGTCTAATACATACGCAATAGCGTTGATTTCTTCTTGTTCTAATTTCATATTAATCTCCTTTATATTTAAGTGTTTGATAAAAAGTTTCCGCTACATACTGTTCGACTTTTCTTTCTCTAGTGAGCTTAGCCCTATTGTCCAAATAATAATCAATCATAGAGTGCATTTTATCTAGTGTTTTAGTTTGATTCATTACATAGTCACTAACTCCTCTAAATAGCGTTTTATCGCTACAACTAAAGGCATTACACCTATCACCCAATCGAGTTGTCCACTCAATATACTCATATTTTATATCTCTATATTCCATTTATTATTATTCTTTATTTGTTACACTTATATTATCGAACTACTCTCGTATAAGACTTGTAAGGGGTTATTATTCATTTGTAGGTAAAATACATACCTCTAGTATAATGAAGACACTGTGAGTGCTTCATACACTTTATTTCGAGAGTTTTCGTCTAATCCGATCCAATTATCTCGTAGTTTTCCATTTTGTAACGGGAAAAGTTCATTCGTTATTTTCATCGTAAGTTCATGCTTACGGTGTGATTCATTACATTCCTTGAATGCTTGTGACCACGTCATATTTGATTTATTCATAGTGAGTACCGAAGAATCGAACTTCGTGAAACCATTATACTCGTTAGGCTCCTCTGTATTTCTGAGCCCAGAGAGGCAAATTTAAAAGTGTGACGTTAGCTAGTTATATACTTATAATAGTAGGCTATTGTCCCACTTTTTTAGTCTTGGAATGGACCGTCATTTATCATATTATTCAATTCTACTCCTAGAGCGAGTATTGATATTACAATGATCAACATTAGTCTTCAGTTGTTAATTCAACTCTTTCACTTAAATGTCTAGTGTTAGAAGGCATATCCGTACTTTGAGACCAATATCCACGTTTGATCCAACACGGCATTATATTTAGTTTTGGCAACATTAGTTCCAATACTTCGTCATGATTGTACGTGACTTGTACATTTTTCTTGTTCACAAATGTGATCACTTGATTTCGTCCGAGCCAATTCTTTCTCACGACAAAGTTCTTTCTCGTTATCGCTGGGAATATAGCGGCTTTCTCTTCATTAGATAGATTAGCGATTGCATTGTTTAATAGTTCTTGATTATTCATAATTTTATATTTTTAATTTATATTAGTTAGTTACTTTGTTACACTTATATTATCGATAGTGAGTCGTATTTAGTTTGTAGAGAAATAATAATTTCGATGTGCTGCATTCTCATAGTGAGATTCAACTTCATATTTAATAGTTAACTCTTTTGCTTCGGATCTTGTATATCCACATTCCATCCAGTCTTGTTCAGTCATTTTGTTTAGTTTTAATTTGTTACACTTATATTATCGATTACTATTCGTACTTAGTTTGTAATTTAATTTCTACTTTATTAAGTATATCATTAAATAAATCTTGAATAGTTTCTCCATCTTCTAAATCACAATCATTTATTACAAATTCAAGTATTCTTTTTGAAACATGTGCAATTCCATTTAATTCTTCTAGTTCTGTGAAGTAGTTTATTGTGTCTTCATTCCACTCAAATTGTTTAATCATTTTTATTATTTGTTTAAGTTATTAGTCTATTGATTGATCTATTATTGATTGTATTGTTTTTAAAGTTGAAATATCTTGTGGATTATTTTCAAGATAAATATGAAATACTTTTTCAATGTTTTTGAAATCTTGGTGTTTAATGTTAATTGTTTTTATCATAATTTTATTTTTTGTTTAAGGTTATTACTTTGTTACTTACATATATATTATCGATTACCGTTCGTGTATAGTTTGTAGATAAAAAGAATACATATAGATATAAATACGTTGTAAGGCGGAGTCTACTCTTCCGGGCTGTAATGCTCAGGCTAATAGATCAGGCTGCTTAGATGATTAGATCTTGGACCAGTACAGATCGCGTTGGTCAGCTGTCAGTCCGATCAGATTGTCCTGTCCGAATAATTCTTGACAGACGTTTGTTCTTTTATTCGCCTCGATGAATGACCTTGTCACTTCATTAAAGCATTGTTGATTTGTTTTATACATATTGTTATTAATTTAAGTTATTATTATTATTTACGTGCAAGCATTAGATTCGTGCGTTCAAAGGCATGCTCATCGCCGATGTTTGCAAGCGTGTCCATTAGATTGATCAAGCGCGTGTATTGCTCGGATCCAAGCCCGTGTTTGTTATCATTGATCGCATCATTCATATCATTCCATGCGTTGTGTAATTGTTGATCGTACATATTATAAGAGTATTAGTGTGTAACATTCGTCGCTACGTATATATTATCGTATGGCTCACGTGTTACGTATGTAAGTAAGGTCAAGCGACAGGATCAGATGACAGGATCAGGATGCAGCAGGACCAGCAGCAGGACCAGGACCAGGACCAGGAAAAAGGCCAATCCCAGTACAGGATCCAGATCAGTAACCAGTAACCAGTAACCAGTACCAGGTTCCGTGCACGCATATATGCAGGCTAAACGCAGGATTAAGGCAGGGGCTGGGTCCAGGATTAGGCTTTACCATTGCAAAGATTACACGGTATGTATAGTAATTACATTTCACTTCCATATATCTTACAAAAATTTTTACAATATATTTTTTTTAACTAATTGATAGTGTGACAGTAGGTAGTTATATATAATAGTAGTAGGCTATTGTCGCATTTAGATTTGAAAAAAATCGCGTAATCATACTCGGTATGGCACAACAACTTTCCGCTACGGCACGAAGAGATAAGGCCGCTAGGGATAAAGCATTTGCGATGACACCAGCGAGGAAAGCAAAGAAGGCACATGCAGAGCGTATGAAACGAGCCCATCCGGAGGAATCTATAGGACAAGATTATGATCATCATGATCAATGCTATAAATCTGTTAAGGATAATAGGGGTAATGATGGCAAAGGAACAAAGAGTGAAAGCGGAAACAATTACAACACAAAATAATATAATAGCATGGCAAGAATAAGTAGTTACCCAACGGCGGCAGCAGCGGCAATCAATGATACTTTATTAGGTACAGATTTATCAAACAGCAAAGCAACAACAAATTACTCAATAACTTCTGTACTAGCTTTACTTACAGCGTCTATCGCTGAGTATGCTGATAATACAGCGGCTATCGCAGCGGGGTTGACAGTAGGAGACTTGTATAGAACAGTTGATGTACTTAAAGTAGTTCACTAACATGAAAAAAATATTCGGTTGGTTAACCGGTAATCTTGTAAAAGAGATAGGAAATGCGATTGACAAAGTAAGCACATCGACAGAAGAGAAGCTCGTCATAAAAGCAAAGGTTCAAGAGCTAATTGAGAAGGCTCATGCTGGTGCCCAGGAACAAGTAACTAATAGGTGGGAAGCTGATATGAAATCAGACAGTTTTTTAGCAAAAAATATCCGACCGCTGGTACTTATTTTCTTAACTGTTGTATTCAGTGCATTAGCGTTTACCGATGGTAACATCGGAGGTTTTAAGGTTGCTAAAGAATACATCCCTATATTTCAAACGCTATTGGTTACAGTATATGGTGCCTATTTTGTAGGTAGAACCTACGAAAAAGCAAAATCCACCTTTAAAAAATAATAAACAAATATGGCAAGAATAAGTAAGTATCCGGTCCAGCCTAATCCAGATGGTTCCGATATATTGCTAGGAACAGATATAAATGGTGGGGCTTATGCTACGAAAAATTTCTTCGTAAAAGACATAGGCGCAGCAAGTATTGCGGATTTCTTAGAAAACACAAACTGGAAGTTTGAGAAGGACATTTTAGTTGCACCATTTGAAAAAAATACAGTATATAGGCCTCTTGGCGGTGGTGATGAGTTTAGTTGGAGCAGTGTAACGGCATTAAGGTTCCAAACTATAATGAAAAATGACACTAATTCACTTAAATACCTATCATACTTACTATCTAGTGATCCAGTTACAGGATTACCCTCTGTTAACAACAAAATAAAGATTTATGACCGTAATAGTTTAGATTCTTTTGGTATTTTTACGTTTACGGCACTTACATTAATAGAAGGCTCTATATACGAAGCAACTCTTAGTCATATAAGTAGTACAGGAGGTACTCAACAAGGTAAGATCTATGGAGCGGAATTTGCGCAAGAAGAAGAAGACAAAGAATTTATATTCAATCAGCCAACACCTCAAGTAACATGGACAATAAATCATAACTTAAATAAATTTCCCTCGGTATCGGTTGTTAATACAAACAACATATTAATGTATGGCGATACAACTTACGTAGACAAAGATAATCTAATAATAACATTCAGTGCTGGGTTTTCTGGCAAAGCATATTTAAACTAAAAAACTATGGCAATTAATTTCTTAGGGAACATAACCCTTTTAAAAAATCAACTTTTACAAGCAGCAATTGAAAATCAGCCTGATGATGCTTCAGCGGGATCTAGTCCAGTTGAAGGACAAATATATTTTAATACAGCAAATGATATACTTAAAATATATGCAGGAGGTGCTTGGAAAGAAGTAGGAGGGGGTGTTACTTCACTAACTACTACAAAAGTTGGTACCTCAACTGGAAATCCATTAACTGTTTTAACAAGCGCAACAGGTGACGTGACTATAAACTCGTTCGCCTATGATGGTGGTGCGAAAATAGGTCATGTACCCACTGGTGGCTCAGCTGTTAAGTTCCTACGTGGTGATGGAACTTGGGTTACTCCCGCCAATGACACGTACAGTGCTTCGAAAGGGGTTGTAGAAAATTCTAATGTATTTTCAGCGGCTATAATTGCAACTAACCAATCAACAGCACCAAGCGCAGTAACAACTACAGCTTCTAGAACTTATTCAGTGCAAACAGTTACTGATAATGATGGTAATTTAGTAGTGAATGTTCCTTGGGAAGCAAACACAAATTTAGTAACAAGTGTAGGAGCATCTACTGCTGATAATAGATTAGGTATAGCGGTAACACCAACGGTCGGAGATGTAAAAGTCGGTATAAACATTACTGGACAAACAGCTTTAGGGGGAGCTCCTGCAGCAACTGATGCACTATTAATATACGATGCTTCTGCAACTAAGAACAAAAAAATTGTAGTATCTGATTTATTATCTGGATTACTTACAAATGTAACAGCAGGTACAGGTCTTGTAGAAACAGGAAATGCCGCAACACCTACAATAAGCGTTGATTATTCAGCTGCTAGTACTAACATTATACAGGAAGCAACAACGGTAACATCTATATCTGATCCCACTTATACTCCGTATGTAATGATTTCAGAATCCAACCCAGGTACTGTTCATGGGGCTGTTAGTAAAATACGAGTAGAAAATATAAGGCTGGATCAACTTGGTAATCCAGACACTAATATAGATATGGATTCTCAGCGGGTTGTTGACATGGCCGATCCTGTAAATGCTCAAGATGCAGCTACCAAAAAATATGTAGATGATAATATTGCGGGTGGTCTTATTTACCAAGGTGGTTATAACGCTGATACTAATGCTCCGAATTTAGATTCAGCAACAAGTATTGCAGTTGATAAAGGTTGGACATATACTGTTACGGTTGAAGGAGACTTTTTTACCGAAAAAGTAAGAGTAGGTGATGTGCTTATATCTGAGGTTGATCAAGCTGCTGGAGCAAGTGCTTTAGCTAATTGGACAACTGTTCAGAATAACGTTGATCTTGCTAGTGCAACCGTAGTGGGTATTGGTAATGTTAAACCAGGAGCAGCTATAGATGTTGCTTATGCTGACGGTTCTGCAACAGTTAGTGTGGAAGATTCTACAGCTTCGAATAAAGGTGCTGTTATTGTCGCTCCTGGAGCTGGTATTTCAGTTGGTTATTCAGGAGGAACGGCTACTGTTACAAACACAATAACAAACGGTACTTATTCTAAAGTAGGGACAATAGCAGTTGGAGCTACTACAGGTACTGTAACCCATACCTTTGGTATAAACACTATTGTTCAAACAATACAAGGTGGGAATACTATATTCTGCGATATAACAAGAACATCTACAACTGCTGTAGCAACTATTAATACAGCTCAAACAGCTGCTCAAGGTGTAATAACTATACTAGTTCAAAAAATAGGATAGTAATAAACAAAAAATTACTACATGGCAATTAAATTTTTAAATACAATAGACACAAGCACTAACGCAACTTTTGCAGGAAATGTAACCACAGGTGGTAATTTACTTGGGAACACTTCTAACACAACAGAGTTAGGAGTGTATTCTACAAATGCTATAAAAAGAATTAGAATGGTCCAAGGTGGTGAATTACACTTTGGAGATACTACGGTCGGTGCACCGCTTGGTATAACTGAGGGTAATTGGAATAGCTTTAGTGATAATGATTTTTTAAGTATTTATGGTAGAAGTAAGATAGCATTATATGCGGGTTCAACATCTGCGGTTTTGGCTGCTACCTTACAATCTACGGGGCTTACATTAAGTACTATATCAAACGCAACATCTGATACTGATAAATTCTTAGTATCAGACTCAGGTATAATTAAATATAGAACTGGAGCTCAAGTATTAAGTGATATTGGTGGTGCGCCTGCAACTGGCGGATCTTACTTACCACTTACAGCTGGGTCAACAAAACCTTTAATTGGTGATTTATATATACAGAGCAAATCTTTGTATGTAACCGGGGGTAACCAAAGAATATATATGAACGGTGGTTCAGCAACTAATTATAGAGGTGTTGAAGTTAGCTCATCAGGATTATGGTCATGGGGTGAAACTGGTAGTGGTAATTACTTTTCTAAAAAAGTTGGTATAGGATTAACCGATCCTGACTCTAAACTAGATATAAATGCAGGTGTTTCAAATGTTGTTGCTGGACCTGCTGTAAGAATATCTAAAGGTGCTTCTCCTATAGGGCTTATTCGTTATGACACATTAGTTATAGAAGCAAATGATGTAGCTACAATTAGAATTGGAGAAAGCGATGGAACAGTATCTACTATTATGTCTGGTGATAATAATATGAGAATTAATTCAACTGATCCTATTAAATTTTATACAGCTGGTACAACTACAGGAGAAGGTCACGCTGGGCAAGGAGGTACTCTTGCTCTTACAATTGACAATTCACAGAATTCAACTTTTACAGGAGATGTAACGCTTACAGGAACAGGAGATAAAATCTTAGATATATACCGAGATGGAGGGACAGGTCATTCAATAAGATTACATTCTGAAGGCACTTCTTGGATTAATAATAATAATAATTTTGGTATTGGAACGACTAGTCCTAACAATAAATTAAGTGTTCAAGTTGGAACCGATTCAAGAATGGAATTTTGGGGAAGCTCAACATATGCAGCAATGCAAAGCGTTAATGATGCTAATACTGCATTAAAAATCATGAGATTTGATGCAAGTGCATATTATTTTGTTAGCGGTAACGTTGGTGTGGGAACGACTAGTCCTGCGGCTAAACTTAATGTAGTAGGCACCACAGGATTACCCGCAACATCAGGTACAGCTTTTACTGGAACAATGCGATTAGGGGTTAGCGGATATGGTACGGTAATGGATTTTGGAGCGGTTGGTCCATCAACTGGAACACAATGGATACAGGTTACTGATGCGAGTAATCAGGCTCTTCACTACCCTTTATTGTTACAACCTAATGGCGGCAACGTTGGTATCGGGACGACTAGTACTGGTGAAAAACTAGAAGTAAAAGGTAATTTGTTTTTATCAAACGATAACTCAAAAATAGCTATTAATCAAAATCTAAGCGCTACACCAGCATTTGGTTATGCTGACGGTAATAGCGGACCTGGTCAGATTGTAGTAGCAGGTTATGCAAGCTCATCCCAATTCCCGGGAATAATGACCCTAATGAATCGAGATAGCTCAATATCCGCAAATCAAGATTTAGGTGTTATACAGTTTGTAGGAAAAGATGATGCGTCAAGCGGATATGCTAGTTCTCAAATAATAGGAACATCAAGTGGTGTTCCAGGTACAGGAAATTCTGGTGGTGGTATACTTAGGTTCTTAACTAGTAGCGGGGGAACTGGAGTTGGTATTACTGAAAAAATGCGTATTGACAAACTTGGAAAAGTTGGTATAGGAGTAACTAGTCCAAGTGCTACATTAGATGTTAGTGGTAGTTTTAAATTACAAAGCGGAGGGAGTACTTATTTATCTATAAGTTCTTATTATGGAAGTCCTTTCATAAATACAGGAACTTCTGGTGGCACTGTGCAATTTGGAGCACCCGCTTCAAATACTACTAATATACAGGTTCAAGGAACAATAACAGCTGTTAAGGCTGTTAGAATGGGTAATGAATCAGCAGCGGCTTCATCTTCAAATGCTGGTTCAACAAGATACAGAGTGTCAGGGAATAATTCTTATATGGACATGTCGATGAGAACAGGCGCGACATCATACGCATGGGTTAACATAGTACAAAATAACTGGTAAAAATAAAACATGGGTAAAAAATATATAACAGACATAGTAAGTATAGGAGACCATAGTTTAGACGCTGCGGGGATGGCTCAAATAGATGCTTTAATAGCAGGTGGTCTTCACAGTGATGCTGGATACTTAAAAAATCTTTCAGACAATTCAATTTTAGATTGGACAACCGATCAAGGGGATAAGAATATCCATAGTGGAAATTATTTCAATACGCAACTTACCTCTGCTCAAATTGCAGGGATGGGATATACTGGGGACCAAAGTTTAACACATCTTTTACCAAAAGCAGGTGGAAGCATGGCAGGAGATATTGATATGTTAGGTAACAATATCATTATAGATTCTGAACACGGTTTTATTAATTCTGGAGCGTGGACAAAAACCACCACGCCTTATGGATACATAAAATTTGGGCCAGCTAATACAAGCCACGCTCATATATATACCGATAGAACAAATTTTTACTTTAACAAGTATATACAAGTTAATGGTGGCTCTAAAATAAATACAAGTGATATTAGAGCTAATATATTTTATGACTTAAATGATTCAAATTACTTTCTTGACTTAAATGCTACATCTCGATTAAATAGATTACAGACAGTTTCAACTGGCGTTAATAAAAACAGTAACCAAACAACTAAAGATGGTTTATCTTTATATGGGGCTTACGTAGGAGGAGAAGCTACCTATGGAATGATGTTTACCGGTACAGCAGGTTCAGGAACACACGGTGCTGTGACTTCTGACTGGGCTACTTACTTTACAATGAACAACTCTAACAATAGGGGTTGGATATTTAGACGAGTAGGTTCAGGAAATTCAGCCAGTATTTCTGCTGGAGGAGCGGCTACTTTTGATACTTCTGTAACCTCTGATAAATTTTACGACACTAACAACACTAACTCTTGGTTAGATATTAGAGATAGTTGGGGCAACTATCATTTAAAAGCTAATGAAGGTGGAATGTACTTTGACGCCCCTGTGTACTACTTTAGAGAATTATCTAATTCAAGTCAAAGACTAACAATTGACGCAGGTACAGCGACAGCTACAAGTTCCTTAAGAGCACCTATATTCTACGATTCAAATGATACTAATTATTACTTAAACCCAGCGTCTACATCTAGACTTAATACTCTAAATGTAACTGGTAATGTTTCCGCGGGTGGGGGAAGTTCACCAAACTGGAACGCTGCATACAGCTGGGGTAATCATGCGGACGGCGGATATTTACCGACTTCAAGTAAAGCTGCAGATTCAGCTTTACTTGATGGCAAGGATCATACTGAATTTGGAGCCACTTTAGCTACATACGGAACAACAGCAGGTGCTTCAGGAAGGATAAGATGTACGGCACCATTTAGGACGAATACTGGCCATATGTTTCAAGTTCAAGTTTCTATTTATGGTAGTTATGAAATCCACAACTATGTAGTTTCCGGATACATGTATAGTTCTATAAATAATTGGCATGCACCAAAAGCTATTTATTCAGGAACAGGATCAGCAGATATAAAAGTAGGTAGGGATTCAAGCGGTTATGCTTATATAAGTATAGCTAACGCTAATTATACTGGAGTACGTGTTCACAATATGACAAGAGGCTATCACACTAGCGTGGCCGACACATACGACCCTTGGACAATAGCAATTAATGCAGGTACTGAAAACTCCTTAACCCCTGCTGTGCTCACTTCTTGGAATTCAAATAACTTGACTAATAACAATCAGTTAAGTAATGGCTCAAACTATCTTACAACATCAGGTAAGGCGGCAGATGCAAACTTACTTGATGGAATAAACAGTACTTCGTTTTTAAGAAGCGACGCGGGTGATTCTTTTAGTGGCACTTTAGTAGGGAGTGCTCAAAGGATGATGGAGCCTAATGATTACGGTAAAGGTGTGTACGGAAAATATAGTTCAACAAAATTCCAACACGTTTGGGGTATGGGTTCTTCTTGGCACTTAAATGCCAGTGGGTCAAGTTTAGGTAATTTTTATGGTATAGCCTACACGCACTCAAATGTAGGTTCTGGTTCTCAATCAGGTTTCTCACACCAAACTTTATTTGTTGAGAATGGCTCTGTGAAAACATGGATAGGAATCGGAGTCAGAACAGTTGGTGATTTGATATCAGACGCTTCTCTTAAAGCACCTATATTCTACGATTCAAACAATACTAGTTATTATTTAGACCCAGCAAGTACATCTAACCTTAATGGTTTAAATGTAAAAGGAGGTATAGAAGCAACTGGAAATTTCTTAATAAATTCAACTCATAGTGGTGGAAACATAACTCTTGATTACTTTCATTCTAGTGACACGTATTCAGGTAACATGGTTATGTTTATGTCAGAACCGGGTGTCACACATGACGGTGGGGGTATTGGTAATAATATTGCTAGCAATTCACCATATTACGGACGTGCAATTAATCACGGATACGGAGTATATTTAAGATTTTACAAAACAAATGGCCATTTTGAATTTTGGAATACCCAAGGCAACGCCGGCTCTGCTGGTGGGCAAGGAACTAGAAGGTTTTACGGTGATGCTTCTGGTAATACATTTTCTCAAACATCATCAAGGGCTCCTATATTTTACGACTCTAATGATACCAGTTATTATTTAGACCCAGCAAGTACATCTAGATTAAAAACTTTAAATGTAACTGGCAATGTTTCAGCCGGAGGTGGTTCTTCACCAAACTGGAATGCAGCTTATAATTGGGGTAATCATGCGGATGGGGGTTATCTATCTGCAACAGGTAACTTATCTTGGAGCAAGATAACAAGTAAGCCGGCTGGTTGGTTAAATTCCCCTGTGCTAGTACAAGATGTAGACCCTAGTGCCTCTGCTTTCCCTAGTGGATTTTATCAAAAATACCAAGGAACTGGGCCTACGGGCACGTGGTTTAATTATATAAATGTTAGGCACAGCAATGCTACTAATGGACACGGATATCAAGCCGGTATGTCTTATTATGATAATAAATTTTGGTTTAGAAGTTATCAAGGAAGTCTTGCTCCTACGTTCCAATCATGGGAGCATGCTTTAGGAAGCGGAGGCAGCCATCAAACAAAATCAGGAATACTGCAGTCTAATGCGTCTTTAAGAGCACCTATATTTTATGACACAAACAATACTGGATACTATCTTAACCCAGCTAGTACGTCAAAATTAAGTGTGTTAACGGTTGTTGGTGCGGTAACCGCTTCTAACTTTATACTAAGCTCGGATGAAAGAAAGAAAACTAAAATTAAAGGTTTAACGCGTAATAATATAAACGCGAACTGGAAATCGTTTGAAATGAAAAACGATGAAGGTGAATACAGAACAGGTGTTATAGCTCAAGAGCTTGAAGAGGCACACCCTGAGTTCGTTAACACTGACTCTGCGGGATTCAAATCAGTAAAGTATATAGATTTACTAATTGCTAAAATAGCTGAGTTAGAAGCTAGGTTAGAAAAACTGGAAAAATAATGGCAGTACCTAATACAAGCACTTTTACATTACAGCAAGTTGTAAATGAAATAGGGACGAGTAAATTTAAAGGGCCTGGTGATTTGAAAAAATGTTTTCAATTAGCTTCTAGTTCAGGCTTTGTTAGATCTTACGTGGGATCAAAGGATAGATTATCAAATTTTAGAGGATATAGCCATAAAGGCGGATATGTTATTTACTAATAAAAATTAATAAAAATATGATTACTTACGATTGGAAAATTACGGCTTTGAAAAAAGCACCAACACTAGACGGATTGTCAGATGTGATTACAGGAATTAACTTTAAGTATACTGGTACAAATGAAGACGGTGTAACAGATTACTTCTCAGGAGCGTGTCCCGTAGGAGCACCCACTTCAGATACCTTTACAGCGATAGCTGACTTAACAGAAGCAGAGGTTATTGAATGGGCAAAAGCAAACCATCCAGTAGAACACATGCAGGAAATTATTGTTAAAAACATAAATGAAAAAATATTGCCTATATCTGAAGATGTAACTGAGGTTAGCTGGATAGAAGTAGAGCAAGATCCTGAGATGGAAGACGAAGATTAATAAACAAAAAATAAAAATATGATTACTTACGATTGGAATTGTAAAACGGTAGACGCTTACATTGAAAAAGAAGGAAATGCAGATGTGGTATATAATGTACATTGGAGAGTGACAGGAATATCAGATCAATTAGATCCTGAAGGTAATAATTATTCTGCTACTAACATTGGTACACAGTCTTTAGACGTTAGTGAAATAACAAATTTTATTCCTTGGGATGAAGTAACCGAAGCGGAGGTAGAAGAATGGACTAAAGCAGCGATGGGTGAAGAACTAGTATTGTCTATTGAAACAAATGTAGCCGCTAGTTTAGAGCAGGTAATAAAACCAACAAGCATAACTCTTACGATTGGAGAGCCTGCTTAATATATTCCTAACTACGTAATTATGTAGTCATACAACAATCAAATTAAATATAATTAAATGGAATTTAACTTACCAAGTCAAATAGTAAAAAATTTGAGTTTCGGAGACGAAGCTCGCAACAAGATATTGTCAGGTGTCTATAAATTATCAGACGCAGTGAAGTCCACTTTAGGAGCTTCAGGAAAATGCGTGATATATGAAGACGGAATGGGCAGACCGGTGATAACAAAAGACGGAGTAACCGTTGCAGAAAGCGTAGTCTTAATAGACCCGGTCGAGAATATAGGTGCAACTTTAATAAAAGAAGCAGCTAATAATACAGTGCGAGAAGCAGGCGATGGTACAACAACAGCTACTGTACTTGCTACGGCATTGCTAACAGGATTAAATAATTATAAAGGTGAAGAAAAAATTAGACATATTAAAGACAGCGTTTCTGAATGTTATGATGAAGTTGTTAATTATCTTGACACTACCAGTATACCGGTGGAAGGTGACATGCTACGACAAGTTGCATACATTAGCTGCAATAATGATCAAGACCTTGGAGACAAAATTGGAGAAGCTTTTGAAAAAGTTGGAAAAAATGGAGTCGTTCTAATGGAAGATTCTGAAACAAATGAAACTTATGTGGATTTTGTGGAAGGAACTCAATTTGAAGCGGGTATTAAATCACCTCATTTATTAACAGATAAAGATAAAGGCACAGCTGTACTAGATAATCCTTATGTTTTAATAGTAAGCTCTTCAATACCAAACGTTAGAAGAATACAAAGTATATTGGAGCATGTAGTTAAATCAAAAAGATCTTTGTTAATAGTAGCAGCTATGGAACAACAACCATACGCAACATTATTAGCAAATAAAGTTAAAGGTAATATTAAAGTAAATATTGTTGATTTACCTGGATTTGGACCAACTAAGCAAGATGCTACAGAAGATCTAGCTATCCTTACAGGCGCTACAGTCATTAACGAGGAGTTAGGAGACGATTTAGACTTAATAGACCCTAACGTATTAGGAGAGGTTGAGAAGTCCGTTACAGACGCTAAAAACACGACATTACAAATTGGTAATGTTACAGAAGATTTATCAGAAAGAATCTTGGAAGTTAAAAGCAAGATTGAAAGCGAAACAAATGGTTATCTTAAGAAAAAACTAGAACAACGTTTGTCTATGCTAACTGGTAAAGTTGGTGTTATTTATGTTGGAGCTGATTCGAAAGTAGAATTAAAAGAAAAGAAAGATAGAGTAGAAGATGCAATTCATGCTACTAAAGCGGCTTTACAAGAAGGTATTGTTTCAGGAGGTGGAGTTGCTTTATTAAATGCTGCTCAAATTATCGAAGTAAAGGATGATGGTTACGGAATATTATTAGAAGCTATTAAAGCTCCTTATGAAATTATTCTTGACAACGCTGGTTATGGAGATTTACCCACACCTAAAGAACGAATAGCAGGAGAACCTGATAGAGAATGGAAGGGAACAGGTATTGACGCTACTTGTGGTTGTTATAAGCAAATGATTGAAAGTGGAATTATAGATCCGGTATTAGTTACTAAATCGGCTTTAAAAAATGCTGTAAGTGTTGCAACAACGATAATCTCAGCAGATTGTATAATCTCAAATGTAAGATCTCTTGAAAGCAATTAATTACTATATCATAATCGATAAAATAAAAGAAGCGCCGAAAACGGTAGCTGGCTTAGAATTAACTGAAACACAAAACACTGACATTAGATATTTAAAAGCTAAAGTTATAAGTGTAGGCGATAGAGTTGAACATATAAAAGAAGGGGATATAGTTAGATACGATAAACACGCAGGTCACGGAATTGAGTGGAATGATATAATGTATTACGTAATAACTATTAACGATATAGTCTTAGTAGAATGAGATTAAGTCCTGGAGACTTAAGGGATATAAATTTATTTAAGTATTACAGGCTTGTCAGAAGATGGGCTTGTAAAACTTACAACCTTAAGGATGC
>Ga0308017_1000206_pt1 | contig 19379 bp, 11 predicted proteins | sample Neamet280_FD_203145 | JGI IMG/M metagenome (GOLD analysis project Ga0308017, IMG submission 203145) | Marine microbial communities from water near the shore, Antarctic Ocean - #280 | ecosystem: Environmental > Aquatic > Marine > Unclassified | place: Southern Ocean | collected 2014-10-01
AGTCTCAAGTTACTCTTGGACAAGCTCTGCAGGGCCAGTAATAAGTACAAATCAATCATACACTCCTCCTTTAAACTTAACAGCAACTGAAACCTATACATTAACTTTTGATGATGGAACTACATCTTGTTCAGCATCACATACTGTTACAGTTGCCGATCCTGTTATAACACCAACTTTAACATCAACAAACCCTTGCCCTTCAATTGTTGATTTATCAGCTGATCCTTCTTTCAATAATTGTAATTATACTATTTACCTGTATGACAATGGTGGAGATGGTTGGATTAACGCAAACCCAGTAAACCCTAATAATAGAGTAGAAGTGTATATTGACGGAATTCTGTACAGCACGATAACTATGAATAATGGTTACGGACCTTTAATCTACACCTTTCCAGTAACAAATGGAGGTACTTTAAGTACCGTGTTTTTAGGAGGAGGACCTAACCCTAATGAATGTGCTTACTTTGTTGCAGATAACCAAGGGAATTTAGTTTGTTTTGATGGAGTAAATACAGCTAATCCACCTTGGCCTTTACCTGCTTTTACTGGGTCCCCTGTATTTAATGCAACTCCTACTACTGGCTGTTCAGTTACCACTACCTGCTTACCGTCAAATACCTACAACTACAATTGGACAACTTTTCCAGGACTAGCTACTACAGGGATTGCACTGCCTAACAACCAAACTACAGGAGTAACAGTAGCGGCAAATGCAATAGATTATCAAGTATGTATTAGTGATATGCTAAATCCTGGCTGTACTGCATGTAGCACAATTACCGTAGCAGGAAACCCTAGTATTGGAACTTTTGACTTTTCAATTACATCTACAAACCCTATCTGTAATGATGGGTCAGTTCCAAATATTACTTTTGAATTATCTTCTACTACAATTAATACAGGTAACTTTTGGTTTGATGTAGAAGAACTTGATGCAGGAGGAAATGTAATAAATTCTACCAATTATACACTCAACACCTTTCCTTTTATTTGGAATATACCCACTCCACTTGCTGCCGGAACATACACTTATCAGGTCACTAATTTATTAGATGCTAGCGGATGTCCAACTGCAATTAACCAACCAAACCCTATAGATTTTATTATAAATGACCCTCCAAATGCAGGAAATTACATTAATAATCCTATTTATTTATGTAAAAATGATCCTATTGACCTCTACCTTCCAAATAATTTAAATGGATCCCCTGATCTTACTGGAGTTTGGACTTTTCTTGGAGCAGGAACACCTGATCCTAGTTTACCCTTCAATGGTATTAATTACAATATGGATCCATCATTATTCCCAGCAACTCCCACATTACCTTTTCATACTTTTCAATATGAAGTAACTCCAGCACCAGGATGCCCTAGTTCAAGTATTAGTCAATTTCAAGTAAAGATTGAAGATGCACCTCATGCAGGAGAATTACCTCTAACTCCTATTGACTTGTGTTTAGATGGAACATCTATTGATTTAAATGCCCAATTTAATCCAAACGCAAATTGCCCTACTTGTACTCAGCCCTTTCCTTTTTCAGGTACTAATTGGACTGACGTAACAAATGGAATTCCTGGGGTTATTATCAACAATCCTACCAACTGGATTCCTAGTGTTTCCGGAATTTTTACATTAAGATATACAGCTGACATATCTATCAGCTGCCCATCAACTGATTTTGAGGATTTAATCGTAATTGTAAGTGAAATACCAACTGCAACATTTAGCACTACTGCTCCAGGAAATAAAGCTTGTTTAAATGATAATGTAAATTTAGTTTTCTCCCCTACAGGAATAGGAAATTTTGAGATTCAATATCTAGATAACGGAACAGGAATCACACAAACAATAGACTTAAACAGCAATGACATTACTACCGGACTACCTGTAACAATTCCAACAAATACAGCTGGAAATTTCACTTATGCTATAATAGACATAAAAGATCTTGGAACAGGATTAGGATGTACAGGAACAACATATACTGATGTGACTTTAACAGTTAACACTCCACCATCAGCAGGAATTACTACTAATAATATTATTTGTGAAGATGATTTCAGCTTGTACAACCTTAATGACCCTTTAGGAACTTTTTTCCCAACTGGAGGTGATGCCTTAGGCGCCTGGACTTTTAACATAACACCAATTGCAGGATCATTCCAAGCTGCTGATAATTTCGGAAATAGTGTTGATCCTTTTGGTGCTTACACCTATACAGTTACTGACCCTAGTGGCGTATGCCCTAATGACTTCATTAACATAAACATTAATTCAGAAACACCACCTAATACAGGAAATGCAAATAACAATATAGAAATCTGTGTAAATGACCCTTCAATTACAATTTATGATCTTTATCAATTATTAGACGGAACTGAAGACCCAGGTGGAAATTGGATTTATAACGGTACGGCTATTGCCAATCCGGCAGATTTAACTAATCCAATATTTAACTTAGGATCTCCTGCAACATCAACTGCTTTTGCATTTACTTATCAATTAGTTCCATTAAATCCTTTAAGTTCATGTGACAACAATGGTGCTTTACCCTATTCTACAATTTGTAACTTAACAATACACCCAGAACCACAAATTGATCCCTCTACTCCAATGGCAAACCCTTTACTGATTGCCCAAAGCACATCAACTACTATTACTGTAGGTATGTTAATTGGAACACCTCCATTTACTGTTAATTTACAAGGAAATGAAACGCCAATGGGAACATATGCTCCTTTTGTAAGTATGGGAATGACTGGATCCGGACTTGTTACTCCAACCTATGACCCTACAACAAATCCCGTAACAGTATCAATAATATCAATTGAAGACGGAAATGGATGCTTCACTTACCCATTACAAAGTGTAGATGTGACCATTGAGCCATACCCTATTATTACTGCCATACCAAGTGATAATTATGTTTGTTATGAGGAATCTTTATTAAATATTATCTTTGAGGCTCAACAAGGAGGAGGGTTTCCTATTGATATTGAAATAATCTTTACAATAAATGGAACGCAACATTCAACAGCATTAGACCCAACTTTAAACAATATTACCACATTAAATACTCAAACGCCAAGTAATATTAAGCAATGGTTGTCAGTTGGGAATAATCTAGTTCAAATAATTGAGGTAAAAGATGCTGCAGGTAACTTATGTCCAATTAACTTATTACCACCTTCATTTAATATTACAGCATTTGAAACTCCTGTAATATCTAATTTTTCAGTAATAAATAACCCAATTTGTGAAAATTTTGATGCTGAAATTAAATTTGAATTTAGTACAGGGTTAGCACCATTTAGTGTTGGTTACAACTACAGTTACAACACTACTCCTCTAACCCCTCCGTTACCACAAATTTCAATTAACACTTCACACCAAGAAAATTTACCATTAGCGGCTGGAGATTATAATTTCTTTATGACATCACTTACTGATGCGAATGGATGTATTGGCGTACTACCTAATAATTTTAATTTAGTTGTAAATGAAACACCAATATTAACTCTTAATAATTTTATTCCAACTGAAATTTGTGAAGGGAATAGTATCCCTCTAAATCTACAAACGCCTATTAATCTTTCAAATCCGGCAGCACCTTACACATTACAAATCAATGGTACTGAGATCTATTTCATTAATAATGACGGAACAATTTCTAGTGGTACAAATGCAGGAAATCTAATTACATATACTATGAGCAATGCTGGGGTATATCCATTTTTGATAACAGGTTTTTATGACGCCAATGGATGTGGAATAATTGACATCACAAATAATACTGCTGTATTAACGGTAAATGAAACTGCTGACATGATTGTTACAAGCACAGCTGATACCGGATCAATTTGTATGGGAGATAGAGCTTATATTCATTTCGAATTCACTAACGGAACATCTCCTTGGGAGGTTGAATTCATTAAAAATGGTGCTTTAGTTACATTACCGCCTTATAATAGTTCAAGAACTATCCCGCAGGGGATCTACACAAACTCAACTGCTTACGACTTTGTATCAGTAAATGATGCTAATGGATGTATTAATAGTCCATATAATTTACAGTTTAATATTATTTCAAATAATTTGCCAATTGCCGAACTTGCAGTTGATGGAAGTAGATTTATTTGTGATGATGGAAGCACTACAAATATAGAGTTTAACTTCCTTGATGGTAGCCCAGTTTACCAAGTAAACTATTCTGTTGGGCTTGACGACAGGTATATTGAATTCAACACACTTAACCCACCAACAATACCTACAAATGAAAGTGGTAGATGGAAAATAGATAAAGTTATAGACGGAAATGGATGTAAAGCTACTGAGCTTGGAGAGGAGGTAATAATACATGTAAATCCCTTGCCAAAACCTAAGTTTACTGCTTACCCACAACCTACTGACATTAATAATCCTTTTATAAATTTCATAGATAATTCTGAAGGACATATAGCTTCTGTTTGGAACTTTAATGATGGTAACCTTTCAGATACATTATTGAATAACATTAAATTTATTCATGAGTTTAATGCTATAGCAGATACTCATTTTGTTACTCTTACTATTATTTCTGATAGTGGTTGTATTAATACCATCACACATACTGTTATTATTGATGAAGCGATTAGTTGTTTTATTCCTGATGCTTTTTCACCAAATAATGACTTATCAAATGACTATTTTATGCCCATTGTAAGAGGAGTAAAAGAATTCCATTTCTCAATTTATGATAGGTTTGGAAGTAGGGTCTTTGAAACTACTAACTTCTCCTATAACTACTGTATGTTTGGTTGCAAGGAGGCTTGGGATGGTAAAATAAATAATGGAAGTGAATATGCTCCTGCCGGACATTATATTTATAGTGTTGTAATTACTGATTACAATGGAAAAGAAAGAACTTATGAAGGTACAATCACATTAATTAGATAATATGAAAAAGTGGGGAATAATATTTCTATTTCTTTTATTCCAATACCTTGTAAACGGACAATGTGCTGGAACGCAAAGCTATACCTTAACTCCAGCTGGACCTTATTCTCCTGGGCAAACAGTAACAGTTAACTATACATTAAATAGTTTTATTCAATTAAATTCCAATTGGATTATTGGTTTTGATCTAAACTTAGGAGTAGGATGGGCTTCTGCTTCTGCATTATCTGCACCTGGAAACCCTGGAGGATCATCTGGCTCTTGGATATGGGACAATCAAAACACATACCCTAGTGGGCTAAATTTCGGCCCTGGTTATAGATTTCAAAACACTGGACCTGCTAATTGGGGAACAGCTTCCACAGGACCTTTTAATTTAAGTTTTCAATTAACAGTAGGACCTTCCTGTAATCCTCAAGATTTATCAATCAGTTTAGGAGTAATTGGTGATTGTCAAACTGGAGGATGGAGTAACGGAGCTTGTTGTCCTGTAAGTTACTATTCAATTTATTCTGGAACTTCTTTAGGCTCAGGAAATGTATCGCTTACCAATACAAATACTGACATTGATTGTTTTGGAGCTAATAATGGTAGTATTAACCTTAATATTTCTGGAGGAGCTACACCTTATACAATTAATTGGTCTAATGGTTCAAGTACTCAAAATATAACAAACTTATCAAGCGGAACATATAGTGTAACTGTAACTGATGATCTTGGATGTATATCAACATTAAATAACTTAGTTATAAATGAACCTGCACAAATTCAAGTAATAAGTAGCACTACTAATGCAACATGCAATGGCTCATTAGATGGAAGCGCATCCTTATCATCACCAAATACGACTATTACATCCTATTTATGGTCAAATGGTCAAAATACACAAACGGCTACTAACCTTTTAGCAGGAAGTTATGGCTATACTATAACAGACAATAATGGCTGTACATATTCTGATAGCATTTATATTTATGAGCCCGGAGGGATATCTTCAATATTAAGCTCAACAAATGTTAGTTGTAATGGAGGTAATAATGGAACTATCAGTATCGACCTAATAGGATCTATTGCTCCTGCAGGGAATATTTCATTATTAAATTATTGCGCTTCATCTCCAGGTTCTTCCGATTTTTCTAATATCGATAATGTTACATTATTAGGTGATAATTATAATATCACAAATAACACAGCAGGTCAGTGCGATCAATATGAAGACTATACTGCTACTATGTTTGCCGATATAACTGAAGGGCAGTCTTATACAATAGATATTGATTTAGGAGTTTGCAATAATGGTAATACTACTAATTACCCCTCTGGAGCTAAAGTTTTTATTGACTGGAATATTGATGGTGATTTTACTGACCCAGGAGAGGAAGTTGGAAACATTGCTAATGGAGTTGCAGTTAGTACCTCCATACCAATAACTGCCCCTTTTATAGGCGTATATGGAGCTACAAGAATGAGGGTAGTTTCTCAATTTCAAAGTACTGTTACACCTATTGGCCCATGTGATGTTGGGACTTGGGCTCCTACATATACAGAGCCTTGGTTTGGAGCAACTGAAGATTATTCCATAGTAATAAATAGCGCTACAATTACGGCTACTTATTTATGGAATAACTTAGCAACTACTGACAGTGTTTTCAATCTTTCAGCAGGAAGTTATTCTGTAGACATTACAGATGGAAATGGCTGTACAATAACCGATTTTATTACAATTACTGAACCACTTGCTATCTCTGTAGTTCCAACACCTTCAGCTATTACTTGTTTTAATGGAAATGATGGAGGAATTGCATTAAATATATCAGGAGGGACGCCTGACTATACGATATCAGTTCCCCCTTACTCTCAGGTTTTAAACGGAGGTGTAAACACATTTGCTACACCACCATTATTAGGAGCAGGAACCTATTCTTATACTATTACTGATTCAAGCAGCTGTATTTACAATGGAACTGTTACTTTAAACAACCCCACGCTATTAACTTCTACTACAACTGTAATAGCTTGTGATTCTTATGTTTGGAACGGAAGCACTTATTTTTCAAGCATTGTACAATTAGACACATTAATTGCTCAAAACAATTGTGATAGTTTAGTTACATTAAACCTCACTATTACAAATAGTACTTCATCCAATAACAATACATCTGAATGTGATTCTTATGATTGGAATGGAACTACCTATACAACTTCCGGGCTATATGATAGTCTTTTTACAAATAGTACCGGTTGTGATAGTACTGCTACTCTAAATCTTATAATAAATTATAGTTCAAATTCATTAGTAACTAATACTTCATGTGACTCTTATTTCTGGGGGATAAATAATCAAACCTACAATACCTCTGGAATTTACACACAAACATCATTTAATAATGTAGGGTGTTCACATAATGATTCTTTAATATTAATTGTTAATAATTCAGCACCTTCATTAACGACTACATCATCTTGTAATAATTATAGTTGGAATGGTAGTAATTATTTAATTTCTGGAATTTATATAGATACACTAACAACTATATTAGGTTGTGATAGTATTGCTACGCTTAACTTAACAATTACCGATACAACAAGTACATTAAACACAGCCACTTCATGTGATGCATATACTTGGCTAGCTAACGGACAAACTTATAACTCATCAATAATTGATACAATATTATCTATCAATGCAAATGGCTGCCCTCATGTTGACAGTTTAATATTAACTGTTAATTATAGCAACACTAGTACTGACACGCACATAGTTTGTGACACATTCCAATGGATAGATGGAGGCACATATACAAATTCAAATAATACCGTTACATTCTTAACTACTAACAGCAATGGCTGTGATAGTTTAATTGCATTAGATTTAACAATAAATAATAGCACTTCTTCTTTCTTAGCTGACAATAGCTGTATTTCATATCAATGGGCAGCAAACAATCAAACTTATATAAATTCAGGAATTTATTCGTATACAACTACTAATGCTTCAGGATGTACACACACTGACACTTTAAACCTTATAATTAACACTCCTAATTCTGGCTTAGGAAGTATCAACAACTGTTTCTTTTATGACTGGAATGGAACTATATATGACTCCTCAGGTGTGTATACTGACACTTTGATTAATATTTTTGGCTGTGATAGTATTGCTACATTAAACCTTACTATCTCTGACACCTCCCATCTAACTACTAAAGAAACTAAATGTATCTCCTATTTATGGCCAATAACCAATACAGTTTATACGAATAGTGGAACTTATATTGATATTAGTTCTAATCCAAATGGATGTACACATATTGATTCTTTAATTCTTGTAATTAATAATCCATCAGCCAGTTATGAAACAGTATTAGAATGTAATTTTTTCAACTGGAATGGAACTAATTATACTACTTCTGGAAATTACAGCATTACTCTTTCTAATACAGCAGGTTGTGATAGTGTTGCTAATCTTAATCTAACAATCTCAAATAGTTCATCTTCAAGCTTTTCAATATCAGAATGCGATAGTTACACCTGGGAAGGGACAAATTATAACATGGGCGGGACATACATCAAAACACTAAGTACAATTGATGGATGTGATAGTATTGTTACTCTTAGTTTAATAATTATTTCTGGAGCTTTAGAGATCACTACTAGCATAAATATTACTGATGTTAATTGCTTTGGATTAAACAATGGAGGAATTAATTTATACCCAAATGGAGGAATCTCTCCTCTAACTTTTAATTGGAGTAATGGTGCTAACACTCAAAATATTAGTTCGCTTTCATCAGGCATATATAATTTTACAATTACTGACTCTATCGGTTGTAATTTAGATAGTTCTGTTACTATAAATGAACCTAATGAACTTATTGCTAGCTTTCAGGCTGATAATGAAATATGTAGAAATGACTCTATTACTATTTTCATAGAACTTGAAAATCCTAAATACAACTATTATACAGTTCAATTCTATGACTCAATCCAAAAATCATTTACGATTGATTCGTTTGGAGTATTATTTCCTGAAGGAATTCCATTTTATATCATTCCTAGTTTCAGTAATCAAGTACAGTTAATTTCAATTACAGATAATAATGGATGTTCAAGTATTATTAATCAATCTTTAGATATAATTGTAAATCAATTACCTGTTTTAGAACTTAATCAAACTGACTTATGTGAAGGATCGCAATCCTTTATATTGGATAACGCTAGCCCTCCTGGTGGAGAGTATTCTATTAATGAGGAAAGCACCAATTTCTTTGATGCTGAAAACCTAAAAATTGGAGCTTATACTATTAGCTATAATTACACTGATATTATCACAAATTGCAGTAATTCAATTGAGGAAATAATCAATATCAATCCTTTACCAATTGCTAATTTTTCATTTACGCCTCAGCCTGCGAATATTGATGACCCAAATATCCTATTTATTAATAACAGTACTGATATTGAAAATAACAAGTGGGATTTAGGAGATGGTACAATACTTGCTAATGAATTAAACTTTTGGCATACCTATGCTGACACTGGAAAGTATGAAATTATTTATGTAGTAAACAACCAATTTAATTGTATTGATAGTTTAACCGCTACCCTAACTATAAACCCTGTTCATCAAATTTTTACACCAAATTCATTTACACCAAACAATGATGGAAATAATGACACTTTCCAACCTTATATTAATGGTGGGAAAAACTATACAATTACTATTTTCAACCAATGGGGAGAAATTATATTTCAAGAAGAAAATGGAATTTGGGACGGAAAAATGAATGGACATATAGTACAAGAGGGAATATACCCCTACTCTATTTTAGCAATTGATTTTAAAGACAAGCCTTTTATCTACACAGGTACTATTACTCTTGTAAGATAAATGAAGCATATCGTTCTCCTTTCTGACACTCATCATACATTGGATGAGCGTTTTTTTCCACATTTCGAAAAAGCTGATGAGATTTGGCATGCTGGCGACATTGGAGGATTGGAAGTAACTGACCAACTAAAAAAATACGCACCTATCAGGGCTGTATTTGGAAATATTGACGACAGGATTATCCGTACAGAATTTAAAGAAAACCTTTATTTTAAATGCGAGAAGGTAAATGTAATGATGACACACATTGGAGGTTATCCCGGTAGGTATGACAAAAAAATACTGCCAATTATCCTACAGGCAAAACCTGATTTATTCATCTGTGGGCATTCCCATATCCTAAAAGTAATGTACGATAAAAAAAACCAATTACTACATATGAACCCTGGAGCAATTGGTGATTATGGCATTCACCAAGTAAAAACTATTCTTTGCTTCAGTATTGAAGGAAAGGAGATAAAAGATTTACGAGTTGTGGAGTTCCCTAGAAGTAAAAAAGGTTAGCGAATCCTATCTGCTGATTTCACTAATTTCTCATCTTTCTTAATGAAATATGCTGAAAGAAATAAAATGATATAAGGTATTATTAAAAGACTACCTCCATAATATACTTCCAAAGATTCATCTCTAGTAAATATAAACAAGAAAAAAGAAACTGTAATTGCAGTTCTAGCAAATGACACTATCTTAATCTGTCTTAATCGATTTTTAAATTGAAAAATAGAAAAAATAGACAATAAAATAGACAGCATCAAAAACAATGAAGGATATTGTAATTCATTCATTATTATGACATCTCCTTCTGTAGTTATATAAACAGGAGCATAAAATAAAATCACTAAACTCACTATTGCTGAAAAAAATAAAAATAGGGATTGGACTCTTTGAATCATAGTTGTAAGTATTTGCTGCAAAACTAATTAAAATAGTAGGATTTGCCCATATCTTAAAAAAATTGTATCATTGCAGAACTTATCTAAAGTAACACCCCCTACAAAACATCTTGAAAATTCACAAGTTACAACCGAATTAAGATTATTATATTAAAAAATATTTATGTACATATTAGAAGAATTAAACGCAAAAAAAGTTGCTGATTTAAAAGCAATTGCAACAGAATTAAACCTCAAAAAATTTGAGAAATTAAAGAAACAAGACTTGGCTTATGCTATTTTGGATCATCAGGCAGAAAATGCAAAACCGCAACCTGCACTTGAGAAGAAACCAAGAGCTAGAACAAATAAACCAGCAAATAACGGACCTAAAAAACCTGAAAATACTGAACAAGAAAATAAAGTTCCTCAGCAAAATGAGAAGCTAAATACTGAGCACAAAAAACCTCAGAATAATCCTAAGGGACATGAACAAAAAAATGCGCCTAAAAAGCCTGTTCATAACCACCCAAAGAAAAATGATGAACAAAACGGACCTAAAAAACCTGTTCATAATCATCAAAAAAATACAGAAGGTCAAAACGTTCCTAAGAAGCCTGTTCACAATCATCAGAAAAATAATGAAGGACAAAATGCATCTAAAAAACCAGTGCATAATCACCCAAAGAAGAATGATGAACAAACAGGGTCGCATCCGAAACCAAAAAATAACAACAGTAAAAACCAAACAAATAGCAATATTCCACCATCAAAATACGATTATAACTTTGACGGAATAATCAATACGGAGGGAGTAATTGAAATTATGCCTGATGGATACGGATTTATGCGTTCGAGCGATTACCACTATTTATCATCACCTGATGATGTTTATGTTTCGCATTCACAAATTAAGTTGTTTGGTTTAAAAACGGGTGACACAATTAAAGGAACAGTTCGCCCACCAAAAACAGGCGAAAAATATTTCCCTTTAATACAAGTAGAAAGCATTAATGGGCGTGACCCAGGTATTGTTAGGGACAGGATTCCTTTCCACCATTTAACTCCTTTATTTCCTTATGAAAAGTTCAACCTTTTAGGAAAAGGACACAACAGTGTTTCTATAAGAATGTTGGATATTTTCACACCAATAGGAAAAGGACAAAGAGGGTTAATTGTAGCACAACCTAAAACAGGTAAAACGGTACTCTTAAAGGATATTGCAAATGCAATTGCTGACAATCACCCAGAAGTTTACATGATTATTCTTTTAATTGACGAGCGACCTGAAGAGGTTACGGATATGGAAAGAAGCGTAAATGCGGAAGTGATTGCTTCTACATTTGATGAGCCAGCAAGCAGACACGTAAAAGTGGCTGATATGGTATTAGAAAAAGCAAAAAGAATGGTAGAATGTGGTCATGATGTAGTTATCCTGTTGGATTCAATTACAAGACTTGCTAGAGCATACAACACGGTACAACCTGCTTCAGGAAAAATATTGAGTGGTGGTGTGGATGCAAATGCACTACACAAACCAAAGCGTTTCTTTGGTGCTGCTCGTAAGATTGAAAAAGGAGGTTCATTAACTATTTTAGCAACTGCCCTTACGGACACAGGAAGTAAAATGGATGAGGTAATCTTTGAAGAATTTAAAGGTACAGGTAATATGGAACTGCAATTGGACAGAAAAATTGCCAACAGAAGGATTTATCCAGCTGTTGATTTAGTTTCTTCTTCTACAAGACGTGAGGACTTGTTATTGGATAAAGAACACATCCAAAGAATTTGGGTACTTAGAAATTACTTAGCGGATATGAACCCTGTGGAAGCAATTGAATTCATGAAAGATAGATTACAGAAAACAAAAGATAATACTGAGTTTTTGGTAACTATGAATGGGTAAAATAAAGTTGCTACTTTTTGGTTACTAGTTATTAGAATAGAAATCCCTGCCAAATTGGTGGGGATTTTTTTTGTAATATTGCATTCATCCAACACAAATAATAAAACATAATGAAAATAATTAAAGAACTAACAATCACTAAACCCATTGATAGAGTATGGGAAATTCTGGGCAATCAATTTGGGAAAATAGACAACTGGGCAAGCCTAATACTTCATTCAGAAGTATCAGAAAACACTAATAAACCAGGAATTGTAAGAACTACCGAAACAACTGGAGGCCCAACTAAACAAGAGTTAACTACCTTCAATCCTGAACAACACTCACTTTCTTATAAAGCAATAGAAGGAGCTCCTTTTTTTGCTAAATCAGTAAACGCTAAATGGTCATTATTTAAAACAGATAAAAATAGCACTCAACTAATTTTAGATTTTGAAATAAAATTTAAAGGAATTGGCGGAATACTTACTCCAATAGTTAAGAAAAAATTAGGAAAGGTTGGCGACCAATTATTGGAAGAACTCAAATACTATGTGGAGAATGGAAAACCACATCCTAGAAAAATTAATTCAAAATAAAGCTTAACAATAAGTCCTTACCAATTTAGTGGGAATTTTTTTGTATTAATGTAAATAATCAATTATAGTAAATATTAAGTTATGACAGAATTTAGCCCACCAATTTTCACTAGGGAAACTGAGGAATTAATTGAGATTAAGTATTCTCCAGAAGGAAATTGGAATGCTGAGGCTATAAGTCAAGCAAAATCAGAACTAATAAAAAGGAAGGTTTCTCAAAAAGAACAAAACGAAATACTTAATAAGTGGAATGAGCAATTCAATGAGATTTTAAAAGAGGAAGAATTAAGGCTTAAATCCAATAAGACTGTAGGTTACAAAACTTATCAAATCATTCTGCTTTTTCTTCTAGGACCATTTGATTTTTTCAATCCTTATCATTCAATATCAATGCGTGTATCTGAATTGAAACGTGAAAATTTTAGATTAAAAACAAAGCAAAGGTTGATAATTGTTGGACTTAGTTGTTTTTTATGGTTCTTCTATATACAATCTAATATAAAAGAAATGAAACAAAAAAGAATTGATGAAATTGAAAGCATTGACATTTCAAATTGGGAAAACAAAATGGGGTATGATTAGGGAAAAACTTTATCCAAATTATATCTCACTTTAATCTACAAGATTCAAAAAACCATAAAGCACACTCCCACTTCCAGTCATACTTGCATAAATAGCCCCATCAGCATACAGTTGTTCTTTCATTTTTTCTAGTTGAGGGTGTTTTTCAAAAGCAGAAACTTCAAAATCATTTTTCACTGTTGTTTTCCAATTGTCTATGGGTTTACTTATCAAATCCAACAAATTAGTTTCAGGCTGTTTTGGCATTACGCCACCATAAGCCTCAGTAGTAGAAATATGCAATTCAGGAAAAACAAACTTCAATTCATAAACCGACAAGTCCAAATCAATTTCTTTCATCTTTCCTCCTTTTCCCGTCACATATTTTGGAGTATTATCAATAAAAAATGGACAATCAGCACCCAACTGTAAAGCGTACTTTTCTAATTGTGTATTTGTAAGTTTCAATTCAAAAAGTTCATTCAATGCTTTTAAAGTAAACGCTCCATCAGCCGAACCTCCACCCAAACCTGCCCCGATAGGAATTTGTTTATGCAAATGCATTGTTACATTGCTAATTCCAAAATCTGCTTTTAAAAGTTCAAAAGCCTTTGCACAAATATTACTATTTCCTGGTATTGCAATTCCCGAACTAGAAAACAAAAAACCATCTGCAGGAAGAATCTCTAATATATCGCACAACTCTTTTACAGGATAAAAAACTGAGGATAATTCATGATAGCCATCCGCTCTTTTTTCAAGTACATTAAGTCCTACATTTATTTTTGCATTTGGATAAATTATCATAATTGATTTAGTTTTCAACAACAAAAATAATCAACTCAAAATTTTAAAGGGTAGACAAATCATTTTATTTAACTTTGTTCTCCTTTTTAAATAGAAATACAATGGAATATTTAGCATTTGAAAAACCAATAGAAGAACTAATTATTAAGCTAAAACAAGCTAAAGAACTAGGAAATGATGGCGCAGTAGATGTCAGCAAGACAGTTGAAGATATTGAATCTCAAATCAAGAAAACTAGAGAAGATGTCTACAATAACTTATCGCCTTGGCAAAAAGTACAACTTTCTCGTCATCCGCAAAGGCCTTATACTTTGGACTATATTGAGGCTTTGTCTGGTGGTGATTTTATCGAGCTATATGGAGATAGAGGAGTGAAAGATGACAAGGCTATGGTTGGTGGCTGGGGAACAATTAGCAAGCAATCCGTTATGTTTATCGGTCAGCAAAAAGGAAGGAACACCAAACAAAGGCAATTTCGTAATTTTGGAATGGCTAATCCTGAAGGATATCGTAAGGCATTACGCCTAATGAAAATGGCCGAAAAATTTGGCAAACCTGTCGTTTGTTTAATTGATACTCCAGGAGCTTTTCCAGGACTGGAAGCTGAAGAAAGAGGACAAGGTGAAGCGATTGCTCGTAACATTTTGGAAATGACAAAATTAGAAGTTCCTATCATAGTTATGATTATTGGTGAAGGTGCTTCAGGTGGTGCTTTAGGAATAGGTGTTGGCGATAAAATACTGATGCTAAACAATGCTTGGTATTCTGTTATTTCTCCTGAAAATTGTTCTACAATATTATGGGGAAGTTGGGACTATAAAGAAACAGCAGCTGATGCTTTAAAACTAACAGCTACTGATATGCAAGGCTTAGGGCTTGTGGATGAAATCATAAAAGAACCATTAGGAGGTGCTCATACTTTCCCTGAGGAAACTTTTAAATTAGTTAAAAAAGCAATTACAAAAGCAATAAAGGAATTTATTGATTTAGACAAAGAAACATTAGTGCATAACCGAATGGAAAAATTCTCTAATATGGGAGTTATTAAGGAATAAAATATGGCGAAAAAAGTAGGAGAAAGAACATTAAAAGCAACCACAACCGCAAAGATTGATGGTAAATTACAACCTCAAGCAATTGAGCTGGAACAAGCAGTGCTAGGTGCTTTAATGATTGATAATGAATCCTTATCAGACGCTATTGACTCCCTACAGGCCGAATATTTTTACAAAACAGAGCACCAAAAGATTTTTGAAGCAATTGTAAATCTTTTCAATCATACACAACCAGTTGATATACTTACGGTTTCAGAAGAGTTGAAACGCATGGAGGATTTGGAATTTGTAGGTGGACTAGCCTATATTTCTGAACTAACCAATAATGTAGCATCTTCTTCCAACACAGAATTTCATGCTCGTATAATTGCTGAAAAATTCATTAAGCGTTCGCTTATCAGTATTTCTAACAATATTATTGGTGATGCTTTTAATGATTCAGTTGATATTTTTGATTTACTGAATACTGCTGAAGAAAAATTATTTACAGTAACTGAAGGTACTCTTAGGAAAAGTTACGACAAGATGAGTACCTTGATTAAAGGTGCACTTGAAAATATTGAAATCCTAAGAAATAAAGAAGATGGTTTAAGTGGAGTTCCTTCAGGATTTTCCAATTTGGACAGAGTAACTTCCGGTTGGCAAAAATCTGATTTGATAATTGTAGCCGCTAGGCCAGGTATGGGTAAAACTGCCTTTGCTTTAACTATGGCAAGAAATGTTGCTGTGGATCATAATATTCCTATCGGTTTTTTCTCTTTGGAAATGTCAGCAGAACAATTGGTGAACAGACTAATTGCTAGTGAGGCAGAATTAGGAGCAAGTAAATTGCGTAAAGGTGATTTGGCTGACCATGAAATGGTACAATTACACGAAAAAATAAAACACTTATCAGAAGCACCAATTTATATTGATGACACACCAGGACTTACTATTTTCGAACTTAGGGCAAAAGCAAGAAGACTAGTTAAAAATCATGGAGTAGGAATCATTATGATTGACTACTTACAACTAATGAGCGCAGGAGGGAAAGCAGGGAATAGAGAGCAAGAAATATCTACAATATCGCGTTCGCTTAAAGGAATTGCTAAGGAATTAAAAATTCCAGTAATTGCGCTATCCCAAGTAAATAGAGGAGTGGAAAGTCGTACTGGAGTTGGAAGTAAACGACCTATGCTTTCTGACCTTAGGGAATCAGGTGCAATTGAGCAAGATGCTGATATTGTAACTTTCATTTACCGCCCAGAATATTACAAGATTTACGAATGGGATAATGGAGATGATTCCAGAGGGCAAGGGGAAGTAATTATTGCAAAACACAGGAATGGATCTTTGGACAATGTCCGCTTGAAATTTACTCCTGATTATGCTAAATTCTCTGACCTAGATTATTTTGATGGTGGTTTTGATGATGAAGATGGAAATAATTCTTCCATGCTATCCATGTCATCAAGTATGAATGACGACAATGATGATGCTCCATTCTAAAACTTCAAAAAAACTAAGTTTATTTATTCTGTTCTGCAGTATAATTTTTACTGCAAATGCTGCTTATATTTTCATTCCTATGGATGAAAGTCAAAGCAATCATTTAAAAGCCTATGGCATTGCTTTTTACGCAATTGAAAGAGATGTAAAAGTAGATTGGTTACTCAACTATCAAGGCGGTAGTTTTTTGATAAAACAACATTCTGCTATTGAAAACGAATGTAATATCAGAGGGGTTTCTTATCAATTAATCGCAGATGTACAATCCACCCAAATACTACAATCCATAGCTAGCCCGGAAGTAAACCAAGATGTAGTTCGCCTAGAAAAAGCACCAAAAATTGCCATCTACTCCCCTAGTAACAAACAACCTTGGGATGATGCCGTAACCCTTGCACTGGCTTATGCCGAGATTCCTTATGAAGTAATTTATGATGAGGAAGTACTTGGTGGTTTATTACCAATGTACGATTGGCTACACCTCCACCATGAGGATTTTACAGGACAGTACGGAAAATTTTATGCTTCCTTCAAAAATGCTACTTGGTACAAAGACCAAAAGATAGCCTACGAAAAACTAGCCAATAAATTAGGGTACAACAAGGTTTCTGAGGAGAAATTAGCAGTTGCCAAAAAGATAAAAGACTTTGTAAATGCTGGCGGATTTTTATTTGCTATGTGTAGTGCAACCGATAGTTACGATATTGCCTTGGCAGCTGAAGGAACTGATATTTGCCAACATATGTTTGATGGTGATGCCGCAACAACAAGTCCTGACCAATATTTGGATTTTAATCGCACACTTGCTTTTAAAGATTTTACCTTGGTGAAAAACCCGAATCAATATGAATTTTCTTCTATTGATGCAACTCAAAAAAGGAGGGTAAACCCTAAAGTTGATTTTTTTACTTTATTTGATTTTTCGGCAAAATGGGACCCTGTACCAACTATGTTATGCCAAAACCATATGCAAATAATTAAAGGTTTTATGGGGCAAACTACAGCCTTTAAAAACCAATACATAAAGTCGGATGTACTGATAATGGGCGAAACAAAAGCGGCTAATGAGGCACGCTATATTCACGGAAAACTAGGGAATGGTACTTGGACTTTTTATGGAGGGCACGACCCTGAAGATTACCAACACAAAGTGGGTGACCCAAAAACTGACCTTTCTCTACACCCCAATTCTCCTGGTTATCGTTTGATACTAAACAACATCCTTTTCCCAGCTGCTAAGAAGAAAAAGCTAAAGACCTAATAGTGAGATGGAAGCAATCAAATGGAAATATAATAAAACGAAACACCTCATCATTCCATTATCAATAAATGGAAATAAACTATTATTCATATTAGATACTGGAGCAAGTAATACGGTAATTGATTTTTCAATTGCAAATAAAATAGGTTTAAATTTAAAGATACACCACAATAAAGGTGTTGGTGTTGGCTCTAGTTCTATGAAAGTTTACAAAGTTGGAAAAACAATTCTCAATTTTCAGAATTCAATTAACTTGTCATCAAACAACATAATCTCCATGAATTTATTACATGTGATAGATGGCCTAATAACGAAAGGAGCAAAAAGAATTGATGGAGTAATAGGCAATGATATTTTGAGAAAATATGGAGGTAAAATTGACTACACACAAAAAACATTACAATTTTGTAGTTTTAAGAAATTAAAAACTTAATATGAGGAAGATACTAACACTACCTATAGGAAGTTTAGTTGGAGGATTAATATGCATACATTATGGGTATGAAATACTAAATCAAGAAAAATATCAATAATCTACTTCATCCTTTTCGGATTATTAGGATCTATTTTATCTTGGAATATTTTAAATATTTTATTAAAAAAATTAAACTAAAATAACCCTATCCCCTTCATACCAAGTTGTATAATTGCTTTTGTAAATCTTTTCAATTGCATTACGCTTAATTTTCATGGTTGGCGTCAGTAACTTATTTTCTATTGTCCAATCCTCAGCAACCACAACTATATTGTGTAATTTTTCGTGTTTATCTAACTTAGGATTAACTACCTCCATAGTTTTAGCCAAACTAGCAATTAAATCTTCCCTAGGCTTTTCTTTTCCTCTTTCCGAAAGTACAACCAAAACAATAGGCTGAGGAAGTCCATCTCCTACAACACAAATTTGTTCCAAGTTTTTATTAGCAGAAAGTTTCATTTCAATAGGAGAAGGCGCAACATATTTCCCTTTACTTGTTTTGAAAATATCCTTTACTCTACCAGTAATGGTTAGAAATCCACT
>Ga0308017_1000207_pt1 | contig 19350 bp, 18 predicted proteins | sample Neamet280_FD_203145 | JGI IMG/M metagenome (GOLD analysis project Ga0308017, IMG submission 203145) | Marine microbial communities from water near the shore, Antarctic Ocean - #280 | ecosystem: Environmental > Aquatic > Marine > Unclassified | place: Southern Ocean | collected 2014-10-01
CTGAGCCCGATGGACGACCGTCCAGCCAAACAAGTCGAACAGCGCCAGCATGACGCTGAGCCCGCCCGCCAGCACGGGGCGGCGATCATCCTTGAGCCCCTCCAAGCGCACCGCATCCACGTGGCCTGCGCGCACCAGCCGCTCGGCCACCCAATCGATGCCCTCGCGCGTGATGAGGCCGGGTGGAAACCCGGCCAGCCCCAGCATGTCGGCCAGCGCCCCGGCCGTACCGGAGGAGGCGTAAACCGCATCCCAGCTGCCGGGCACGAACACCTCGAGTACCTCATCCAGCACCGCTTGGGCGGCGATGACCGCCCGCCGCAGCGCTCCCTCGCTGACACGTCCCCCAGGGAAATACCGGTTCGACCACGCCACGCTGCCCAAGCCGTACGACGCCATGCGTTGCGGGCGGTAGCCCTGGCCCAAAATGACCTCGGTCGAACGACCGCCGATGTCGACCACCAGGCGCCGCTCGTCCGAGTGCGGCAGCAAGTGGGTCACGCCCTGGTAGATCAGGCGCGCCTCTTCGTGCCCGGCGATGACGTCGATCGGAAACCCCAGAATGGCTTGGGCGCGGACCAAAAAGTCGTCACGGTTGCGGGCTTCCCGCAGGGTTTGCGTGGCCACGGCCCGAACCTGTCGGCGATCGAACGTGCGCAGTCGCTCGGCAAAGCGGGCCAGGCATGCCCATCCTCGCTCCATCGCCACCAGGCTGAGGGTGTGGTTTTCGTCCAAGTCGGCCCCAAGACGCACCGTCTCCTTGAGGTACTCGACCCGTTCGATGTGGCCGCTCTGGTAGCGGCCAATCTCCAGGCGAAAGCTATTGGATCCAAGGTCCAGGGCGGCCAGCAGGGTTCCGTCTTGCATGCAGGGCTTCCAGTCGTCGGCCTGCAGCATACCAAACCCCCGTGACGGCGCCGCGGTGCCGCGCCGCACGGATGTCATAAAACCGTCACAAAGCGTCACTACACTCCCGATCGTGTTGATGCACACCACGAAAGGATCCGCATGAAACGCCAATTCCTCAAGGCCGTCGCCGCCGTCGCCGTGGCTTCCGTCACCCTGGGCTGGGGCTCCGCCGCCATGGCCGCCGACATCACCGGCGCGGGCGCGACCTTCCCGTTCCCGATCTACGCCAAGTGGGCGGAAGAGTACAAAAAGGTCACCGGCATCGGCCTGAACTACCAGTCCATCGGATCCTCGGGCGGTATTCGCCAGATTCGCGCCAAGACGGTGGCCTTCGGTGCTACCGACGCCCCCCTGCCGGGCGACGAGCTGGAGCGCGACGGCATGGTGCAGTTCCCCGCCATCATCGGCGGCACGGTGCCCGTGTTCAACCTGGACGGCTTCGGCAAGGGTGAGCTGCGCATCACCGGCCCCGTGCTGGCCGAGATGTTCATGGGCAAGATCAGCAAGTGGAACGATCCCAAGATCGCCGCGCTGAACCCGGGCAAGAAGCTGCCCGACCAGGCCATCACCGTCGTTCACCGTGCCGACGGCTCGGGGACCACCTTCAACTGGACCGATTACCTGAGCGCGGTCAGCAAGGAATGGGCCGACACCGTGGGTAAGGGCGCCGCCGTCAAGTGGCCGGCACCGACCTCCGTGGGCGGCAAGGGCAACGAAGGCGTGGCGGCCAACGTCTCGCGCATCAAGGGCTCGATCGGCTATGTCGAGTACGCCTATGCCAAGCAGAACAACATCCCCGTGATGCAGTTGCAGAACCGCAACGGCAAGTTCGTCATGCCCGACGATGCGACCTTCGCCGCCGCCGCGGCCGGCGCCGACTGGTTCAGCGTCCCCGGCATGGGCATCTCCCTGGTCAACCAGCCCGGCGACAACGCCTATCCGGTGGTCACGGCGTCCTTCATCCTGATGTACAAGGAGCCGACCAACAAGGCCGAGAGCGCCGAGGTGCTCAAGTTCTTCGACTGGGCCTTCAAGAACGGCAAGCAGATGGCGCTGGACCTGGACTACGTGCCGCTGCCCGACAAGCTGACCGCCGAGATCCGCAGCAAGGTCTGGTCGCAGATCAACAACAAGTGATCCGCTGAGACCCGTGCGCCCGTCGGCGGCTTGTGAGCGCCGACGGGTTTTTGTTGGATATTCTCCGGAGCCTCAGGTCGATGAACGTGGACATTCCCATGACCCACCCCACCGAAGCCCCCGATGCCGCCGATGCGTCCCGCGTGACGGCGATCGCCCGCCGCCAGCGGCTGCAGGATGTCGTCTTCCATCGGCTGACGCAGGCGTTTTCCCTGCTGGTGTTGCTGGCGTTGCTGGGCATCATCGTCTCGCTGTTCATCAACGCCTGGCCCGCATTCCAGAAGTTCGGCATCCGCTTCCTGTGGTACGTGGAGTGGGACATCGTCAACGAGGAGTTCGGTGCCGCCATCGCCATCGTCGGCACCCTCATCAGCGCCGGCATCGCGCTGCTGCTGGCGGTGCCGCTGGCCTTTGGCATCGCGCTGTTCCTGACCGAGACCTGTCCGCTCTGGCTGCGCCGGCCGCTGGGCACCGCCGTGGAGCTGCTGGCCGCCGTGCCCTCCATCATCTACGGCATGTTCGGCCTGTTCGTGTTCGCGCCCCTGTTCGCGGACTATGTGCAGGTGCCGCTGCAAAGCCTGCTCGGCGGCATGCCCCTGATCGGCTGGCTGTTCGGCGGTGCGCCCACGGGTCTGGGCATCCTGGCCGCGGGCATCATCCTCGCCTTCATGATCCTGCCGTTCATCGCGGCGGTCATGCGCGACGTGTTCGAGATCGTGCCCGGGATTCTGCGCGAGTCGGCCTACGGCCTGGGCTGCACGACCTGGGAGGTGGTGCGCCGTATCGTGCTGCCCTACACGCAAAAGGGCGTGATCGGCGGCGTCATGCTGGGTCTGGGGCGCGCGCTGGGCGAGACGATGGCCGTGACCTTCGTCATCGGCAACGCCAACCGCATGCCCACGTCGCTGTTTTCGCCCGGCACGTCGATTGCGTCCACGCTGGCCAACGAATTTGCCGAAGCGGCCGACTTTCACCTCTCGGCGCTGTTTGCGCTGGGGCTGCTGTTGTTCCTCATCACCTTCGTGGTCTTGGCACTGGCCAAGCTCATGATTTTGCGCGCCGAAAAGGCCAAGGGGCTCTGACATGGCGATCGACGACCGACTCTACGCCCGGCGCCGGCTGTCCAACGCCGTCGGCCTGACCCTGTCGATGGCCGCGATGGCCCTGGGCCTGGCGGTGTTGCTGTGGATTCTGTATGTGCTGTTTTCCAACGGCATCGCGGCCATCGACGGCAACATCTTCACCAAGGACACGCCGGCCCCCGGCACCGAAGGCGGCGGCCTGCGCAATGCCATCGTCGGCAGCCTGATGATCGTTGGCCTGACGGTGCTGGTTTCCACGCCGATCGGCATTCTGGCGGGGGTCTATCTGGCGGAGTACGGCGACACCAGCCGCACCGCGTCGCTGACGCGCTTCGTCACCGACATCATGCTGTCGGCGCCGTCCATCGTGTTGGGTCTGTTCGTCTACGCCATTGCCGTGGCGACGGTGGGCAATTTCTCGGGCTATGCGGGCAGCCTGGCGCTGTCGCTGATCGCCGTGCCGGTGGTGGTGCGCACCACCGAGAACATGCTGCGGCTGGTGCCCGGCAGCCTTCGCGAGGCGGCGTTTGCCCTGGGCGCGCCGCGCTGGAAGGTGGCGACGATGGTGACGCTGCGCGCGGCCCGCAGCGGCGTCATCACCGGGGTGTTGCTGGCCGTAGCCCGCATCAGCGGCGAGACGGCGCCGCTGCTGTTCACGGCGCTCAACAACCAGTTCTTCAACACCGACATGGGCAAGCCCATGGCCAACCTGCCGGTGGTCATCTTCCAGTTCGCCATGAGCCCGTACGACAACTGGATCCGCCTGGCGTGGGGCGGGGCGCTGCTGATCACGCTCGCCGTGCTGCTGCTCAACATCCTGGCGCGCGTCTACTTCCGCGAGCGCGCGCCCAAGTGAGCCGATGACCCATTCCCAGGATACGCAGGATACGCAGGAACATTCCACCATGACCGCCTCCATTTCTACCGCAGCGGCACTCGGCGAGAACCGGGCGGCCTCGGCCGCGCCCGAGCGCAACGCGATCGAGATCCGCAACCTCAATTTCTATTACGGTCAGTTCCAGGGGCTCAAGAACGTCTCGCTGGACATCCCCGAGCGCCGCGTGACGGCCTTCATCGGCCCCTCGGGCTGCGGCAAGTCCACGCTGCTGCGCACGCTCAACCGCATGTACAGCCTGTATCCGGGGCAGCGTGCCGAGGGCGAAATCCGCTTCGACGGCCGCAACATCCTCGACCCCGACACGGACCTGAACCTGCTGCGCGCGCGCATCGGCATGGTGTTCCAAAAGCCCACGCCGTTTCCGATGACGATTTACGAGAACATCGCCTTTGGCGTGCGTCTGTACGAAAAGCTGTCCAAGTCCGACATGGACGACCGCGTCGAGTGGGCGCTGACCAAGGCGGCCCTGTGGAACGAGGTCAAGGACAAGCTGCACCAAAACGGCATGTCGCTGTCGGGCGGCCAGCAGCAGCGTCTGTGCATCGCGCGCAGCGTGGCGGTCAAGCCCTCGGTGGTGCTGCTCGACGAGCCGACCTCGGCGCTGGACCCCATCTCCACCGGCAAGATCGAAGAGCTGATCCACGAGCTCAAGACCGAGTACACGATCGCCATCGTCACCCACAACATGCAGCAGGCCGCGCGCTGCAGCGACTACACCGCCTACATGTATCTGGGCGAGTTGATCGAGTTTGGCGAGACGGAGCAAATCTTCGTCAAGCCCAAGCGCACGGAAACCGAGGACTACATCACCGGGAGGTTCGGCTGATCATGGAAAAACACCTGTCCAGCCAGTTCGACGAGGAACTCAACCGCATCTCGACCCGCGTGCTCGAGATGGGGGGCGTGGTGGAGTCGCAGCTTCGCCATGCCATCTATGCCCTCTATCAGCTCGACCTGCCGGCCACGCAGCAGGTGCTGGAGCTGGAGGAGCGCGTCAACCGGCTCGAGGTCGAGATCGACCGCGACATCACCTCGGTGATGAGCCGGCGCCAGCCCACCGCGCGCGATCTGCGCCTGCTGGTGGGCGTCTCGCGCGTCATCGTCAACCTGGAGCGCGCTGGCGACGAGGCCGCGCGCATCGCACGCCTGACCAAGGACTTCATCGACGCCGGTGCCCCGCGCGCGCTGCCCATCGACGATCTGGTCAACGCCGCCAAGATGGCGGCCGAGTCGATTCGCGCCACGCTCGACGCCTTTGCCCGGCTGGATGTGCAGGCGGCGATCAAGGTCATCGACGAGGACAACCGCCTCGACGTGGTGTACGAGGGCTTCGTGCGCAAGCTGATCACCTACATGATGGAAGACCCGCGCATGATCACCCCGTGTCTGGGGCTGATGTTCCTGGCCAAGGCGGTCGAGCGCGTGGGCGACCACGCGAAGAACATCGCCGAGGCCGCGGTCTATGTGGCCATGGGCAAGGACATCCGGCACGCCACGCCGGCCGAGCGCGAATCTGCCATCAAATGAGAAAGCTGCCCCGTGTTCTGGTGGTCGAGGACGAGCCCTCGATCGCCGAGTTGATTGCGGTGAACCTGCGGCACAACGGGTTCGCGCCCATCGTCGTGTTCGACGCGGACGCCGCGCAGCGCGAGGTCGATGCCGTGCTGCCGGACGTCATCCTGCTGGACTGGATGCTGCCGGGCCAGAGCGGGGTGCAACTGGCCCGGCAGTGGCGCGCCCACGAGCGCTCCAAGGCGGTGCCCATCATTATGCTCACCGCCCGCTCCGAGGAGTCCGACAAGGTCCAGGGGCTGGATGCCGGCGCCGATGACTACATCACCAAGCCCTTTTCCACGCAGGAGCTGCTCGCGCGCATCCGCGCGGTGCTGCGCCGCCGCGCGCCGGAAGCGGTCAACGACACCGTGCAGGCGGGCGGGCTGATGCTGGACGCCGCCGCCCACCGCGTGTCCTTCGAAGGGCGGGAGCTCAAACTCGGGCCCACCGAGTTTCGCCTGTTGCATTTCCTGATGAAGCACCCCGAGCGGGTCCACACGCGGGCCGCGCTGCTCGACCGCATTTGGGGTGACCATGTGTTTATCGAGGAGCGCACGGTGGATGTGCACATCAAGCGCCTGCGCGAGGCCCTGGGGGCGGCCGGGGCGATGATCGAAACCGTGCGCGGCGCGGGATACCGCTTTTCGCCCCGTGCCAACGAGTCGGTGACCGACGGCGTGCGCACCGCGTGATCCGTGCTGCGCCATTCGGCGGGATGGCGCAGGGGTTCGTCATAATGTCCCCATCATGACGCGACGTGCGCTCGAACTGCTGGTCTCGACCGCGGTGCCCGCAGCGGTGGCTTTGTGGTGGCCCGGTGGCGGCACGTGGGGCGTGCTGGGGGCGCTGGGGGGGGCGTTGGTCTGGCTGGCGTGGGACGAGCGGCGTGCCCAGCGGGTGTTGGCTTGGTTGCGTGAGCCGTCGGTCTCTCGGTTGCCCGACGTGGGGCCGTGGTGGGGTGAGCTGGTGGAGCGCACGCGCCGCGCGCTCAAGGCGGCCAACCGCAAAGCGCGCAAGGCCAATGCGCGTTTGCAGGAATTTCTACTTGCCATCCAAGCGTCGCCCAATGGTGTCGTGCTGCTCAGCAAGGAAGGCACCATCGAGTGGTGCAATCTGACCGCGGGCGAGCATCTGGGCTTCTTCGCCAAGCGCGATCTGGGCCAGCGCATCCGCAACCTGGTGCGCGACCCGACATTCATTGCCTATTTGAACCAGCGTGATTTCACCCGTGCGGTCGAGATCGACGGTCGCCACGCCCGCCCAGGGCACCCCCAGCGCATCTCGGTACAGATATTCCCGTACGCCAAAGGGCGTCGGCTGTTGCTCACGCGTGACATCACCACCATTGAGCTCGCCGAAGCGATGCGGCGTGACTTCGTGGCCAACGTCTCGCACGAGATCCGCAGCCCGCTGACCGTGATCTCTGGCTTCATCGAGACCCTGCAAACCTTGCCCCTGCAGGAGGACGAGCGGCGCCATTATCTGGCGCTTATGCAGCAGCATGCGCAGCGCATGCAAACCTTGGTCGACGATCTGTTGACCCTGTCGCGACTGGAGGGTAGCCCCGCGCCCGATGACTCGCAATGGGTGGACGTGGCCGACCTGTTGGACGAGGCGTTTGCCCAAGCGCAGGCGCTCGCTGGCGTGCTGCACGCCGGACGCCAGCAGCTGGCGCGGGTGCCGGGACCGGCGGCCGAAGTGGCGGGGGCGCGCAGCGAACTGCTCAGCGCCTTGGGTAATCTGCTCAGCAATGCGGTGCGCTACACCCCGGCCGACGGGCGGGTCGAAGCGGGCTGGCGGCTGTTGGGTGAAGGTGATCTTGAGTTTTTCGTCACCGACAACGGCCCCGGCATCGCCGCCGAACATCTGCCGCGCCTGACCGAGCGGTTTTACCGGGTCGACCGCAGCCGTTCGCGCGACAGCGGTGGCACGGGGCTCGGACTGGCCATCGTCAAGCACGTCGCCCAGCGACACGGAGGCCAGCTGCTCATCGACAGCACGGTTGGCGTGGGCTCCACTTTTCGGCTGCGCTTGCCACCAGCCCGCGTGCGGGCCCGGGATCTTGGCTGACGTTCAGCGCCGCTCGAATACCAGCCACCGCTCGCGGTTTTCGCGCAGGCGGGGCACCTCCGTGCGCAGCCGCCAATCGGCGATGTCGATGACTTGCACCAGTGAAGGGTAGTCGCGGGGGTTGACCACCAGCAGGCTGCAGCGCTGCCCGCCGGGTTGCCCAGCGCGCCGCACCTCGAGTCCGCCGTGATGCTGCAAACCGGCGATACGGGCCGCATCCAGCCCGTGCACAAGCACGCAGTCGCCAGCGGGCACCAGCGCGGCGATGCGCTGTGACACCGGGGCCTGGCCCATGCCATGGTTGAGCATCGGCAACCATAGGGTCATGAGCAGCAGCCAGTTGAGGACGGATCCTGCGGCCGAGAGCACGACGCTCTTCCAAAGGGCTGGGCGATGGTGCCCCAGCCGCCATACCACCACGCCCAACCAGGCCAGCGTGGCCGTCAGGGCAGGCAGCCACAGCGCCCAGTGCGTGGTGGGCTCGAAGCCCGGCAGCAGGCGCGCGACGTTGGCGGCTGGCTTCGGCGGCACGCCCGTGTGCACCGCAATCCAGATGATCCAGATGATGAGCGCGGCGCCCGTGAAAAAAAGCACCGCGAACCAATCGATCAGCGCGCTGACGCCGCGGCGCAGCGTCGGCAGGGCAAAGGCGGCCAAGCTGGCCAACGGCGGCAGGGCCAGCAGCAGCGTTCGGTCGTCTCCCGCGTCGAGCCAAGTTGCCACCAGCACGATGACCACCAGGGTCGCGGGCCAGCCGATGTGCGGCTCGCGCCAACGGCCGCGCCATCGCCACAACGCCCACAGGGCAAACGCGGCCGCGGGCCACAAGAACCACCCCAACAATCGTCCGTAGCTGAGCCAAGTCGCCGGCGTTGTCCAAACCTCCCAGCGCACAGCCGTCCATTCCCCTGTGCGGCCTGCGGCGTTGGCCAGCACCCATGCCGCGGCCAGGGCCGATAGGGTGCCAAGCGCCGCGCCCCAGCGAACGGCGCGCCCGAGCGGGGTTCGGCGCCACCACAGCAGGGCGGCGGCGCTGATAGCCAACAGCACCCATGGGGCACCCGACAGCGCCAATCCCCACGCCGCTAGCCACCACCACGCCAGCACCCGCGCGGCGTGACCAGTGCCGGGGGTGTCGTCGATCGCCAGACCGCGCACCACGGCGTAGTGCAGCAGCGCGACAAAGGCCAACTGGGCTGCGGCGGGCGTAACCTCGTGCGCGGGCAGGGCCAGCCCCAAGGTGGCCACCAGCGCCAGCAGCGCGCCGTCGGCCAGTGCGCGGGCGTAATCGGTCGGCCGCGCCTCACCGCCAAACGCCAGCGCCACGGGTTGTGCTGCGGGCTGGCGCGCGAGCCGGTACGTGGCGTACCACGTCGCGGCCAAGGTGCCGAGCAGCAGGGCCACGAATGGCACGCGTGCCGCCAGCTCGGCGGGCAGCGGTAACGATTGCATGGCCAGTGCCCCCAGCCAATAGGGCAGCCACGCCAGGGGCGAGGCCGGCTCGCCCAGTACCTGCGGTGTCCACCACGGGCCGCCGCGCACCATGTCGATCATGACCGCGAATGCCGCCAGATCGTCGGTGCGCCAGGGATCGCGCCCCAGAAAGCCCGGCAGCACGTAGATGGCGATCAGCAGCCACGGGACCCAGCGCGGCAGGCGCCGGGCAGCCTGTTCGGTGACGAGAGCAGGGGTGGATTGCAGCACGTTGGGTGATGGCGGCAAGGGCTGGCGACAGGCGTTAGCCTACACGGGGCAGGCAACAAAAAAGCAGCCTCGCGGCTGCTTTTGTCGTGAGCGCCCGCTGCGGGAACGGCAGCCGGTCAGGACGGCTTGCCCGCGCGCGCATAGCGGTTGCGGAACTTCTCCACGCGCCCACCCATCGTGTCCACGCTCTTTTGCGTGCCCGTGTAGAACGGGTGCGACTCGCTGGAGGTTTCCAGCTTGAACAGCGGCAGCTCGCGGCCGTCGTCGAGCTTGATCGTCTCTTTCGTGTTGGCGCACGAGCGGATGATGAACTGGCTGCCGTTGGACAGGTCCACGAAGCAGACTTCGCGGTAGTTGGGGTGGATGCCTTCTTTCATGATCGCTTTCCTAATGCAGTAGCCACGGCCCGGCCCATCCAGGCGCACTTGCTGCAAAGCTTGCCATTATACCTTGTCGAATCGACCGCGGTACCTCAGCCGCCGCGCCGCATGAGCTCGAAGAACTCCTGGTTATTCTTGGTCTGCTTCATGCTCTTGAGCACCATCTCCATCGCCTCGATTTCGTCCATGTTGTAGAAGAACTGGCGCAGGATGCGGGTCTTTTGCAGAATCTCGGGCGGCAGCAGCAGCTCCTCGCGGCGGGTGCCGCTGCGGCTGAGCTGGATCGAGGGGAAGACGCGCTTTTCGTACAGGCGCCGGTCGAGGTGGATTTCGCAGTTGCCGGTGCCTTTGAATTCCTCGAAGATCACCTCGTCCATGCGGCTGCCGGTGTCCACCAGTGCGGTGGCGATGATGGTGAGGCTGCCGCCTTCTTCCACGTTGCGTGCGGCACCAAAGAATCGCTTGGGTCGCTGCAGCGCGTTGGCGTCCACGCCGCCGGTGAGTACCTTGCCCGACGACGGCAGCACGTTGTTGTAGGCACGCGCCAGCCGCGTGATGGAGTCGAGCAGGATGACCACGTCCTTTTTCAGCTCGACCAGGCGCTTGGCGCGCTCGATGACCATCTCGGCCACGTGCACGTGGCGTGCGGCCGGCTCGTCGAAGGTGGAGGCGATGACCTCGCCGCGCACGGTGCGCTGCATTTCGGTCACTTCCTCCGGGCGCTCGTCGACCAGCAGCACCATCAGCGTCACCTCGGGATAGTTGCTGGTGATGGCGTGCGCGATGTGCTGCATCATGACGGTTTTGCCGCTCTTGGGCGGCGCCACAATCAGCGCGCGCTGGCCTTTGCCGATGGGGGCGATGATGTCGATGATGCGGCCGGTGATGTTTTCCTCGCTCTTGATGCCCTCACGCTCGAGCTTCATGTGCTCTTTGGGAAAGAGCGGCGTGAGGTTCTCGAACATGATCTTGTGCTTGTTCTGCTCGGGCGGCAAGCCGTTGATCTTGTCGAGCTTGTTGAGCGCGAAATAGCGCTCGCCGTCCTTGGGGATGCGCACGTCCCCCTCGACCATGTCGCCGGTGTGCAGGTTGAAGCGCCGGATCTGACTGGGTGAGATGTAGATATCGTCGGTGCTGGCGGTGTAGCTGGCCGTCGGATCCCGCAAGAAACCGAAGCCGTCGGGCAGCACCTCCAGCACGCCGTCCGCGAACACCTGCTCGCCTGCCTTGGCGCGCTTCTTGATGATCGCAAACATCAGCTCCTGCTTGCGCATGCGGCCGGTATTCTCGATCTCGAGCGCCTCGGCCATCTTGAGCAGCTCCGAGACGTGCAGGGCCTTCAGTTCATTCAAGTGCATGGAAATCGACTCCAGACAAGGGAGTGTGCTTGGTGGCTGCGTGGCAGTGGATGCGCACGCGCCAAGACGACATTGGGGAAAACCAACAACGGCCGGAACCATACCGGCGCAATCGGTGCCCGCACGGCTGGTTGGCTACCAACCGGGGCCGGCAGCACGTGGGGCGCTGCCTTTGACACGGATTATGACACCAAACACCCCGGGCAGCCGCACAGAGGCGCCCGCGGTTGGCTGTGCGACGCTATCAGGCCAGGTACGGCTCGATGAAGGCGGTGAGCTGCTGTTTGCTCAGCGCGCCCACCTTGGTGGCGGCGAGTTGGCCGTCCTTGAACAGCATCAACGTGGGAATGCCGCGAATACCATACTGCGCGGGTACCGTGCGATTTTCATCCACGTTGACCTTGGCCACTTGCAGTTTGCCAGCGTAAGCGGCCGCGATCTCGTCCAGGATGGGCGCGATCATGCGACAGGGGCCGCACCACTCGGCCCAGAAATCCACCAATACCGGCGTCGCCGACTTCAGGACGTCGGCGTCGAAAGTGGCATCGGTCACGTGTTTGATCAGGTCGCTCGCCATGGTGGATGGGCCTCGGGTCGTCGTGTTCGTGTCGAATGTGAGAGGTGACGAGCCTTGACCCCGGCACTGGCTACGCGGTTAGGGCTGCTTGGTTCCCCACCTGACCCGGTTGGCCGCTTCACCATGCGGGAAGGCCCGTCACCCGCCATTGTATGCGACGGATAGAATGCCCGCATGTCGTATTTGGTGCTGGCCCGCAAATATCGCCCCAAAACCTTTGCCGAAATGGTGGGGCAGGAACACGTGGTGCAGGCGCTGGGCAACGCGCTGCGCGCACGGCGGCTGCACCACGCGTACCTGTTCACGGGCACGCGTGGCGTGGGCAAGACGACGGTCTCGCGCATCTTGGCCAAGTCGCTCAACTGCACGGGGCCGGACGGAAGGGGGGACATCACCGACACGCCGTGTGGCGTCTGCGATGCCTGCCGCGAGATCGACGCGGGCCGCTTCGTCGATTACACCGAGCTCGACGCGGCATCCAACCGCGGCGTCGACGAAGTGCAGGCCCTGCTGGAGCAGGCCGTCTACAAACCGGTGCAGGGGCGCTTCAAGGTCTTCATGATCGACGAAGTGCACATGCTCACCAACACCGCCTTCAAAGCCATGTTGAAGACGCTGGAGGAGCCGCCGGAGTATCTGAAGTTCGTGCTCGCCACCACCGACCCGCAAAAAGTGCCGGTGACGGTGTTGAGCCGCTGCTTGCAGTTCAACCTGCGGCCGATGGCGCCGGAGACGGTGGCCCAGCATTTGCAGCAGGTGCTCGCGCGCGAGGCGATCGCGGCGGAGCCGGGCGCGGTGCGGCTGCTCGCGCGCGCGGCGCGAGGCTCGATGCGCGACGCGCTGAGCCTGACCGATCAAGCCATCGCCTTCGGTGCCGGGCGTCTGGCCGAGGCGGACGTGCGCCAGATGTTGGGGGCGGTGGATCATGGTTACGTCCTCGGCCTGTTGCACGCGCTCTCAGCGCGCGATGCACGCGCGCTGGTGGCCGCCGTCGACGACCTGCGTGTACAGGGGCTGCCCCCCGCGGCGACGCTGGAGGAGATGACGGCCATCCTGCAACGCTTGGCGGTGCTGCAGTGGACGGGGGAGGCCGCCGTCGACGACGCCGACGACGCACGCCTGCCGGCACTGGCGGCTGCCTTGCCGGCCGATGTCACGCAACTGCTCTACAGCCTGTGCCTGCATGGGCGTGCGGAGTTGGGGTTGGCGCCAGACGAGTACGCCGCGCTGACCATGGTGCTGCTGCGCGCGTTGGCGTTCATGGGTGAGCCGCCCCCGTCGGTGGTCGCCTCCGTGGCGCTCGAGGCACCGGCGGAAAAAAAAACACCGCCAGCGCCGCCCCCCGCCCTTGAGCCGGCCGCCGCGGCCGTGCAAGCGTTGGCCAGCCACCCTGCCGACTCGCCGCCGCTGGGGGATGAGTGGGAACGCATCGTGCTTGCCCTGGAGGCGGGCGGGCAGGTGCAGGCGCTGGCCCGGGAACTGGCACTGCAGTCCGAGTTGGTGGATCGGCAGGCGCACGCTTGGCGCTTGCGCGTGCCCCAGGGCACACTGGCACAAGACACGCCGCGCGAGCGCCTGCGTGTGGCGCTGGCCCAATACCTGGGGCTGCCCGAGGGATGGCAACTGGCGGTGGAGGTGGGCCCCGCGCCCGACTCGCCCGCGCAGCGGCGTGCCGCTGCGCGCCAGGCACGCCAGCAAGCGGCCGAGGCCGCCATTCAGGGCGATCCGCTCGTGCAGTCTTTGATGCGCGACTGGGGGGCGACCATCGTCCCTGGTAGCATCCAGCCCGTCGACGGCGACCCCGCCGTCTGAACCCATCGACCCCCTTCGAGAGAAAGCACTGACCCATGTTCAACAAAGGACAGCTCGCCGGCCTGATGAAGCAGGCCCAGGCCATGCAGGAAAATCTCAAGCGCGCCCAGGAAGAACTGGCGACGATGGAGGTCACCGGCGAATCTGGCGCAGGACTGGTCAAGGTCGTGATGACCGGCAAGCATGACGTCAAGCGCGTCACCATCGACCCCAGCCTGTTGAGCGATGACAAGGAAATGCTCGAAGACCTGGTGGCCGCCGCGTTCAATGCGGCGGTGCGCAAGGTCGAGGAGACGACCCAAGAACGCATGGCCCAGGTGACCGCTGGCATGCCCGGTTTGCCCGGTGGCATGAAGTTCCCGTTCTGAGCGGACGCGACCGCTGCCCATGGGCAAGTCCGCGTCGCGGCGGCTCGAGCAGCTCATCGCAGCCCTGCAGCGGCTGCCGGGCGTGGGCGTGCGCTCGGCCTCGCGCATGGCATACCACTTGTTGCAGCACGACCGCGACGGCGCGCTGCAGCTCGCGCACGCGCTGCAGGCTGCGGCCGAAGGCGTCCAGCACTGCGCGCTGTGCCACACGTTTTCGGAAGAGGCGATTTGCCCGACCTGCGCCGACCCCACACGCGATGCGGGGCTGTTGTGCGTCGTCGAAACGCCGGCCGACCAGGCGGCGCTCGAGCGCACCGGCGCCTACCGCGGGCGCTATTTCGTCCTGATGGGGCGGCTCAGCCCGCTCGACGGCATTGGTCCTGACCACATCGGCGTGCGGCCGCTGCTGGAGCGCTTGCAGAGTACGCCACCGGTGCAAGAAGTGATTCTGGCCACCAGCTTTACCGCCGAGGGAGAGGCCACCGCCCACGTGGTGGGACAACTGGCGCGCGCTCTGGGCCTGAAAGTGACCCGGCTGGCCCGCGGCGTACCCGTGGGCAGCGAACTGGAGTATGTCGACCTCGGTACGATCGCGCACGCGCTGGCAGACCGGCGCTGACGCCTCCCGGCGGGTGCGGGAATACCCGCTCCGGGATGACCCTGTCGGGGCAGATCCCGATGCGCGGCCCCGATGCCGCGTCTTATCCTGTACGGACATCGTCGCCCGCGCGAGCGGGCGGCATCAGCCGGGGCGGCGACATGGACAGGCGGGGTTGTTTGCGTGTGCTGGGGGGGGCGGTCGTCACCACGACGCTGCCGCCACGTGTGCGGGCCGGGGCAGCAGCCCCGGTGTCGGTGCAGTGGGCGCTGCACACACCACTGGCGGCCCTGCCGGTGCGGCTGGCCGAGCGGCTTGGTTACTTCGCCGCCGAGGGGGTGGCCGTTGCGCTGGCGCCGCACGGCTCGGCCTCAGCGGCTGCACTCGACCCCGACGCGGTCCGGGTTCACGCCGGTGCCTTCGACTTCGTGTTGCGCCAACAGCTGCATGGGCAGCCCGAGCAGGCATTTCTGGCGCTGGTCCGTACGCCACAGCTTGGGTTTGGTTGGCGCCATCCGGCACCCGCGCAGGGTCAAGGGCTCGCCGCGGCGCCCGTGCGGTGCGGCGTGCGTTGCGCTGGCTGCAGACCGCGGGGCCGTCGGATCTGGCGCGCCACGCCGACCTGGGCGGCTTTGCGGGTGATCCGAGCCTTTTTTTGTCCATTTTGATGCACACGCGGGGGGCGTTTTCACCCGACGGTACGCTGGAGCCACAGGCCGTGCAGCAGGTACTGCGGGTGCTGTACGCGCAACCCCAGGGCATGGATTACGATTCACTCGACCCCACGCGCCTGTACACGACCCGATTGCTGCCGACCTGAGCCGCTTTCGGCGCCGATAATCGGGTCCGTGTCCGCCATCCCGCTTTTCACTGCTCCTGTGCCATCCGATCTGTTCACTTCCGCGAGCGCCGAGGGCGCGACCCACCCTTCGGATGACCCCGAATGGCAGCGTGTGCAGGCGCTGCGCCGCCTGCTGCACCACCACGCGTGGCGCTACTACGTGCTGGACGACCCCGAAATTCCGGACGCCGAGTACGACCGCCTGTTGGCCGAACTGCAGGCGATCGAGGCCCGCCACCCGGATTGGGTGACACCCGACTCGCCCACCCAGCGCGTCGGCGCGCCACCGCTGGAGGGGTTTACCACCGTGCGGCACGCAGTGCCGATGCTCAGCATCCGCACCGAAACCGATACCGACCCGGCCGCTGCGCTGGCATTCGATGCGCGCATCCGCAAAGACCTCGGATTGGGGCCTGACGACCCACCGGTCGAGTACGTGGCCGAACCCAAGTTCGACGGCCTGGCCATTGGGCTGCTGTACGAGCACGGCGTGCTGGTGCGGGCCGCCACGCGCGGTGACGGTGAGACCGGCGAGGACGTGACACAAAACATCCGCACCATCGGGCAGATACCCCTGCGGCTGCGGGGGGCGGGAGTGCCAGTGCCCCGCCTGGAGGTGCGAGGCGAGGTCTACATGCGCCGCGATGCGTTCGAGGCCCTCAATGCCCGTCAGCGTGAGCGCGGCGAAAAGACCTTCGTCAATCCCCGCAACGCGGCCGCGGGCGCAGTGCGCCAGCTCGATCCCACCGTGACGGCATCACGCCCCTTGAGTTTTTTTGCCTATGGCCTGGGAGAGGTGAGTCCGCCGACGCACGGCGGCCCCGACTTTCGCCGCCACTGGGACGTCTTGTGCGCGTTGCGGGACTGGGGATTTCCGGTATCCGACTTGGCGCGCCGCTGTGCGGGCGGTCAAGCGCTGGCCGACTACTACCGTGACATCGGGGGCCAGCGTGATGCCTTGCCGTTCGACATCGACGGCGTGGTCTACAAGGTCGATCGGCTCGACTGGCAACAACGGCTGGGCTTCGTTACCCGCGAGCCGCGCTGGGCGATCGCGCACAAATACCCGGCCCAGGAACAACTCACGCGCGTGTTGGCCATCGACGTGCAGGTCGGGCGCACGGGCAAGCTCACGCCGGTGGCCAAGCTTGAGCCGGTGTTCGTCGGCGGCGTCACCGTCACCAACGCCACGTTGCACAATGCCGACGAGGTGCGACGCAAAGACGTGCGCGTGGGCGACACCGTGATCGTGCGACGCGCCGGCGACGTCATCCCCGAGGTGGTGGCGGTGGCGCCCCCGTTGTCGGAGCCGCGGGGCGCGCCGTTCGAGATGCCCACTGCCTGCCCCGTCTGCGGCAGCGCCGTGGTGCGTGAGCCGGGCGAAGTGGATCACCGCTGCAGCGGCGGGCTGTTCTGTCCCGCCCAGCGCAAACAGGCCATCCTGCATTTTGCGCAGCGGCGCGCCATGGACATCGAGGGCCTGGGCGAAAAACTGGTCGATCAACTGGTGGATGCGAACCTGGTGCGCAACGTGGCCGATCTGTACCGGCTGGGCTTGAACGCGCTGGCAGCGCTCGATCGCATGGGCGAGAAGTCCGCCGCCAACCTGCTCGCGGCGATCGAAGCGTCCAAGTCCACGACGCTGGCGCGTTTTCTGTTCGCGCTGGGCATTCGGCACGTGGGCGAGAGCACGGCGCGCGACCTGGCGCGCCACTTCGGTCGGCTCGACGCGATCATGGATGCGTCGGTAGACGAGCTGCAGGCGGTGCCCGACGTCGGGCCCGTGGTGGCGCGCAGCATCCACACCTTTTTTGCGCAGCCGCACAACCGCGAAGTGGTCGAGCAGTTGCGCGCCTGCGGCGTCCACTGGCCCGAGCACGAGGGCACACCGGCCGCCACACCGCTGCCGCTGGCGGGCAAGACGTTCGTGCTGACCGGCACGCTGCCCACGCTCACACGCGACGAAGCCAAGGCCCGCATCGAAGCCGCGGGGGGGAAGGTGGTGGGATCGGTCAGCCGCAAGACCGACTGGGTGGTCGCCGGTGAGGCCGCGGGCAGCAAGCTCGAGCGTGCCCGAGAACTGGGCGTGCCCGTGCTCGACGAGGCGGGGTTGCTCGCGCTGTTGGGCGAGGCGCCCAAGTCGACGCCCGCGCCCGGAGCTGGCATCAGTCCTGCTTGAAACGGTAGTGGTCGCGGTTGAGGACGGCGGCCACCGCCGTCACTTCCTCGGGCCACAGCTGCAGGTTGAGTATGCTGTTGCACTGCTCGACCATACCGCGTAGCAGGCCCGGGGTGTTGATGCGCCCCAGCGGCCGGTAGATCGCGCTGCCGTCGCCGCCAACCTTTTCCGCATGGCATTGGGCGCAACGGTGCTGCTGGATCAGCTTCTCGCCCTGCGCGAGGTCGGCGTCCCGAAAAATGGTGGGCACGTCGGCCCGTACGCCGGTAGCCGCCGCCAGAGCAAGCCCTAGCACCCCGCATACCGCCCGCGCTGCCGAGAGGGTGTCGTGTCGCATGGTGCCTCCTTGAGCTGTCGTCCGTGCACTATACGGCGGAACCCGCTGCGTCGTCCAGTACCGCCATCAAGTCCTGGGTGAGCTGGGCTTGCTCGCGCGCGACATGCAGCGTCGGCCCCGTGATGACGAAGGTGTCCTCGACCCGCTCGCCCAGTGTCGTGACCTTGGCCAGCTGCACCTGAACCCGGTGCCGCATGAACACCCCTGCGATGCGGTAGAGCAGACCCTTGCGGTCGCTGGCGGACACGCTCAGCAGCCAGCGCTGCCCGCGTTCGTCGGGCTGTAACTGCACCCGGGGCACGACCGGAAAACTGCGCACCCGCCGCGAGACGCGGCCGCGCCCTGGCGTCGGCAATGGGGCCGCGGGATCGAGCGCGCGCGGCAAGCCGCTTTCCACCAGTGCGACCAACTCGCGGTAGTGTTCGGACAAGGTTTCGGTGGCGACCTGGAAGGTGTCGAGCGCACAGCCGTCGGCAGTGGTGTGGATCTTGGCGTCCAGAATCGAGAAGCCCGCTTGGTCGAAATAGCCACAGATGCGCGCGAACAGCTCGGGCTGGTCGGCGCAGTACACCAGCACCTGCAGCCCTTCGCCCGCCGGTGAGAGGCGCGCGCGCACGATGGTTGGCGGGAAGGTGCTACTGGTCTGCGCCAGTGCGCGCGACAGGTGGCGGGTGTGCCAAGCGATTTCGTCGGCACTGTGCCGCATGAAGTAGCCCACGTCCAGCCGCGACCACAGGGCCAGGTGCGCCTGATGGGGCAGGGCATGCAGGGCGAGCGCGGCCAAGGCTTCACGCTTGCGCGCCTCCACCTCGGCATGGGGGTCGGGGGCACCGCCGCCCAGCACCCGCAGCGTGACGCGGTACAGGTCTTCCAGCAACTTGGCCTTCCAGCCGTTCCACACCTTGGGGCTGGTGCCGCGGATGTCGGCCACGGTCAGCAGATACAGCCCGGTCAGTCGCCGCTCGTCCCCAACCAGGCGGGCGAAGGCGCGAATCACCTCGGGATCGCTGGTGTCCTCCCGTTGTGCCACGTGGCTCATGGTCAGGTGCTGCGCGACCAAAAAGCGAATCAGCTCGGCGTCCTCGCGCGCGATCCCGTGCTGGCGGGCAAACACCATCACGTCGCGCGCGCCGATGACCGAGTGGTCGCCGCCGCGGCCCTTGCCGATGTCGTGAAACAGCGCGGCCACGTACAGGATCCACGGCTTGTCCCAGCCGGCGGCGAGCTGCGAGCAAAACGGGTATTCGTGGGCATGCTCTGGCATGAAGAAGCGCCGCATGTTGCGCAGCACCATCAGGATGTGCTGGTCGACCGTGTAGACGTGGAACAGGTCGTGCTGCATCTGCCCGACCGCGTTGCGAAACGGCCACAGGTAGCGCCCCAGGACGGAGGTCTGGTTCATGAGCCGAAAGGCATGGGTGATGCCCTGGGGCTGCTGCAGGATGCGCAGAAAGGTCTGGCGATTGACCGGATCGCGCCGAAATGCCGCGTTCATGATGGGGCGGGCGTTATAGAGCGCGCGCAGCGTACGCGCCGATAGCCCCTT
>Ga0308017_1000208_pt1 | contig 19349 bp, 15 predicted proteins | sample Neamet280_FD_203145 | JGI IMG/M metagenome (GOLD analysis project Ga0308017, IMG submission 203145) | Marine microbial communities from water near the shore, Antarctic Ocean - #280 | ecosystem: Environmental > Aquatic > Marine > Unclassified | place: Southern Ocean | collected 2014-10-01
CCGTGTGGTTATTGGTATAAATCCTAGTAATGAAAATGAGGTGTATTTTCTAGCGGCTGAAACTACTGGTAACGGACAGCATTCAAATACCTTTTTTGGTGGGGAAACTTGGACATCCCTTTGGAAGTACGAATATATTTCAGGTAACGGAACAGGTGCTGGTGGGCAGTGGACTGACCTTTCAGCTAACATACCAACTAATCAGGCAAGTTCCTTTGATAATTTTAATGCACAAGGTTCCTACGATTTGGTGGTAAATGTTCATCCTACCGACCCTAACCTTGTTATTATTGGCGGTACAAACCTTTGGCGTTCTACTGACGGATTTACTTCTCCTAACAACACTACAATTATTGGTGGATATTTGGTTGGTTCATCAGAAGGAGATGGGAATTGGGGTTCTTATCCTAACCATCATCCTGATCAGCATGTTATTATGTACTTACCTTCTAACGATAGCATAATGGTAAACGGGAATGATGGTGGTATTTTCAAAACTCAGAATGTATATAAGGATACTGTTGTTTGGGAATCCTTAAACAATGGTTACAATACCACTCAACTCTATACGGTTGCAATTAGTAAGAATGCTAATTCTGAATTATTGCAAGGTGGTTTTCAGGATAACGGAAGCAGAATGACTTTTAACGATAATACTAATGCGATATGGAATATGCCTTTCAATGGTGATGGTTCTCATGCTTGTATTGCTGACAATGAAGAGGATTTTGTATTGACCATTCAAAGAGGGGTAATGTACCGAATGAAGTTGGATACTAATGCAACTCGTTTAGGTTTTCAAAGGTTGGACCCTGCCTCTTGCGATAGTAATAAATACATGTGGATGAATCCTTTGGAAATGGACAGGAATGATGACAATGTCATCTATTGGGCTGAAGGGAATAAATTATGGAGGAATAACGACTTGAGTAGTATTACCTACAATGGTTCACATCAAAAATCGGATTTAGGTTGGGATATGTTCTCGGATACTTTACCAAATCCGAATATGAAAATATCGGTTATTACCTCTTCAGTCTATCCTGCTAATATTCTATATTTCGGAACTCAGAATAAGCACATCTATAGGGTGGATAATGCTAATGTTGGCGACCCTGCATTGGTGCAATTGTCCAATGTACCTACAGGAAGTAGTTCTTATTGTACGGATATTGCCGTTAACCCTGACAATGCTGATGAAATTATAATTGTGTATTCTAATTATTCTGTTTATTCTTTGTTCCATAGTAATGATGGTGGGCAAAGCTGGACTAAAATTGCTGGGAATTTGGAACAAAACCTTTCTGGTTCGGGTAATGGGCCTTCTTGCCGAACAGCTGAAATCATTCCTTTAGGAAATGATACTTTGTATCTAGTAGGTACTACAGTTGGTCTTTTTGGTACGGCTAACCTGGACGGAACAAATACAGTTTGGGAACAAATTGGGAGCAATACTTTTGGTTCAACTATTGTTGAGTTTTTGACGTATCGTCCCTCTGATGGATTATTGGTTGTGGGTACTTTCGGTAATGGGGTGTATCAAACTAACCTTACTTCCATTGATGATGTTTTGGCAGTAGAAAACATAAAAACTTCAGCTTTCGAATTTAATATCTATCCTAATCCTGTAGCGAGTAAAATAAATATCGATTTGCTAGGAAATAAAAAGTCAGTTTCAACTATTCTTATTTATGATGACCTAGGTAGAATTGTGAAAAGAGTGAACAGAAATAATTACCAAATGGGTGCTAATAGCATTCAGGTTGATGTTCAAGGTTTGAAAAGTGGAATTTATTTTGTAAGTTTGAGTATTGATGGTGAGGTATTTACTAAACAAATAATTAAAAAGTAAAATTATGAAAAAATTGATACTATTACTGTGTATTCCATTTTTTGGAATTGCACAAACTGATTACGAATTAACATTTAATTCGGCTACTTTGGATTATGTAGAGATGCCTAACGTCTCCTCACTAATTGCAAATAGCACTACTTTTTCTATGAGTGGCTGGGTTTACCCTTATGCAAATCCCTCTGCACACTCGGGTATTATGGGGTTTAGAAATGATATAGATGCCGATTTTTACTTATTACAGTTACAGAATTCTAATAATGTTGAAGCTCGTTTTACAAATTCTTCAGGATTAAGTTTTGATATATTGGCAATTAATTTATTAGATTTGAATCAATGGCAGCATTTAGCTTTTACCTATGATGGAAGTAATACACATTTGTATAAAAATGGAGTTTTAATTAGTAGTACCCCTGCAAATGGTACTATTACTCAAATATCACAGTCCTTTAAAATAGGAGCTTTGGATTGGGGTATGACAGGTTTTTATTTGAATGGAAGTTTGGATGAAATTAGATTGTGGGATATAACACTTTCTCAAAATACAATAAGTAATTGGATGTGTACTGAGATTACAAATTTACACCCTAACTATAATAACTTAGCAGGCTATTGGAGGTTGAATGAGGGGGTAGGAACATCTACTGCAGACTTATCCTTAAATGGAAATATTGGTACACTGATCGGGGCAGTACAATGGCAAGTAACTACTTCTTGTTTTGCGTCTACTATTCAAGTTCAAGGCTGTACTGATTCTTCTGCTTGTAATTATAATTCATTAGCGACAATTGATGATTTTAGTTGTTATTTTTTATCTGCTCAGATAAATCAAAATGGGATTGATTTGGATGTGATAGTAAGCAGTGGTATGAACCCATATTCTTACCAATGGAGTACTGGACAAAATTCAATATTAATAACGCCACAACAAAATGGAATCTTTTGGGCTATTGTAACGGATGTTAATGGTTGTATTTCTGATACTATGTTTTATCCTGTTACAAATATAACTACATCAATCAGTGAGTTAAATACAGAGAAAAAACTCATCAAAACGATTGATGTTTTAGGAAGAGAAAATAAAGGAACGAAAAACAAACCACTCTTTTATATTTATAATGATGGAACGGTTGAAAAGCAAATTATTATAGAGTGAGACAATTTTTAATCTTTCTATTTCTGCCCTTATTTTCTTTCGGACAAGTCAACTTTACTACTTCCAATTTACCAATTGTTGTCATCAGTACAAACGGGCAAACTATAATGGACGACCCTAGGATTTTTTGTGATATGGGAATTATTTATAATGGAGTGGGTGTAATGAATAATGTCAATGACCCTCATAATGAGTATGACGGAAAAATTAGCATAGAATATAGGGGGAGTAGTTCGCAGGGATTTCCTAAAAAGCCGTATGCTTTGGAAACACAACTAGCCAATGGGGACAACAACAATGTTTCTATTTTGGGTTTGCCAAAAGAAAACGATTGGATACTCTATTCTCCTTATACCGATAAAACCTTAATGCGAAATGTGCTTACTTTTGATATCGGAAGGAAAATGGGTTGGTATACTTCACGCACTCGTTATTGCGAATTAGTTATTGATGGAGATTATAGAGGGGTTTATGTTTTTATGGAAAAACTAAAACGAGATAAAAACAGAATTGACATTGCAAAATTGGATGCTGATGATTTGGCAGGAGATAGCCTAACTGGAGGTTATATAATAAAAGTAGATAAATTCACGGGTACAGGAAGTTGGTGGGATTATTGGGATTCGGATTACAATACTATGGCAACAGGTAGTCTTTTGAAAATTCAGTATCATTCCCCTAAAGCGGATGATTTATTTCCTCAGCAAAAAGCATACATTGAAAGTTATGTGGATAGTTTTGAGTTCGCTTTAAGTAGTTCTTATTTTGCAGATACTTCAGTAGGTTACGCTAAGTATTCGGATGTAAATTCCTTTATTGATTTTTACATCATTAATGAACTCGCTAAGGATATTGATGCGTATCGGTTGAGTTCTTTTTTGTATAAAGACAAAACAAGCAAGGGCGGTAAATTAACAATGGGGCCGCTTTGGGATTTTAACTTGGCATTTGGTAATGCTGACTATTGTGACGGTTGGTTAACTTCTGACTGGGAAGTGAGTACTTCTTGTGGTGATAATAATCCTTTTTGGTTTTCTCGTCTTTTGGAGGATACAAATTATCAGAATAAATTAAGTTGTAGGTGGGAGGGTTTGCGACAAACCACCTTGCATAAGGATTCTTTGTTTATGTTTATTGACAACACTGCTTTGGTGTTGAATGATGCACAACAAAGGAATTACCAGAAATGGAATATTCTGGGCACTTATGTTTGGCCTAATTATTTTATAGGAAACTCTTATGCAGAGGAAGTTCAATTCTTAAAAACTTGGATTTCAGGTCGTTTAAGTTGGATGGACAATAATATGCCTGGCAATTGTTACGAACAACCTCTTTTTGTTTCGGATAGTCCTAAACAATCAAAAAGAAAACTACTAAAAATAGTTGATTTACTAGGAAGAGAGGTTAGTCCTCAAACTAATCAAATCTGTATTTTTATCTATGATAATGGAAGTGTGGAACGAAAAACATTCCTGAAATAAAAGGTTGAACACATAAGAAGATTCGTGAATTTATCGTTTGTTAATTTAGGTTAAGTTTAGATTTGTTAAGTTTGGGGTCTTAAAATTTAGAAACTATGAAAAAAACTTTACTTAGCCTTTTAATGTTATTGCCTTTTATAGGCTTTGCACAAACTAGTCATACTATTTATTCTAGTAACTATTTTGTTTTCTCACCTTCTACATTAACAGTAGATGTAGGGGATACTATAAATTTTCTATTAAATGGAACTCATGATGCGGTGGAAGTAGATCAATCTACTTGGATGGCTAATGATAGTACTCCCAATGGTGGTTTTAATTTTCCTGTTGGTAGTGGTGGTGGGCAATTTATTGTTACTAATACTCAAACTTATTATTATGTTTGTCGACCACATGCATCTATGGGGATGAAAGGAGAAATTATTGTAAATTCTGTAGTAGTTTCGGTCCAAGGTTGTACCGATTCTACAGCATTAAATTATAACCCATTGGCTACTATTGATGATAGTTCTTGTGCTTTTCCTTTGGTGTATGAAAACCTTTTCTTTTCAGAATATGGAGAGGGAAGTTCAAATAATAGATATTTTGAAATTTATAATCCAACAAATGATACAATTAGTTTAATTAATTATGCTTTTGCAAGAGTAAATGGTAATCCTACTACTGTTGGTGTTTACGAATATTGGAACGATTTTGATTCGGCTTCAGTTGTACTGCCTAATGATGTGTTTGTAGTTGCACATGTAAATGCAGATTCACTTATTTTACTTTATGCTGATATGACAGTTTCAGGTTTTACTGCATTATCTAATGGAGATGATGGAATGGCATTGGTGTTTGGGAACCAACCAAATTTACCAGCAGTTCCTTCTCTATCAACTTATGTAATTGTGGATTGGTTAGGCGATTGGAATGGCGACCCAGGACAAGGTTGGGTAGTTTCAGGAGTTAATGCAGGGACAAGAAACCATACATTAATCAGAAATTGTAATATTACACAAGGAGATACTTCTTGGACTAATTCAGCTGCAAATCAGTGGATGGTAAAATCAGTTGATTATTGGTTGGATTTAGGAACTCACAATTGGATGACATCTGTAACAGATTCTGTTTATTTTACTTTTTGTAACGGACTTAGTGTAACTATAGGAAATAATACTTACGATTCTACTGGAGTGTATGCCGATATTTTAACATCTTATAATGGTTGCGATAGTATTGTAATAACGACTCTTACTGTATTGACGAGTTCGGCTTCAATTGTTGTAAATAATTTTACTATTTGTGATGGCGATAGTGTAGTGGTTGATTCAAATTCTTATTTCTTTTCAGGTACTTATTTAGATACGCTTGTAAATTCTGCAGGTTGTGACAGTATTATTACTACACATTTAGTGGTTCAAACTCCAACTTATCAATCATTTACTATTTGTGATGGCGATAGTGTTTTGGTTGGTTCTTTAGTTTACGATACCACAGGAAACTATACCGATACTATTCAAAGTTCAGTAGGGTGTGATAGTGTTGTATTTACTGAAGTAATCGTTTATTCTCAGTTCAATTCTGTTTTTGGAGGAATACCAAATAATTCAGTTGGGGGAGGAGGTTTTTATAGTGGTTCTCAATATTTAGAATTAAGTGTTTTACAGAATTCAGAATTACTTTCTGCTGTAATTTATGCTAACGATACTGTAGTAACTAATTTCCAACTAAGAGATAATAATGGTAATATTTTAGATTCTGTAACAACAACTGTTTTACCTGGAGGACACAGAGTTTATTTTAATTTTTCTCTTGTATCAGGTAATAATTATGAGCTTGGTATTGATGGTAATAGTAATAATTTGTACAGAAATAATTCTGGGGTAAATTATCCTTATAATTTGGGGAGTTTAGCGTCTATTACTAGTTCAAGTGTAGGAGGAAATTACTATTATTTCTTTTATGATATTGAATTGAAACAATCTTCTACTCCAACAAATTATTCTATTTGTGCGGGACAGAGCATAACAATTGCAGGAAATGTGTACGATTCTACAGGGTTATATACTGATAGTTTAACTTCTTCCATTGGATGTGATAGTTTGGTGTTTACCAATTTGGTGGTTTATCCGAGTGTATCTTACACAAATAACCAAACTATTTGTAATGGAGAAACTTATACTTTAAATGGAAATGTGTACGATTCTACAGGAACTTATATGGATTATTTATATACTATTTTTGGTTGTGATAGTATAGTTACAACTATTTTGATAGTTGATAGTATTATTGGAGGATCAAGTCTTAATAACCAGACTATTTGTTTAGGAGATAGCGTATCGGTTGGTGCAAATACATATTATACACCTGGCACTTATTCTGATACTTTAACTTCTGATAATGGATGTGATAGTATAGTTTATACTAACCTAGTAGTTAATCAGGCAACAACATCTGATTCAACTTTAGTACTTAATAATTTTCCATCATCTGCTAGCGTAGCATGGAATGGTTTGATTTTAATTTCAAGTGGAAGTTACCCTGTAATATTAATAAATTCTGCAGGATGTGATAGTACTGCTACACTTCATCTAACACTCAATCCTCTTACTGGAATATTGGATATTAATAATACTGAAAGAACTTTACTAAAAATCACAAATATATTAGGGCAAAAAACAACCTTAAGAAAGAGTACTCCACTTTTCTATATCTATGATGATGGCACAGTGGAGAAAAGAATAATAATTGTGGAATAATTTAAAAAGTATAAGAGATACTATTAATCAGTTGGTAGTCCATTTCAGGAATATCAGCTTCAGGAAAACTATCGTAATTAAAAGTATTATTAAAGCTAAACAGAAAACGAGAATTAAGCGTTAGCCTTATTGAAAAGTTTGATTTCCACCTAAAATCACCTGCATCCTCAATGTTGGGTTGGTATTGGTTTTTACTTATCAGCTCTACATTTTCTAGTAGTTTTATTGTAAAATCAATATTTGCCCCCATTCTTGTGCTCATTTCTTGTTCTGCTCCAATAGACGTTTCTCTTTCTCTTAAAGTTGAAATACCAAAACGAACCGTTTCAATATCCGATTTTACGACTGCATAAGAAAGCCCAATTCCTGTTGTCCACCTCCTTTGTATGGATCGGCTAATATCATACAAATGTTGTAGGGTTAAATCAGCCCCCAATCTATTGGCATTGAAGGAATACTTTAAGTCCTGAACTCCTTTGTTAAGCACTTCTTCTTGCCCAGTTTTGCTGATAAAAGAAATGTTGTTGTTTAAGCTTAATACTGATTTTTTATGTTTGTAATTGGCCAAAAACACATTGTTAAACTGCAAAGTTTTATCAATGTTTTGGGTGTAATTCAGTCCTAAATCAAAGTGTCCGCTAAGGCCTTCTTTTTCTATAGGAGATGAGGCAAAAACAAAAGTACTAATAAGTAGTAAAAAAAGGACTCTAAGCATTTCCTAAATCTTTAATTTTAGTGTTTAAAATTTCAATTTTTGCCATTGCATCAGCCATTTTGTTTTTCTCGTTTGCCACTACTTGTTCGGGTGCATTATTCACAAAACGCTCATTGCTTAATTTTCCTTCAACCGATTTTAAGAAGCCTTTGGTGTAATTCAATTCCTTTTCTAGTTTTTCAATTTCTGCTTTAACATCAATATTATCACCTAGTGGAATAAAGTATTCGTTAGATTTTACCATAAAACTAAAAGCACCACTTGGTTTTTCATTAGTAGTACTTATGCTTGTTAGGTTCCCCAATTTTGCAATAATAGCATCCAGATTAGTTTTTGTTTTTTGGTTGTCAATCACTAATAATTCCAATGGCTCTTTATTCGCAATATTTTGTTCTTTTCTTATCGTTCTGATTCCTGCAACTACTTCAGTTGTGTTTTCAAAATCGGATAATAATTGCTCGTTTACATTCCCTGCTTTTGGCCATTCTGCAACAATTATGTCTTCTTTTCTGTCATCAATTAAGTGCCATATTTCTTCTGATAGGAAAGGCATAAACGGATGCAATAGTTTTAATATTTTTTCTAGTTGTTCAATCGTTTTAGTATAAGTAACGCTATCCATTGGACTGCCATAATTAGGTTTTACCATTTCCAAATACCAAGAACAGAAATCGTCCCAAACCAATTTGTAAGTACTCATCAATGCTTCTGAAATTCTGTATTTACTATAGGAATCATCAATCTCAGTAATGGTTTTGTTTATTTTACTTTCGAACCATTCTATCGCTTGTTTAGCACTTTCTGGTTGCTCCACTTCTGCAACTTCCAATCCTTTAATCAAACGGAAAGCATTCCATATTTTATTAGAAAAATTACGTCCTTGTTCGCAAAGTCCTTCATCAAAAGGTAAGTCGTTACCGGCAGGAGAGCAAAGCAACATTCCAACTCTTACTCCATCAGCACCATACTTTTTCATAAGTGTAATTGGGTCAGGAGAATTCCCTAAGGATTTACTCATTTTTCTTCCTTGTTTGTCTCTTACAATTCCTGTAAGGTAAACATTCTTAAAGGGTAATTTCCCTTGGTATTCATATCCTGCCATAACCATACGGGCTACCCAAAAGAATAATATTTCTGGGGCAGTTACCAAGTCGTTAGTAGGGTAGTAGTAGTTTATTTCTTTATTATCAGGGTTACGGATTCCATCAAAAACCGATATTGGCCATAACCAAGAAGAGAACCAAGTGTCCAATACATCAGCATCTTGGCGTAAGTCCGCCATAGTTACGGATGGTTTTTCTTTTTGTGCCAATACTAAGGCTTCCTCTTTACTTTCGGCTACTACATATTTATTGCCTTCATAAAAATAAGCAGGAATTTGTTGTCCCCACCATAATTGGCGAGATACACACCAATCCTTAATGTTTTCCATCCAGTGGCGGTAGGTATTTTTGAATTTTGGAGGATGAAATTGTATGTCACCATTCATCACATGCTCCAATGCTGGTTTTGAAAACGATTCCATTTTAAAGAACCATTGCATAGAAAGTTTAGGTTCAATTACAGCATCTGTTCTTTCAGAAAAACCAACTTTATTTTGATATTCTTCAGTTTTTACTAAATACCCTTTTGCTTTTAAATCATTCGCTATTTCTTCTCTTACAACAAACCTATCTTTTCCAACATATAGTTTTGCTGCTTCACTTAAAGTTCCGTCATCATTTAGGATATCAATTGTTTCCAATCCGTGCTTATCGCCCAATTGATAATCGTTAATATCATGTGCAGGAGTAATTTTTAAGGCTCCAGTCCCAAATTCCATATCCACATATTCATCAAAGATGATAGGAATTACCCTGTCCAATAATGGTATGATTGCTTTTTTACCTTTTAGGTGTGTGTAGCGTTCGTCATTTGGGTTTACACAAATTGCAGTATCTCCTAAAATAGTTTCTGGTCGTGTAGTTGCTATCGTTAATTTCTCATCACTTCCTTCAATATTATAGGCAATGTGGTATAGTTTTGAATTTACTTCTTTGTGTATTACTTCTTCATCCGAAAGGGCAGTTTGTGCTGAAGGATCCCAGTTTACCATTCTTACTCCTCTGTAGATAAGTCCTTTTTGGTGCAAGTCCACAAAAACCTTAATTACGGATTCACTCATATCATCATCCATGGTAAACTTTGTCCGCTCCCAATCGCATGATGCTCCTAGTTTTTTTAGTTGTTCTAGGATGATTCCTCCGTGTTTTTCTTTCCAATCAAAAGCATGAGATAGGAATTCATCTCTTGTTAAGTCACTTTTTTGGATTCCTTCTTTTGCTAATTTCTGTACTACTTTTGCTTCAGTTGCAATAGAAGCATGATCGGTACCCGGCACCCAACAAGCATTGAATCCCATCATTCGCGCACGCCTTACCATTACATCTTGCAAAGTGTTGTTTAGCATATGTCCCATGTGTAAAACCCCCGTTACATTTGGTGGAGGAATTACAATTGTATAGGCCTCACGCTCATCAGGAGTGGAATGAAAATAACCTTTTTCCATCCAATGGGCGTACCATTTGTCTTCAGTTATAAGTGGGTTGTATGTTTTTGGGATACTCATTTTCTCATATTTTTATAGCGTGCAAATTTATAAAATCTATTGTTCTGAGGAATTACTATATTATCTTATTTGCCTAAAGAAAATATTTTGTTAGATTTGCCGTTCATTATTTGAAAATAAACTAAAAAATAAACATGAAAAAAATAATTTTATCATTAGCACTTGTAGCAGGATTCGGATTTGCAAATGCACAAGAAGCAACTAAGGTCGACACGAAAGTACAAGTAGAGTCTACAAATGTAACTATTGACTTTGAATCAAGAGTTGTGGACTATGGTGTTATTGAGCATAATTCTGATGGACAAAGAGAGTTTGTATTTACAAATAATGGAACAGAGCCTTTACTTATTAAAAATGCAAAAGGAAGTTGTGGTTGTACAGTACCAACATGGCCAAGAGAGGCAATTGCTCCAGGTGAAACTAAAACTATTGGTGTAAAATACGCAACTAACAGAGTTGGGAAATTTACAAAAACAATTACACTAACAACTAATGCGAGTAAAAAACCAGTTATCTTAACGATAAAAGGTGAGGTAAATCCTCCAGTAAAAGAAGCTAGTGCTCCTGAAAGAAAAACTGAAGGTTCTCCTTTAGAAAAGTAGTAAAAAATTCAAAATATATTACGACATTAGCACCCTCAATTATGGGGGTGTTTTTTTTATAAAAAATTTACAATTATGCCAAAAATTTCAAACAAGGGAATAAGTATGCCAGAATCACCAATCAGAAAATTGGTTCCATTTGCTGAAACTGCAAAAAAAGCAGGAAAAAAAGTATATCACTTGAATATCGGTCAGCCCGATATTAAAACACCTGAATTGGCTTTGGAGGCTATCCATAATTTCTCTGATAAAGTAGTGGAATATTCACACTCTGCAGGGTTCGAAAGTTACCGTATAGGTTTGGCTAACTACTATCAAAATTTAGGTTTAGCTATCAATAAGGATGAGGTGATTGTAACCACTGGAGGTTCTGAAGCGCTTTTATTTGCTTTGAATTCTTGCCTTGATAATGGTGATGAAATTATTATTCCTGAACCATTTTATGCAAATTATAACGGATTTTCTACTTCAGCAGGAGTGGTAGTAAAGCCAATTGCAACTTCAATTCATGATGGCTTTGCATTGCCTAAAATTTCAGAGTTTGAAAAATTAATTACGTCTAAAACTAAAGCAATTTTAATTTGTAATCCTGGGAATCCTACAGGATATTTGTATTCAAAACAGGAATTGGAAACACTAAGAGATATTGTTATTAAACATGACTTATTTTTAATTGCTGATGAGGTGTATCGTGAGTTTGCTTATGATGGACATGTACATTATTCAGTTTTAAATATTGAAGGGTTGGAACAAAACGCAATTGTGATTGATTCTACTTCTAAAAGATATTCTATGTGTGGAATTAGAGTAGGTTGTATCGTTTCCAAAAACAAAGAGTTGATGTCTATTGCTATGAAGTTTGCTCAAGCAAGATTATCGCCACCTACATTCGGTCAAATTGCTGGTGAAGCAGCTTTAAAAACGGATGTTTCTTATTTTGAAGAAGTAAGTGCAGAATATGTAAGTAGGAGAGATGTACTTGTAGAGGGATTAAATAAAATTGAAGGAGTAATCTGCCCAAAACCTATAGGAGCATTTTATGCAATTGCTGAACTTCCTGTTGATGATGCTGATAAGTTTGCACAGTGGTTGTTGGAAGATTTTGAATTGAATGGTGCAACTATTATGGTAGCACCTGCAGCAGGATTCTATGCAACACCTAATACAGGAACAAAACAAGTGCGTATTGCTTATGTGTTGAATAAAGAAGCATTGCAGAACTCTATTGATATTTTGACTGCAGCACTTAAGGTTTACCCAGGAAGAACACTTTAATGGATTTAGAGGAACATAAGGAACAGTTAAAACTTAAGCTTAAAGAAAATGTAAAGTTTTTTAAGCGTTTAAAGAGGATGAAGCCAAAAGTATTAGACCAAATGATTCTTCCTTTACATGATGAAGTTTTTTCGTGTACTGACTGTTTAAAATGTGCAAATTGCTGTAAAACAACAAGTCCTCTTTTTACGGATAAGGACATTAGCAGAATTGCAAAGTATTTAAGGATAAAGCCTTCAGCTGTGGTTAGTCAGTACCTAAAAATTGATGAAGATAGGTTTTATGTTCTGAAAAAATCTCCTTGTACTTTTTTAGGAACGGATAATTATTGTTCTATTTATGATGCCCGACCAAAAGCTTGTAGAGGTTATCCGCATACTGATAGAGTAAAGCAAAGTCAATTGTTAAAAATTACTGAAAAAAATGTAGAAGTTTGTCCAGCTGTATTTAGTATAATCGAAAAATTAAAAATAAACTTAAAATAATTATTATGAAAAATAATTTACTTTTTATATCTGCAATATTGCTATTCATTTCTTGTGTTAATAACACTGAAAATAAGGAAGTTTTAATTGTCGAGTCAGTAACCCAAACGCCTACTTTAGAATTTGCTTCCAAGAATCCTGAAACAACCAAAAATAAAACAGGTACGCATGTTGGAGTAAATGAAATGCTTAAATTATCATTAAATGATAATAACCAAATGGATTTTGTAGGTCAAGTACTTACATTAAATAATTTAAAAGAAGGAGCATTAAATTTTTACATTAGAAATGATAGTTTGTTTTGTAATGCACCTAATTCGTTAGTGTTGATGAGTATGCCGCCAAAACCTGGAATTACACCTAATATAATTAATGCAAATACTGAATTTTTTGTTAACCCAATGAGTTTATTAAAGTTGGAATCGGTTAATATTATGTTTATTGGGCTCGTTAGCTAAATAAATTTTGGCTATTTATTAGATGGTAGAATGTTTTAGGAGGATTTATTATAAGTCTTAAATTCTTTTAAAGTAATTTAAATTTTGATGGATAAAAATATTTTTATTTTTTCTTTCTTATCATATTCCATAATATATCCCCTTTTAGATAATCTGAATAGTCTGAATCAAATAGACCTTGCTTTTTATACTCTTCCATTTTCTCCTGAATATCTTTCAAGCTGAAACTAATAGCTGAAATATCTTCTTTAGTATATTTAAAATTATTGTCTTTTAATAATTCATATGCTGTTAAGATGCTTTTAAATATCTTATCCGAATTTGGAAGATTTGATTTGTCAGGATGGTATTTATGTGCTAGTTTTCGAAAGGATTTCTTTATTTTCTTTTCATCAGAACCTATATCAATACATAATATCTCATAGGGGTTCTTTGAATTACTCAACTTTTCTTTCTTTTCCTAGCAAAAGCATTGTCGTTCAATGCAGTATTAATCTCTTTTCTGTTTTCTCGCATTGACCTCATCTGTTCAGCTTTTTCAATATCATATCTGACCTTATTATAGCTGTCAATTAGCACATCCTGGATATGCCATGAAGCTCTAAAGTATGCAGTTTTTTTAAAGATATTCCAGAATTCTGACATTCTTATTGCTTATTTGTATGCAGTTAATGTATCTTCTACTTTATTAATAAAATCAGCTATTTTAACTGATGTTTCATCACTTTTATTAAATTTAAATTTACGATCACCACCAGAAAGCATTAGTCTAAAATAAGAATCTAGAATAGGTTCCTTATTCTTGTTCATCAGTAATTTAGGAATCCCAATAGCGATTCCTGCTACTATTATTGCTGGAATTACAGAGTTAGGGAATCCTATAATAAGAATTATTCCTGCTAATACTAAGAATATCCACTTAAAAACTTCTGCTCCCTTTCCATCTGTTTTATATTGCACTAACTCTTTGTTGTATTTTTCAATATTATCATACAAGCCAACACCATTAAGTCCTCTTAATGCAATTGTTTCACTACTTCCCGCCGCATCAATAAATATTTTCTCGTTAGTTAGCCTTACATTAAATCCATGATTGTCATTAAATTCTGCTACTGTTTCCATAATCTATTTTTTTTGTTATGTGATAAAAGTATTCTTTTTTTTAACTATTTCTAGTATATTAAATAATTTTTTCTAAACTTTTTAAAATTAGTTAAATCTTCTTCCCAACTTGCTTTAATTTCTTTGGCTGTTTTTCCTGCAATAATTTGTTTTCTGAGTTTATCCGTTCCAGCTAATTTATCAAAAAAAGAGTTGAAGAACTTCTCTTTTTCAGGGCATTGATTGTAGGCTTCAACTAGCCAATTTAAGTTTATGGCAGTTAAATAATTGTCCTGAAAGCGTAAATCTGTCCCAAAGCATTCTTTATTTTCGTGTTTAGGAAATTTACTTCCTGCTCCACTTTTTGGTGTAAAAGAGTAAAAACTTTCCAAATAAGGCGCTCCAAACTGCTGAAAAGGATAATCCGTTCCTCTACCAATACTTATTGTTGTTCCTTCAAAAAGGCAAAGACTAGGATACAAATTAATGGCTCTGGCATTTGGTAAATTAGGAGAAGGTTTTATAGGTAAGTCATAAGTCAATTTATGGGTGTAGTTTTTCATTTCTATTACTTTCATAAAACTCCTTAGTTGTCCTTTTTCATCACTTTTAATCCACTTTTCTCCATTTATCATTTTGGCATATTCGCCAATTGTCATTCCGTGTACAATAGGAATTGGGTGCATTCCTACAAAGGAACGAAAAGCAGTATCCAGAATAGGGCCGTCAACATAATGTCCGTTTGGGTTGGGTCTATCAAGCACCAGTAAAGGAATACCGAATTCAGCAGAGGCCTCTATAATATAATGTAAAGTAGAAATATAAGTGTAGAACCGTGCGCCTACATCCTGTATGTCAAATACTAAAATGTCAATTCCTTGCAGTCGTTCTGGTTTAGGTTTTTTATTTCCCCCATAAAGTGAGATGATAGGGATTCCTGTTTTAACATCTATTCCATCTTCAATTTTTGCACCTGCATCAGCCTTTCCTCTAAAGCCGTGTTCTGGTGAAAATACCTTTACTACATCTATTCCTAAACTGAGTAAACTGTCCACTAAATGGGTGTTTCCAATCATAGAAGTTTGGTTGCCAATAATCCCTACTTTTTTGTTTTCCAAAAGAGGTAGGTAAGTGTCAGTTCGTTCCGCACCCAATACTATATTTTGGGCATTTCCACTAAAAGTGAGTAGGACTAAACTTATACAGATTATTTGTTTTATTTTCGCCATCATTATGAATGTTGAATATTTTATAGCCAAACGATTATTTACTGCAAAGGAAAAGAATAATCGCTATACTAAGCCTATTTTGCGTATCGCAATTTTAGCAATTGCACTTTCGGTTGCCGTTATGTTGCTTTCCATTACTGTGCTTACTGGGTTTAAAAATGAAATTTCTAGCAAGATTATTGGTTTTGGTTCGCATATTACAATTACTAATTTTACGAATAATCAGTCCTATGAAAGCGAACCTATTGAACTTAATCAAGAATTTTACCCGAGTATAACCAAGCAAAAAGGGATTAAACACATCCAAACTTTTGCCACAAAAGCAGGGATTATAAAAACAGAGGATGAGATTTTGGGAATGGTACTAAAGGGAATAAGCAGTGATTTTGATCCTTCCTTTTTTGAGAAAAATATAGTAGAAGGGCAGGTGCCAACTTATAATGATACCTTAACTTCAAACAAGGTAATGATTTCAAAAAGTGTGGCTGATATTTTACAGTTGAATCTGGGCGAGAAACTCATTATGTATTTTGTTGAGAAACCTCCAAGAGTGCGTAAATTTGAAATTGCAGGGATTTATGAAACTGGTTTTGCTGATTTTGATGATTTGATTATTATGTCAGATATTCGCCATATTCAAAAACTAAATGGCTGGGAAAATAATCAGGTAGGTGGTTTTGAAATATTGATTGATAATTTTGATGAACTGGATGAAATTACGGCTAAAGTGTACGAGAAAATTCCGTATAATTTGAATGCCCAAAGTATAAAAGAAAAAAATCCTCAATTGTTTGATTGGTTGGATTTGCAAGATATAAATGTTAGGGTGATATTAATATTAATGCTAATTGTTGGTGGAGTAAATATGGTTACGGCTCTGCTTATTTTAATTTTGGAACGCACAAGGCTTGTGGGAATTTTAAAAGCATTGGGTGCTACTAATTGGAGTGTACGAAAGGTGTTTTTGTACAATGCTGTTTACTTAATTCTAAAAGGATTATTCTGGGGGAATATTATCGGTTTAGGAATTGCTTTCTTGCAATATAAATTTCAGTTTATCAGTCTTGATCCAAGTATTTATTACATGAGTACTGTTCCTATTCATTTTAATTTGATGCATATTCTGATGTTAAATTTAGGAACACTTTTAGTTTGTTGGCTGATACTTATCATCCCGTCAATTATCATTACAAAAATCACGCCTGTAAAAGCAATTCGCTTTGAGTAATTTTAATAAATTCGCAAGCACAAAAAAACAAGAAAAAAAGAATGAAATTTTACAATAATATTTTAGAAACTATTGGGAATACTCCTCTAGTAAAATTAAATAAAGTAGTGGAAACAGATGCTTTAGTTTTAGCAAAAGTAGAAACCTTTAATCCAGGAAATTCTATAAAAGATAGAATGGCACTTAAGATGGTTGAGGATGCTGAAAAAGATGGAAGGTTACAGCCAGGAGGAACAATTATTGAAGGGACTTCAGGGAATACAGGAATGGGTTTGGCATTAGTGGCAATCCAAAAAGGGTATAAATGTATTTTTGTTATGGCCGACAAGCAATCCAAAGAAAAGATGGATATTTTGCGTGCTGTGGGTGCTGAGGTGGTGGTTTGTCCAACTGATGTTCCACCAGAAAGTAAACTTTCTTACTATTCAGTTGCTAAACGATTAACAAAGGAAACACCAAATTCTTGGTATGTAAATCAGTACGATAATCCTTCCAATGCACTGGCACATTACGAAAGTACAGGTCCTGAAATTTGGGAACAAACTGATGGGAAAATTACGCACTTAGTAGTTGGTGTTGGTACAGGAGGTACCGTTTCGGGTACTTCAAAATATTTAAAAGAAAAAAACCCAAATATCAAGGTATGGGGAATTGATACTTATGGTTCAGTGTTTAAAAAATACCATGAAACGGGGGAGTTTGATAAAAACGAAATCTATAATTACATTACTGAGGGGATTGGAGAAGATATTTTGCCTGAAAATGTTGATTTTAGTATTATTGATCATTTTGAAAAAGTAACGGATAAAGATGGTGCTTTATACGCTAGAAAACTGGCGCGTGAGGAAGGAATATTGGTGGGATATTCGGCAGGTAGTGCTATTGCAGGAATTAATCAGATGAAAGATAAACTAACGAAAGATGATGTGGTAGTGGTAATTTTCCATGATCACGGTACGCGTTATGTTGGTAAACTCTTTAATGATGAGTGGATGAAGGAAATGAAATTTATGTAGTAAATCAAAACTTACTAACATCTTAAAAAGTCAGCCTAAAACTATAGGGCTGACTTTTTTGTTTTCCTAAATTTACGGTTATTATTTTAAAGAAGTAAAACGACTCTATGTATCTGATATTCGACACGGAAACCACAGGATTACCCCAAAACTGGAAAGCACCTTTAACTGATTTTAACAATTGGCCAAGGTGTGTGCAGTTGGCATGGCAGCTGCATGATGTGGAAGGGAAGATGGTAGAAGTGAAAAATTTCATCATAAAGCCTGAGGGTTATGATATTCCTTTTAATGCGGAAAAGATACACGGAATTTCTACTGATAGAGCCAACAGACAAGGAATGCCACTTAATGTGGTATTGGCTGAATTTGTAAAAGATGTACAAAAATGTAAGTTTGTTATTGGGCACAATGTCTCTTTTGACAACAGCATAGTAGGTTGTGAATTACTAAGGAATGAAATGCCAAATTTGTTGGCTGATTTCCCTGCAATTGACACTAAGGATGATAGTACTAATTTTTGTGCAATTCCAGGTAGAGGAGGCAGGTTCAAATGGCCAAAACTAACAGAACTGCATGTTAAACTATTTGGAGAAGCTTTTGCTGAAGCGCACAATGCATCAGCTGATGTAGAGGCAACTGCAAGGTGTTTTCTGGAACTAATTCGTTTGGAAGTTATTCCTTTTACTAAAGTAGGAATGACGGCTGAGGAGTTGCAAAATTATAAAAATATAAATCCTAATCCTTTTGAATTGATTGGTTTGAATATTGAGCCTTACAGTCCAGATGAAGGCCCAGAATTACAAGAGGATATAGTTGTAGAGGAGGATAGTACTGTTGAATCAATTTCATATTCCCTTTTTTCCCACTTGCATTTGCATTCTCAATTTTCAATTTTACAAGCAACAATTGATGTGAAAGATGCGGTAAACAAGGCTGTAGAAATGGGAATGCCAGCCGTAGGTCTTACCGATCATACCAATATGTTTGGGGCTTATAAGTTTATTGATGCTGTACTTAAACATCCTATAAATAAAGGCTTAAAAAAAGGAGAAACTCCTAAGTTAAAAGCAGTATTGGGTTGTGAACTGAATGTTTGTAAAGATCATACAGAAAAAACGGTTAAGGATAATGGTGCACAGATTCCTTTCTTGTGTAAAAATAAAAACGGATTTCATAATTTGGCAAAGCTATCATCTTTAGGGAATGTGGCAGGATTCTATTATGTGCCTAGGGTGGACAAGGATTTAATTACGGAACATAAGCAGGATTTAATTGCCTTAACGGGTAGTACTTATGGGGCAATCCCAAATTTGATATTGAATGTTGGGGAAGCCCAAGCTGAAGAAGAATTTAAGTGGTGGCATACTACTTTTGGTGATGATTTTTATGTGGAAATTAATCG
>Ga0308017_1000209_pt1 | contig 19314 bp, 14 predicted proteins | sample Neamet280_FD_203145 | JGI IMG/M metagenome (GOLD analysis project Ga0308017, IMG submission 203145) | Marine microbial communities from water near the shore, Antarctic Ocean - #280 | ecosystem: Environmental > Aquatic > Marine > Unclassified | place: Southern Ocean | collected 2014-10-01
GTGCCGGCGCGCCATCGAGCCGCGCCGGGGCAAGTGGACGCTGCCGGCCGGCTTCATGGAATTGGGCGAAACCACCGCGCAGGGCGCCCTGCGCGAGACACAGGAAGAGGCGGGCGCGGAAGTCGCGCTCGAGGGGCTGTTCACGCTGCTCAATGTGGCCCGCGTCGGCCAGGTGCACATTTACTATCGGGCCCGGCTGCTGAGTGAACGCTTTGCCCCGGGTCACGAGACGCTGGAGGCGCGCCTGTTTCACGAGCATGAAATCCCGTGGGAGGAGCTGGCCTTTCGCACCGTGCAGGAGACGCTGCGCCACTATTTCGACGATCGGCGGCGCGGGCACTTCGGCGTGCACACCGGCGACATCGCATAAGACCCGATGCACACGATGGCACGCGCTATCGCGCGGTCGGCCCGGCCCCGCGTGACATGCGTCACGAAGGCGCGATCCATTTTGATGGCATCGATCGGAAACTGCAGCACAAAGGCCAGCGACGAGTGACCGACATCCTGCATGGCCAGGCTCTCGGCAATCTCGAGCTTGAGCAAAGAAGCGGATACAGCCGAAACCTGCAGCCAGACTTTGGCGTCTGGGCGATCGTGTCGGGATCGGCTGCGGAAGCGCTCATCTGGGATTCATCCATCCAGTGGACGGCGGCCACGCGCCATGACGCGGGCGCCACCCTCATACAATAGCACCGAAATATCGACCTTCTTGCAGGGCACGCCCATGACGGCATTCCTCGATCGAGCCAGTTTGGACGAAATGGTTACCCTGCTGGGTGACGACTTTCTCGACATCGTTCGGCTATTCATCGAGCAACTCGGCAGCGACGTGGCCCAGCTGCAAGCGGCCCGCGCGGCGGGCGACTGGGATCGGCTATACCGGGCGGCGCATACCCTCAAAGGCAGTAGCGGCAACGTGGGCGCGAGCGCCCTGTCCCTGAGTGCGGCGCGACTGGAACGGGCGGCGCGGATGTCCGACGCCGCGGCAGCGGACGGCGAACTGGCCGCATTACCCGCACTGGCCGAGCAAACGGTGGCGGCGTTGCGCGCGGGCCGCTACGCCTGACGCGTCAACCAAACAGCCGGCGCGCCTGGGCAGATCCCGCCGGAAAGCCGCGCGCCTCCAGCGCCCCATACAGGATTTCCAATTCACCGCCGATGCGATCCAGCGCCGCAGGGTCGAGTGGCTGCCCTGCATCGTCGCTGACCCAGCCATCCATGGCCGCCGCCAACGCAGCCGAGAGCTCGCGCAGGCGCTGGTAGGGGCGTTCATCCCGCGCAACATGGGTGGCCTCCAGCGTCAGCCGCACCTCGCGCAAAACGGCCAGTTCCGGGTCTTCGGCCAGCGCGGCCTGGGTTTCGAACTGCAGCACCAGCACCGGCGCCGCGCCTGGTGTGCCCCCGGGTAATACCATGCGCCCCGGCAACGCACCCGGCACGAATCCCAGCCGCGCCGCATGTTGCATCACATAGCCAGGATTCCACGCCGCCCGGCGCGCGCGCACGGTGAAGGCCAGTTGCGCGTCGTGCGCGGCGGCAAACTGGTCCAGCTCGCGCGCGCGCTGCACCACCGTCAACATGTCGGGCAAATCGGCCGCGGCTTGCAGGTGCTCGGCCCAGGTCTGTAACTTTTGCACAAACTCGGAGTACTCGATCTCGTTGAGCGACCCGGCACGATTGGCGAGCTGAATGCCCGCCCGCAACGCGCGATAGCGTTGGCCCGGGCGTGGCTGCTCCCACGTGTCGTCATTGGGGGCGTCCTCTGCCAGCCCTTCGATCACGAAGGGTTTGCTGCCGATGCGGCGACTGCCCGGCAGGGCCTGCAAGACGGCGTCGCCCGACACGGGCTTTTCCAGCCGCAGCGGCACGATGACGTCGAGCCGCTCGCACAACACGCCGGGGACGGCGGCGGCCGGCACATTGTTCGCCGGCGCCATGTCGCCCTCGAGCGTGGGTTCGCGGCGCCCCTCCGCGGCATCGACGGTTGCCTCGCCCGCCGGCGGCGATGGCGCACGCCGGGGTTCGGCCCGGCGCGTTTGCCAGCGCTGGTATGCCCACACGCCCAGCAGCAGCACCACACCGGCGACGATCAAACCGATCTGCAATGGACTCATCATGGGGTCGCATTCTCCATCAGCGATGTCGCAGCCGCCAAATCCACCGCAACGATGCGTGAAACGCCCTGCTCCGGCATGGTCACCCCAATCAATTGCTCCGCCATTTCCATGGCGATGCGATTGTGGCTGATGAACAAGAATTGGGTGTCACGGCTCATGCGCGTGACCAGCCGCGCGTAGCGTTCGGTATTGGTGTCGTCCAGCGGCGCGTCCACTTCGTCGAGCAAACAAAACGGCGCCGGGTTGAGCTGGAAAATCGCAAACACCAGCGCGATGGCGGTGAGCGCCTTCTCGCCCCCCGACAACAGGTGGATGGTCTGGTTTTTCTTGCCCGGCGGCTGCGCCATGACCTGAACGCCGGCGTCCAGAATTTCCTCGCCGGTCATGATCAGGCGCGCCTGTCCGCCCCCGAAGAGCTCGGGGAACATGCGCCCGAAGTGGGCATTGACGGTCTCGAAGGTGTGCCCCAGCAGCTCGCGGGTCTCGGCGTCGATTTTGCGGATCGCATCCTCCAGCGTCTGGATGGCCTGTTGCAGGTCGTGCGACTGGCTGGCCAAAAACTGCTGCCGCTCGCGCGCGGCGCTGAGTTCTTCGAGCGCGGCCAGGTTCACCGCCCCCAGCGCGGCCATCTCGCGCTGCAGTCGGTCGATCTCGCCCTGCAGCCCCTGCAAGCGCACGCCGTCGGCCTGCACGGTGCGCGCGACTTCCTCGGGATCGACACCCGCCTCCGCCAGCCATTGGCTGTACTGGTCCAATGCCAGCTGAGCCGCTTGCTCTTTGAGCTGGAATTCGGTGATGCGCTGGCGCAACGGATCGAGTTCGCGCTCGCAGCGTAGCCGATGCTCGTCGGCCGCCCGCAGGCGGGCCGTCAACTCGTCGTAGCGGCTGCGCACCGCCGCCAGCGCCTGCTCGCGCCGCTGGCGCTCGTCGAGCGCGCCCTGCAAACCGTGGCGCGCCGCCGCGTCCGTGAGGCGCTCCAATTCGGCCTCGCACTGCGCACGATCGACCGCCAGACGTGCCTCCTGCTCGCGCGCCGCTTCCCACTGACGCTGCCACTCGGCTCGCCGGGCGGCCAGCGAGCGCTGGGCAAACGCCGCCTCTTGAGCCTGGCGCTCGATGGCGCGGGCTTGCTCGCGCGCGCCGTGCAGGCGCCGCTCGGCGTCGCCGGCCGCATCTTCGGCATACGCCAGCGCCTCCTGCGCATCGGCCAGCTGCAGGTCCAGCGCCTCGAAGCGGCCCTCGGCCTCGACGCGGCGCATTTCGATCGCCGCCAGACTCTCGTCGACCTCGGCCAGGTCGGCGTCGAGCCGCTGCAGGCGCTGGCGGGCCTGCTCGGCGGCTTGTTCTCCCTTGAGCAACTCGACCTGGACGGCATGGCGACGCTGCTGCGCCTCGGCCACATCGCGGCGCGCCTGCTGGATCTGCTGGTTCACCTCGGCCACGCGCGCCCGGGCGCGCTGCAGGCGCAGCTGCGCCTCTTCGTGGATGAGGGCCAGCGCGCGCACCTCTCGCCCGAGGTGCTCGATCTCGTGCGCCCGCGCCAGCAAGCCGGCTTGCGGATCATCCTCCGCATAAAACGCCACATCATGCGCCCCCACGCTGTGGCCCTGCGGGGTGTAGAGCCGGTGCCCGGGCGCCAGCTCGCCGCGCAGCCGCAACGCGGTCTCCAGATCGGACACGCACCACGCGCCGTGCAGCCATGCCGCCAACACCGCATGCAGCGTCGCGTCGTGCAGGCGCAGGCGCTCGGACAACGGCGTGCACCCCTGCGGACCTACCGGAGCGCTCGACACAGGCGCGCCCGACGCAGGGGGCGAAAAAAATGCCAGCTTGCCCGGCGGCGCCTCGCGCGCCAGGCCCTGCACCCCTTCGAGCTGGCGCACTTGCCGCGCCCGCAGGCGCTCACGCAGCGCGGCCTCCAGGGCCGTCTCCCAGCCCGGCTCGGTATCCAGTTGCGTCCACAGGCTGGGCAGGGCGTCCAAGCCGTGGCGCTGCAGCCAGGGTTGCACCCGGTCGTCGGCCTGCAGCTTTTCCTGCAGGGCCTGAAGGGCCTGTCGTCGCGCCTGCGCCTCGGCCAGCCGTCGGCCGGCCTCTTGCTCCGCCTGCAGGGCCGCGTGCTGCTCGTCTTGCGCCTCGGGCAACCGGGCCTCGGCGATGGCTAGCCGCTCTTGGGCCAGCACCCACGCTTCCTCCGCGGCCATCGCCTCGGCCTGCCAGTGCGCCAGTCGCTCACCGTCCGGCGGCACGGCAGCGGCCCGCTCACTGCCGAGCCGGTCGCGGCGCAGGCGCAATTGGCGCGCCTGCTCGTCCAGTGCCCGCTGCTCGGCGGCCAGCACGCCAAGTGCCTGCTGCACGTTGGCCACGCGTTGGCGCTGCTGGGTCAGGCGCGCCTGCGCCTGGCGCCAGGCCTCCTCCAGCGCGGGCAGGCGCTGGGTCTGCTCTTCCAGCTGGGCCGCCAAGGTCTCGGCCTGTTCGGCTGCGCCGCCTTCTTGCTCATCCAGCGCCGCCAGCTCCAGTACGGCGGCTTCGGCACGGGCACGCCATTCCTGCGCCTGCTGAGTCAACGCCTGCAAACGCTGCTCGGCGCGCTGCCGCCCCTCACCCACGAAGCGAATCTCGGCTTCCAGCCGGGCCACCTCTGCCGCCGCCTCGTACAGCTGCCCCTGGGCGCGGTTGACCGCTTCGCCCGTCTCGTAATGCGCCTGGCGCAGTGTTTCCAGGTCGGCCTCGATACGGCGCAGCTCGGCCAAACCCGCCTGCAGCGCGTCGACCGCCTGCTGACCCTCGGCACGTACCTGTGCCAACTGCGTCTCGGCCTCGCGCCGCTTGAGCCACCACAGCTGGTGCTGACGGCGTGTGGCCGCCGCCTGCAGCTCATGGTAGCGGCGTGCCACCTCGGCTTGCTGCTCCAGTCGCTCCAGTTGCGCGTTGAGCTCGCGCAGGATGTCCTCGACCCGCGTCAGGTTTTCGCGCGTGTCGGCCAGACGGTTGGCGGTCTCGCGCCGGCGCTCCTTGTATTTGGATACCCCGGCTGCCTCCTCCAGAAACAGCCGCAGTTCCTCGGGTCGGCTTTCGATGATGCGGCTGATCGTGCCCTGGCCGATGATGGCGTACGCGCGCGGCCCCAGGCCCGTGCCCAAAAACACGTCGTGCACGTCGCGCCGGCGCACCGGCTGCTGGTTGATGAAGTAGCTGCTGGTGCCGTCGCGCGTGAGCACGCGCTTGACTGCGATTTCGGCATACTGGTTCCAAGGGCCGCCCGCACGGCGCGCGCTGTTGTCGAACACCAGCTCCACACTGGCCCGCTGGGCGGGCTTGCGGGTGGTCGTGCCGTTGAAGATGACGTCCTGCATGGACTCGCCGCGCAGCTCACTGGCCTTGGACTCACCCAGCACCCAGCGCACGGCGTCCATGATGTTGGACTTGCCGCAGCCATTGGGGCCGACGACGCCCACCCGCTGCCCGGGCAGATGGAACGTCGTGGGATCGGCGAACGACTTGAAGCCGGAGAGTTTGATCGTTTGCAAGCGCACGGGGCGCTAGTTTACGTGTCCGCACCCGCTACCATTGCGCCCCATGACCGATGCGCTCAACCCGCTGCTGCAGCGCCTGCAGCCTTATCCGTTCGAACGCCTGCGCGCACTCACGGCCGGCATCACCCCGAACCCGGCGCTGCGACCCATCAACCTGGGCATCGGCGAGCCGCGCCACCCCACCCCCGAGGTGCTCAAACGCGCCCTGCACGCGGCCATCGATGACCCCGCCGGCGGCTTGGCCGCCTACCCCGCCACCGCCGGCACACCCGCGCTGCGCCAGGCCTGCGCCGACTGGCTGCAGCGCCGCTATGGCATCAAGGTCGACCCGGCGCGCCAGATCTTGCCCACGTTAGGCTCGCGCGAGGCGCTCTTCGCACTGGCCCAGGTGGTCATCGATCCGCGTGCCTTCGCCAGCGCCGACGAGCCGGTCGTCGTCTGCCCCAACCCGTTTTACCAAATCTACGAAGGCGCGGCGCTGTTGGCCGGCGCCACGCCGTGGTTTGCGCCCAGCGACCCGGCGCGCAACTTCGCGGTGGACTGGGATCGCGTGCCCGATGCGGTCTGGGCACGCACGCGGCTGGTCTATGCGTGCTCGCCCGGCAACCCCACGGGCGCGGTGATGCCGCTGTCCGAATGGCAGCGCCTGTTCGAATTGAGCGATCGCCACGGCTTCGTCATCGCCAGCGACGAGTGCTACAGCGAGATCTACTTCCGCGATGAGCCCCCACTGGGCGCTCTGCAAGCCGCCGCAGCGCTGGGGCGGCACGATTTCCGGCGCCTCATCATGCTGACCAGCCTGTCCAAGCGCAGCAATGCACCCGGGCTGCGCAGTGGTTTCGTGGCGGGGGATGCCGACATCATTCGCGCCTTCACGCTCTATCGCACCTACCACGGCAGCGCCATGAGCCTGGCCGTGCAAGCCGCCAGCGCCGCCGCTTGGGCCGACGAGTCGCACGTGCAGGACAACCGCGCCCGCTACCGCGCCAAGTTCGAGCGCGTCACCCCGCTGCTGGCACAGGTAATGGACGTGCGGCTGCCCGACGCCGGCTTTTACCTGTGGGCACGCGTGCCCGAGCGCTTCGGCGGCACGAGTGGCGGCAGTGACACCGACTTTGCCCGGGCATTGTTCGCCCAATACAATGTCACCGTGCTGCCCGGCAGCTACCTGGCGCGCGAATGGCAGGGGTCGAATCCGGGCGCCGGGCGCATCCGCATGGCGCTCGTGGCCGATGCCGACGAGTGCCTGGAGGCGGCCAGCCGCATCGTGCGTTTCATCCAGGGCTGACTCCTTTCCCACCCCCGTGTCCACAACCATGACCCACCCACTGCAGCAGATCATCGAAAACGCCTGGGACAACCGCAGCCAGCTCTCGCCTGGCAACGCCCCGCAAGAGATCATCGACGCCGTCGAGCACGTCATTGCCGAACTCAACAGCGGCCGTCTGCGCGTGGCGACGCGCCACGGTGTCGGCCAATGGACGGTGCATCAGTGGATCAAAAAGGCGGTGCTGCTGAGCTTTCGGCTGCGCGACAACGAGGTGGTGCGCGCGGGCGATCTGACTTTCTACGACAAGGTGCCGACCAAATTCGCCCATATGACCCCACAGGAGCTGGCCGCCGCTGGCGTGCGCGTGGTGCCGCCGGCCGTGGCCCGGCGCGGCAGCTACATCGCCAAGGGCGCGATCCTGATGCCGTCCTACGTCAACATCGGCGCCTACGTCGATGAAGGCACCATGGTCGATACCTGGGCCACGGTCGGCTCGTGCGCGCAGGTGGGCAAGAACGTCCACCTCTCGGGTGGCGTGGGTTTGGGCGGCGTACTCGAGCCGCTGCAAGCCAATCCCACCATCATCGAGGACAACTGCTTCATTGGCGCGCGCTCCGAGATCGTCGAAGGCGTCATCGTCGAGGAGAACTCGGTCATCTCGATGGGCGTGTACATCGGCCAAAGCACCCCGATTTACGACCGCACCACGGGCGAGATCCTCTACGGCCGCGTGCCGGCCGGCTCGGTCGTCATCAGTGGCAGCTTGCCCAAAGAGGGCGGCAAGTACAGCCTGTACGCGGCCATCATCGTCAAGCGGGTGGACGCGCAAACGCGTGCCAAAACCAGCTTGAACGATTTGTTGCGCGACTGACGCGCTCCCACAGGGCAACCTCGATGGGTGTGATGGAATCCCTGCTGCGGCTGATGGCCGACAAAAAGGCGTCGGACGTCTATCTGTCGGCCTCGGCACCGGTGCTCATCAAAATCAACGGCGTGACGCTGCCGGTCAACGACCAGCCACTGCCCGCCGACGGGCCCTACCGGCTGCTGGCCGAGGTGGTCAAGCCCGAGCAGCTGCAAGCGTTCGATCGCAGCGGCGAGCTCAACATCGCCATCCCGATGCCCGACGTCGGTCGCTTTCGCATCAGCGCCATGCGCCAGCGCGGCACCTGCGCCGTGGTGATTCGATTCATCAGCGGCCAGATTCCCAAGGTGGGAGAGCTGGGCATCCCGCCCGTGCTCACGCAAATGATCATGGCCAAGCGCGGGCTGATGCTGGTGGTCGGCGCCACCGGCTCCGGCAAGAGTACGACGCTCGCCGCCCTGCTGGACCACCGCAATGAACACACCACGGGCCATATCCTGACGATCGAGGATCCGATCGAATACTTGTTCAAGAACAAGAAGTCGGTCGTCAACCAGCGCGAGGTGGGCACCGATACCGAATCGTTACAGGTGGCGCTCAAGAACGCGTTGCGCCAGGCGCCGGACGTGATCCTGATCGGCGAAATCCGCGACCGCGACACCATGTCGCAAGCCATCGCCTACGCTCAGTCGGGCCACCTGGTGCTGGCGACCCTGCACGCCAACAACAGCTACCAGGCGCTCAATCGCATCCTCAACTTCTATCCGGTCGAGGTGCGGCCCACGATGCTCAACGACCTCGCCTCGTCGCTCAAGGCCATCGTCTCGCAGCGGCTGCTGCGCACCGTCGACGGCGGCCGCACACCGGCGGTCGAGGTGATGGTCAACACGCGCCTGATCAGCGAGCTGATCGAAAAAGCCGACTTCTTCGGCGTGCGCGAGGCGCTGGAGAAGTCGATGGCCGAAGAATCGCAGACCTTCGAGGCGGACCTGGCGCGGCTGATTCTGTCTGGGCGCATCACGCGTGAGGAGGGCTTGGCCTACGCCGACTCGCCCACCAACCTGCTGTGGCGGCTGCAAAACGACGACCGGGCGCGCGCGCTCGCGCAAAGCCGGCCTGGCGGCCGTGCCGACGAACCCGGCAAAGGCGGCGGGCCCTCGTTCGAAGGTTTTCTTCCCCCCTCGACCTGAGCGCCACCCGGGCGCCGACCCCGATGACCGACACCCAACGCCTTGCCGAGGCCCTGATCCGCTGCCCCTCCGTCACGCCGCAGGACGCCGGCTGCCAAACCCTGCTCGCCGAGCGACTGCGGGCACTGGGCTTTGTGTGCGAAACCATCGAGAGTGGCCCGGACGACTTTCGCGTCACCAACCTGTGGGCACTGCGGCCGGCAGCCACCCCGGACGCGCCGGTACTGGTCTTCGCCGGACACACCGACGTCGTACCCACCGGGCCGCTGGAGCACTGGAGCAGCGACCCCTTCACGCCCACGGTGCGCGACGGCAAGCTGTACGGGCGCGGTGCCAGCGACATGAAGTCGTCGCTGGCGGCCATGGTGGTGGCGTGCGAGGAGTTTTTGCGCTCGCACCCCGAGCCCGCGCTGGCCATCGGTTTTTTGCTCACCAGCGATGAGGAGGGGCCTGCGCGCGACGGCACGGTGGTCGTGTGCGATGCGCTGCGCCAGCGCGGCCAGCGCCTGGACTGGTGCATCGTGGGCGAACCCACCAGCGTGCAGCGCACCGGCGACATGATCAAGAACGGCCGCCGTGGCACCCTGAGCGGACGCCTCACCGTCAAAGGCATCCAAGGGCACATCGCCTACCCGCACCTGGCGCGCAATCCCATTCACCTGCTCGCGCCGGCATTGGCCGAGCTGGTCGCCACCCGCTGGGACGAGGGCAATGCCCACTTCCCGCCCACCAGCTGGCAAGTCAGCAACATCCACGGCGGCACAGGGGCCAGCAACGTCATCCCGGGCACGGTGGTGGTCGACTTCAACTTCCGCTTCAGCACCGAATCCACCCCCGACGGCCTGCAGCGGCGCGTGCACGACATCCTGACGCGGCACGGATTGCACGAGGATGTGGACTATGAGCTGGTCTGGACCCTCGGAGGTTTGCCCTTTTTGACGCCGGCCGGCGCGCTGGTCGACGCCGTGCGCAGCGCCATCCGAGACGTCACTGGCCTAGAGGCCGAACTCTCGACCACCGGTGGCACGAGCGACGGGCGCTTCATCGCCCAGATCTGCCCGCAAGTGGTCGAACTGGGCCCTCCCAACGCCACGATCCACCAGATCGACGAGTGCATCGCGCTGGATGACATCGAGCCGCTCAAAAACATTTACCGGCGCACGCTGGAGCGACTCGCGGGAGCGGCGCGACCGTGATAACGCTGGCCCGCCTGATCGATGAAGCCCAGCAGCAGCTGGAAGCGGCCGGGGTCGCGCTGGGCCACGGCACCACGAATGCGCGCGACGAAGCCGCCTGGCTGGTGCTGTGGCGGCTGGGGTTGCCACTCGACTTCGACCTGGATGCGCACGCTGATCAACCGGTCGCACCCGCGGACGCGGACGCCGTGGGCGCGCTGATCGACGAGCGTATTCGCACGCGCAAGCCCGCCGCCTATCTGACCGGTGAGGTGTGGCTGCAAGGCGTCGCGTTTTACGTCGACGAGCGGGTGATCGTGCCGCGCAGCCTGATCGCCGAACTCATCGCTGCCGCGCCGCAAGCCGACGAACTCGACCCTTGGCTGTCGCCGCACACGCACCGCGTGCTCGACCTGTGCACGGGCAACGGCTCGCTGGCGGTGCTGGCCGCCATGGCTTGGCCCGACGTGCAGGTGGACGCCAGCGACATCAGCACCGATGCCCTGGCGGTAGCGGCGCGCAACGTTCAGCGGCACGGCCTGCAAGATCGCATCCGGCTGTTGCACAGCGACGGCTGGCGAAACCTCACCGACCGCTATGACCTGATTGTGTGCAACCCGCCGTACGTCAACCGTGCCAGCATGGCGGCGTTGCCACCGGAATACCGGGCCGAACCCGCACTGGCGCTCGACGGGGGCGAAGACGGCATGGACTTCGTGCGCCACCTGTTGGCGCACGCGCTCGAACACATGACCGACGACGCGGTATTGGTGCTGGAGATCGGCCACGAGCGCGTGCATTTCGAGCGCGCGTTTCCCACCCTACCGGTGGTGTGGCTACGCACCAGTGCGGGCGCGGACTCGGTGGTGCTCATCACGCGCGAAGCGCTGGCCCTGGCTCACGACGACCTGCCACCCGACCCGCACCCCGCACCATGATCACGCTGCGCGACGTCACGCTGCGCCGTGGGGCCAAAGTGGTGCTCGACGGCGCCAGCGTCACCCTCCATCCCGGCGAGAAAGTCGGACTCGTGGGCCGCAATGGCGAGGGCAAATCGAGCCTTTTCGCGTTGCTGCTGGGGGGGTTACACGAGGACGCGGGCGAAGTGAGCGTGCCGCGCCACTGGCGCATCGCCCACGTGGCGCAATCGATGCCCGAGGGCAACACCCCGGTGACCGATTTCGTGCTGGTCGGCGACACCCGCTTGCAAGAGGCGCAGGCGCAGCTGCACGCCGCCGAGGCGACTGGCGATGGCGACGCCATCGCCCTGGCGCACGCCGCCTTGGCCGACGCGGGCGCCCACGATGCGCGCGCCCGCGCCCAGGCACTGTTGTTGGGCTTGGGATTCGCCCCCGCCGAGTTGGATCGACCGGTGGACGCCTTCTCCGGTGGCTGGCGCATGCGGCTACAGCTGGCGCGGGCCCTGATGTGCCCGAGCGACTTGCTGCTGCTCGACGAACCCACCAACCACTTGGATCTGGACGCCGTGGTTTGGCTGGAGGGGTGGCTGCAACGCTACCCCGGCACGCTGGTGGTGATCAGCCACGACCGGGAATTGCTCGATGCCGTCACCCGCGTCACCCTGCACCTGGAGCAAGGACGCCTGACGCGCTACGGCGCCTCGGTCACGCGCTTCGAGCAGATGCGGGCCGAGCAACTGCAACAGCAGCAGACGGCCTACCTGCGCCAGCAAGAGCGCATCGCGCACCTGCAGCGCTTCATCGATCGCTTTCGCGCCAAAGCCACCAAAGCCCGCCAGGCGCAAAGCCGCCTCAAGGCGCTCGAGCGCATGGAGCGACTTGCGCCCGTGCTGGCTGAGGGCGATTTCGGTTTCGAGTTCGCCGACCCTGGCGCGCTGCCCAACCCGATGCTCACGCTGCAGGACGTGACCGTTGGCTACCAAGGCGACACCGACCACGCGGTCGTGCAAGCAGTGCGCTGCAGCATCCTGCCGGGGCAGCGCATCGGCATACTGGGCGCCAACGGGCAGGGGAAATCGACCTTGGTCAAGACCATCGCCGGGGTGCTGCCGCCGCTGGCGGGCCGGGTGGTGCCGGGCAAGGGCCTGCGCATTGGCTACTTTGCCCAGCATGCGCTGGACATCCTGCGCCCCGACGAAACCCCGCTGCAGCACCTGCTGCGCTGGGCCCGCGACGCGCAGGCCCAAGGCACGCTCGCGGGGCAATCCACCCGCGAGCAGGATCTGCGCACCCATCTGGGCACCTTTTTGTTCGGTGGCGACAGCGCCGCACAGCCCGTGGGCACGCTCAGCGGCGGCGAAAAGGCCCGCCTGCTGCTTGCGCTGTTGGTCTGGCAGCGGCCCAACTTGCTGCTGCTGGACGAGCCCACCAACCACCTCGATTTGGCCACACGCGAGGCGCTGACGTTGGCGCTCGGCACCTTCGAGGGCACCGTGCTGCTGGTCAGCCACGACCGCGCCCTGCTGCGCAGCGTGTGCGACCAGTTCTGGCTGGTCGCAGACGGACGACTGTCCCCCTTCGACGGCGATGTGGATGACTATCAGCACCACCTGCTGGAAGTCGCTCGGTTGCGCCAAGAGCGCCTGCGCCGCGAACGCCCCGACACGCCCGACACGAACGGCGCTGTGGCCGCGACGCGCACCAGCCCGCAGGAGCGCCGACGGCTGCAAGCCCAACGTCGCCAGCAACTGGCCGAACGGCTCAAGCCGCACCGGCGCGAGCGCGAGGTGCTCGAGGCGCGACTCGAGGCGCTGCACGCCGAACAACTTGCCTTGCACGAACGACTGGCCAGCACAGCCCAGGCCGCGGATCTGGCCGACGCCGGACGGCGCCTGAAGGCGGTGCAAGCCGAACTGGCCGAGGTCGAGGAACGCTGGCTCGAGGTGGCGGATCTGATCGAGCGTTGGGAGCGCGAAGCCAGCGATGCCGATGCCTGAGCACCCCCCCGAGGCCCGCGCCGACCTGCCCCCGCTGCCGCCGGCCTTCGACACTTTGTTGCGCGCCGTCATCTCCCCCGAATGGCTGCCCGTGGTCGAGGCCAGCTACACCGCACCAAAGGCCGTCGTCTTTCGCGTCAACCCCCTGCGCCTGAGCGATGTGGAGCCTGCATTGGCGGCGTTGGCCCCCTTGCAGCCACAGCCCATCGCCGGCGCGCCCGGGGTCTATCGCGTTGCGGCGGAGCACCGCGCCACCCTCACCCACCATCCGCTGGCCAGCGACGGCAGCTTCTACATCCAGGGCATCGCCAGCATGGCCGCGGTCTGGGCGCTCGATCCCCAACCGGGCGAAGAAGTGCTGGACCTGGCCGCCGCACCCGGTGGCAAAACCGCGCTCATCGCCGCTTGTATGCGCAACCAGGGACGGATCGCGGCGGTGGAGCCGGTGCGCGCGCGGTTTTTTCGGCTCAAGGCCAACTTGCAACGCCTGGGGGTGCGCAACGCCCAGCTCTACCTCAAGGACGGCTGCCAGGTCGGCCGTGTCGTGCCATCTCGCTTCGACCGTGTGTTGCTCGACGCCCCTTGTTCGTCCGAAGCGCAGTTCACCCGGCTCGACCCCGCATCGTGGGCGCACTGGAGCCCGAAAAAAGTACGCGCCAGCGCCATGCTGCAAGCACGCCTGCTGCGCTCGGCCGCGGACGCGGTCAAACCCGGTGGCGTCTTGGTCTACAGCACCTGCTCCCTCTCGCCAGAGGAAAACGAGGAGGTGCTCGATGGCCTGCTGCGCGAACGCGACGACCTGATACCGGAGCCCCTGCCCTGGCTGGTGGACATCCCCGCGCAACCGGGCCTGACCGCCTGGAACGGACGAACGCTGCATCCGGGGCTGTCGCTGGCGCGCCGTATCGTGCCCACCGACTGGAGCGACGCGTTTTTCCTCTGCCGCCTGCGTCGGCAAGCCTGAGTGCCGCACTGCGCCTCGCGCGCACGGCTCAGGTGCGTGCCGCCTGCTCGCCCGTACGCCGCCCCACGGCCAGCGCCGCCGCCACCGCGAGCAACAGGGTGGCGGCACCACCCGCCAGCGTGGCGGCATACCAGCCGTGGTCCATCCACACGCCAAACACCAGCGGCGCCAGGGCAAATCCCGTATCCAAACCGGAATAGACCGTGCCGTACACGCGGCCCGTGGCCCCTGGGGGCGTGGCGCGTTTGATGAGCAGATCCCGGCTCGGCCCGCCGATCCCGATGGCAAAGCCCGTCACGGCGAGCAACACCATCGACCCCACGCCACCCAGCCATCCGGTGGCGGCCACCGCCATCAACGCGGCGCCAGCCGCAAGCGTCCAGGCCACCACGCGGTCGGCGTGCCGCGTACGCGCGGCGACGAACCCGCCGACCAGCATGCCCACCGCCCCGGCCAGCATGTATGCCGTCACGGTCACGGCAGCGGTGGCCAAGGGAATCCCGTGCATCGCTTGCAGGATCGACGTGGCGTACGTCTGCACGACGGCCAGCGTCATCGTCGATAGCAAGAAAAATCCAAAACACCCCCACACGACCGGCAGGCGCAAAAACGCCAGATCGTCCGCCCGCGACCGTCCGGGCGGGCGCGGCACGGCCACCGTGTGCAGATGGTCCCGCTGCCACCACAGGACGGCCAGCACCACCCCATACACCGCGATGGCCGCCCAGTACGCCAAGCGCCAATCATCGGAGGCCGCGATGCCGACCAAAAACACCGGTGCCAAGGCCCAGCCGAGATTGCCAGTCAGCCCATGCGCGCTGAAGGCGTATCCGAGTCGAGGGGCCGAGACACGTTGGTTGAGGATGGAAAAATCCACCGGGTGAAACGGTGCGTTGCCCAGGCCCGCGAGCACCGCCGCGAGCAACAATCCGCCGTAGCCTTGGGCCAACGCCGCCGACAAGGCCGACGCCATGAACAGCCCGATGGAGGCGAACAGCACAGGGCGGGCTCCCACCCGATCGACCAAAAAACCCGACAGCGCCTGGCCCACGCCAGAAATAAGGAAAAACAGGCTGGTCAGCAACCCCACCTGAGAAAAACTAAGCCCGAACTCGCGCATGAACACCGGAAACAGCGGCGCGAGCAACAGGTGCGAAAAGTGGGAGGTGGCGTGCGCCAGCCCCACGAGGCCGATGACGAGCGCATCGCGCTGCCACGGCACGGTAGCCGACCGGTCCACGGCAGCCACGTTACTGAGCGGGGAAGACATGGGCGGGGATCCTACACGGTTGAGCACTGCCCTGCCGCCCCGGCCCGCCACACAGGCGACAGGGCAGGCACAATAGCCGCATATGAACATCGTGATCCTCGACGATTATCAGGACGCCGTGCGCAAGCTCGCCTGCGCGCACAAGCTCGACCCGTACCCGGCCAAGGTCTACACCAACACCGTCAAAGGGGTCGGGCAACTCTCCGTGCGTCTGCGCGACGCCGATATCGTCGTGCTGATCCGCGAGCGCACGGCCATTACCCGTGCCTTGCTCGACAAACTGCCGCGGCTCAAACTCATCGCGCAAACCGGCCCCGTTGGCCGCCACATTGATGTGCAAGCCTGCACGGAACACGGCGTGGCAGTGGCCGAAGGCGTGGGGGATCCCGTCGCCCCCGCCGAACTGACCTGGGCACTGATCATGGCGGCCATGCGCCGCATTCCGCAATACGTGAGCCACCTCAAGCATGGGGCCTGGCAGCAGTCGGGGCTCAAGGCGGCGTCGATGCCGCCAAACTTCGGCCTCGGGGTCGTGCTGCGCGGGCGCACGCTGGGCATCTGGGGCTATGGGCGAATCGGGCAGCAGGTGGCCAGTTACGGACGGGCGTTTGGCATGCGCGTGGTGGTCTGGGGCAGCGACGCAAGCCGTGCCCGCGCCGTCGCCGACGGCTATGAAGTGGCGGACAGCAAGGCCGCCTTGTTTGCCGACAGTGATGTATTGAGCTTGCACCTGCGCCTCGACGAGCGCACGACGGGCTGTGTCAGCCTGGACGATCTCTCGCGCATGAAGCCGACCGCCCTGCTGGTCAACACCGCGCGCGCCGAACTCATCGAACCCGACGCGCTCGTGGCAGCCCTCAACCGTGGGCGCCCCGGCATGGCTGCGGTCGACGTCTTCGAGTCAGAGCCGATTTTGCAGGGCCACGCCCTGCTGCGGCTGGAAAACTGCATCTGCACGCCCCACATCGGTTTTGTGGAGCTCGACAGTTACGAAAAATATTTCTCGGCGGCGTTCGACAACGTGGTCAACTACATCCGCGGGACACCGACCAACATCGTCAATCCGGGTGCATTGCAGATGCGCCGCTGAACCTCGAGGCGGCCGCACACCGGCAGCCGCCATCAGCCGCGAGGCGGTGCCTTGCTCTCGGCCGGCGGCTCCCAGCCGCTGAGGTCGAAATCGAGCCCTTCGTCAGCACCGGGTGTGGCAGAGGTGGTATCGCCCACTGCCTCGCTTGGCGGCACGACCTCGGCGATATCGGGCAGTTCAAGGTCGAGGCCAGCTGCTGTAGGGGCCAGGGCCGCGGATGCCGCTGCCGCCACACCCGGGACAGCGTCACCACCCGCTTTCATTGCCGTCGCCTCCGGCATGGGGCCGAGCACGGGCAATAGGTCGAGCACCCCGTGCAGGGTGATGAGATCGTCGAAGGCTGCCAGGGTGCGCACGTGCAGGGGCGAGCCGGGGTCACCCGGCTGGGACGCCAGTGCTGCAACGACGATGGCGCGCGCCTGCTCGCCGGGCCAAGTGGCCGTCAATGCCTGCATCAACGCGGCATCGGCCTCGAGACCGGCGTCGGCGTCGTCCACCACCAGCAGCCGGTGGTAATGCTGCTCATAGAGCGTCTGCAGCGTGCGGCTATCCAGCCCATGCCGACGCGCCAGCGTCCACCAGCGCAGATACGGTGCCTCGCTCGCACGCGGGTGAGCGCGCACGAACGCACTCAGCGCGGCGATGGCGTCCCCGGCCTGACCCAGCGACTCGAAAAAGTCCGCCCGCTCCCACAAATCGTGCAATGCCGCCATGTCGAGTATCGCGATCGGCGTCTCGAGCAACACCGAAGCGCCGGCCTCGTTGACCTCCAGGCCGGCCAGATGCTCCGCAGCGGCGCTCCCGGCGGCGGGGACGGAGGCCAACCCCGTCGATACCGGGGCCGGGACGTCACTGCCCGCTGTCCCGGCGTCCGATTCCGCACGGGCCACCTTCGATGCAAGTGCCCCCGCCGGCTCGTCCTGGCGCCCCGCAGGGATCGTCCACCACGGAACGGATCCGCCTGCCGTGGCCGGCGCAACCCCACTTGGACGCTGGCGCAGCAGCCACAGCAGCACACCAGCCAAGGCCAGCGCCAACCCCGCCAATGCATAGAGCCATCCGTCGTTGCGGCTCTGGCGCGCGTCGGTCAACTCCCGGTTCAAGCTCTCGATCGCTGCCAGCAGCCGTTGCTGCTCCGCCCGCAGCGCGGCCAACTCCTGCTCCACGGCGGCAGGCATGGCATCCGAGCCACCCGGCGCCTGCGCGGTGGGCGGCGCCTCGGCACTCACCGGCCCAGTCGGGGTCGGGGCCCCATCGGATGCTCCCTTCGGAGTCCCCTGGCCGATATCGACCGGCTCCAGCTCGAGTCGCGGCCCCTTGGGCGCCTGGACGCCGGCTGGCATGGCGCGCACCGTGCCTCGCGCTTCCTCTCCCGCCCGGGGCTCCGCCGCCGCGATCGGCCGCGCTTTGGAGGCCAGGCGGGCGACCCCCGGTGGACGGGCCACGGGCGCCAGCGAGCGGATGGGCGTTTCTTCGATCGCCGAGGGGCCGGCAGGAAGCGATGAACTCCGGGGAGCCGGCGCCGACACGGTCGCCGCAGGACGCACCGCAGGCGCGCCAACCGGAGCCACGACCACCGGGGGTGGGGCTGGCGATTCGACGTCCGCCAACATCGTGTAGGCGCGCACGAAACGCGACGGACAGCCGATGCGCACCTCCACCGTCACGAAGGGCTCATTGACCGCGGGCCGAGCCTGCACCCGGATCGCGCCATCCCTTTGCCCGACCTGTGGCTCGAGACGGACACTGATATCCGACGGCCCCAGCCGCGTCTCGCCGTAGCGGACCTCGGCCTGCACGCACAGGGCGGTGGCGTCGTCGGACGCCAGTCCCGGGCTTTGCACCACAATATCGAGCGGCCGACCGATAATCACCGCACCCTGCGCCGCACCCAAGGTCTGAGCATGGCCGTTGACGGCCGACACGAGCAGCAAGCTGGCCAAGGCGGATTTGGTGTGCATGCGGGTTTGTCCTGTGGACGCGGTCTCGAGCGTGTCCTTGTGCCGATTCTGTCATATCCGTCGTCAACCCTACGCAAATACCCATGCCTGCCACCGTCGACCGTCTCACTTTTCGCAACATCGGCATCGTGGGTGCCGGCGCCATGGGGCGCGGTATCGTCCAGATCGCTGCCCAGGCTGGCTGCACCGTGCATCTGCTCGACGCCCAACCGACCGCGGTCGAGGCCGCCTGCGCAGCGTTGCACGATACCTGGAACAAACTGGTCGCCAAAGGCCGTATGAGCGCGGACGAGGCTGCGGCGTGCCTGGCGCGGCTGCAGCCCGCCCCCGACGTCGAGGCGCTGGCGCCGTGCGAGCTGGTGATCGAAGCCATCGTCGAGCGGCTCGACGCCAAGCAGGCGCTGTTTGCACGACTCGAGGACGTCGTCGGCGCGGATGCGGTGCTGGCGACCAACACGTCGTCGCTGTCGGTGACCGCGATCGCCAGCCGCCTGCGGGCGCCGCAGCGGTTGGCAGGCTTTCACTTTTTCAACCCGGTGCCGCTGATGAAAGTGGTCGAGGTCGTCTGCGGCCTCAAGACCGACGTGGCCGTCGCCGAGCGGCTGGCCACGTTCGCGCGCGAGATGGGCCACACCCCCGTGAGGGCGCAGGACACGCCGGGCTTCATCGTCAATCACGCGGGGCGCGGCTACATCACCGAGGCGCTGCGTATCGCCGGTGAGCGCGTGGCCGACTTTGCCACCATCGACCGCATTCTGAAAGACCAGATGGGCTTTCGCCTCGGGCCGTTCGAGCTGCTGGATCTGACGGCGCTGGACGTCTCGCAGCCGGTGATGGAGTCGATCTACCACCAGTACTACGAGGAGCCGCGCTTTCGACCCAGCGTGATTGCCGCCCAGCGGCTGGCAGGGGGCGTGCTCGGCCGCAAGGTGGGCGAGGGTTTTTACCGCTATGTGGAC
>Ga0308017_1000210_pt1 | contig 19270 bp, 14 predicted proteins | sample Neamet280_FD_203145 | JGI IMG/M metagenome (GOLD analysis project Ga0308017, IMG submission 203145) | Marine microbial communities from water near the shore, Antarctic Ocean - #280 | ecosystem: Environmental > Aquatic > Marine > Unclassified | place: Southern Ocean | collected 2014-10-01
TTCGGGAAACTCAAAAACGCCAGAGGCTTGGCCACCAGATACGACAAACGAAGCGATAACTTCCTCGCTGCCATCAAGCTCTTCTGCACACGCCTATGGATCGCCGCTAATGAGTCTACGCCCTAGTCATCATCTTCCCCCTTTGCACTGCGCTCAGCGGCGTGCGGCCCTGCGGCAGGTCAAACCCGCCGCCACCAACCTTGCTTGCCCTGACCTTTGTAGCAGCGCTTTTCGGCGGCATGCTACGGCAAGATCGGGATCGCACCCGTTACGCTTGACAGAATGTTACAGCGATTGCCCCCGCCATCATCCCGCCCCCAAATCATTCACGATATTTCTTCGCTCGTGAATTGTCGGCAACTTAGTTGCTTGGAAGCCTGCAAGGCAAGGCCAAGTAACGATTATTCATCGCACTTCCCTTAAAGAAGAGCCGTTTGTTGCAACCCGGCAACAATCAGTTCGGATATTATGAGGGCAATTTCACACTCACTGTAGGCGATATCGATTCTTAGTTCATGTTTTTATTGAATTAATTTACAAAAATCCGTTTCTCACCCGAACGGCAAATCGTTTGCCGTGAGGATCCGTCCAATCGCCGCGATCAGCTCTTCGGACTTGTAAGGCTTCTTGAGCAGTTCGAACGCATCGTGCTGGGTGATCCCCAACTCATCAAAGGCACTGGCGGGGAAGCCCGAGGTGAAAAGCACTCTCATCCGCGGGGCAATGGGCCTGACTTTCTCGGCAAGCTGCACGCCATTGATCCCGCCGGGCATGATGATGTCGGTGAACATCAGATCAAACGCGGTATCCTTGGCCAGCAAGGCCAGCGCCGATGCGCCATCAGGCACAGCCACAACCTGAAAACCGGCGTTGCCCAGTAGCCGTTCTACGTGCCCGCGCACCTCGGCCTGATCCTCGACCACAAGGATACGGATATCCGCACTGACGAGCTTGGCGTCTGCGGCATTGATGGGCTTCTTGAGCGTTCGCGATGGCTTGGTGATGGGAAGATAAAGGTTCACCACTGTCCCCTCGCCCAGCTCGCTGTAGATTTGCACCGTACCGCCCGATTGCCGGGCAAAGCCATAGACCGTGCTCAGCCCCAGACCGGTGCCCTTGCCCACATCCTTGGTGGTGAAGAACGGCTCGAACGCCTTGGAGATCACCTCGGGGCTCATGCCTGAGCCATTATCCGTGACCCTGATGCAGACATATCGCCCGGGCAGAAGGTCGGGCTTGCTGGCGATCATGCGCGATGAAATCGTTACCGCCTCGCAGCTGATTTCGACCTTGCCGCCATTGCTGCCGATGGCATCGCGCGCGTTGACCGCGAGATTGATGATCGCCTGCTCAAGCGCCCTGCCATCAACCTCGATCGGCTCGAGATCGGGCGCGACGTCGATCTTGAGGTCGATGCTTTCAGTGAGGCCCGAGCGCAACAGCACCGCGACATTGTCGATCAGTTCGGCAAGGTTGACCGAGGTGGTGTTGAGATATCCCTGGCCTGAGAACGACAGCAAACGCGAGGTCAGGCTGGCAGCAGCTTCGGCGGCCTGCATGATCAGCGCCACGGATTCCGCATCTTCGCCTTGCAGTTCGGCCATCTCGAGCAATTCGGCATTGCCCTGGATGATCATCAGCAGATTGTTGAAATCATGGGCGATGCCGCCCGTCATCTGACCGACCGCCTCAAGCGCGCGGGACCGGGTGAAGCCTTCCTGCTGGCGTTTCTCGACGGTTACGTTGCGGCAGGTGCCAACAGTGCGATAGGCCTTGCCATCGGGATGGCGCAGAATGGAGGTCTTGACCTCCATATCAATAATCACCCCCTGCGTGTCCTTGAGCCGGAATTCACACTGCCAGCGGTCCGCGCTGGATGCGAGCGCGGCCATCACCGACGTGGTGACGCGTTCGCGATCTTCATCGACAACATATTGCAGCCAGCGCGAGGGATCATTGCCCGAGCCATCGAATTCCACGCCAAGCTTGGCGGTCCAGTTGGGGGTGATCCAGAAGGTGTCCTCGTCGAAATCGTGATCCCAAAGCACGTCGCTGACGCTGTCGGCAACAATCCGGAAACGCTCCTGTTCGCGCGCGAGGCGATGGGCCGCTTCTGTTTCGGCCGTCACATCGCGGGCAATGCCGACAATGCGCGGCCCATAAGTGGACTCGCGCACCTCGGCGATGATCGCCATGTGCATCACCTTGCCATCGGGGCGGTTGAAGCGGACCGTGACGGAATAGCCTTCCTCGTTCCGCAGCGCTGATTCCATCAGCTTTTCATATCCCGGGTGATCATCGGGATGGATGCGTGAGAGGAAGGTTTCAGCCTTGGCCGGGAACAGATCGGGCGCAAGCCCGGTCATCTCCAGCAATTCATCAGACCAGTGCAGGCGATCGTGGTTGATCCAGTAATCAAACACGCCGATCTTGGCGATTGAGCGCGCGATCTGGAAATATTGTTCGGTCTCGCGGCTTTGCAGGATGGACTCGTCGAGGTCCGATTCCAGCTTCTTTTCCTGCGTAATGTCGCGAATGGCACCGACCACGGCCGTGGTCCGGCCATTTTCCCCCAGCATCGCCTCACCCAGCACACGCAGCAGCATCGGTGTGCCTTTGCTGCTATGGGCGCGCACTTCCGCCTCATAAGGCGTCTGGGTCTTGATGCACGCCTCGAGCATGGCGATCATCATTTGCCGATCGGGCTCATCGACAAAGGTGATGCAATCGGTAACGCTCGGCGGCGCTTCGTTCTTGTCCCACTCCCAGATGTCGTAGGCCCCGTCCGACCACAGCACCTTGTCCTCGTCGATGTCGTAGCCCCAGGTGCCAACCCGGGCGATCTTCTCGCCGGTGGAGACCAGCCGCAAATCCCGTTCGTGCTGTTCCTTGATCTTGCGGAGCTTGGTCAGATCCTTCTGGATCGACAGATAGGCAATGGTTTCGCCGCTATCGTCGCGCACCGGCGTGATCAGCAACTCGGCCCAGAAGGGGGTGCCATCCTTGGTGTAGTTGAGGATGGTCTCTTCGACCCGCTCCCCCTTGATCAGACGCTGGATAATCCGCGAGGCGACAACCGGATCCGTATCCTCGCCCTGGAAAATCTTCGGCGACTGCCCGATCAGATCGTCACGGGTGTAACCCGTGGCCTTCGCCATGGCCTGGTTCACATAAACGATCCTTGGCCCGCCGGGACGCGCCAGATCCGCATCAGTGATGAGCACGAATTCAGGAGCTTGATCGAGCGCATACTCGGGCAGGCTGGCCGAATTCGTGGTCGCTTGGTTCATGCGCACCTCTCCCCGGAGGACTGAACGTCAATCCAGCGGTGAACGACAATAGGCCAAGAACAGGCAAAGGGAAACAAAGCAAATGATCTCAAATCGCTACCGAAAATCAACATGATATGGTGCGGCCTATTCTGGTTCGATCAGGAGGATGATTTTGCCTTTTTGCGCGGACGGATAGTCGCGGAAAGCGCTTTGACGGCAGAGATCAGATCAATCGCCTTGTAAGGCTTTTGGAGAAGATCAAACCCTTCCCATGAATGGACACCGACTTCGGCAAAGGCACTCGCCGGAAAGCCTGATGTGAACAGGACTTTCATCTTGGGCAGGATCCGGGACGCAGCATCGGCAAGCTGCACACCGTTCATGCCGCCCGGCATGATCACATCGGTGAACAGCACATCGAAGACCTCGCCCGCTTCGAGGCGCGCCAAGGCGGCGTGGGCATCCTCGGCACTGGCGACCTCGTAACCGGCGCGGGTCAGCAATTTTTCGACATGGCGCCGGACTTCAGGCTGATCTTCGACCACGAGGATCGTGATCCCCTTGGCCTCCCCTTCGATCGCGGCTGCGTTCACCGGATCGCGCGCCACCTGCTGCTTCTTGCTGACCGGGAGATAAAGCTTGATCGTGCTGCCCCGGCCCAGCTCGCTGGTGATCTGCAAGGCACCGCCCGATTGCCGGGCAAAGCCATAGGTCGAACTCAGCCCCAGCCCCGTGCCCTTGCCGACATCCTTGGTGGTGAAGAACGGCTCGCAGGCCTTCGCGATCACCTCATCGCTCATGCCCACGCCATCATCGGACACGCTGATGCAGACATAATCGCCGGGCGCGAGATCATAGGTCGCGCCCACCATCTCATCCGTGACGAGGTGGTTGCGCCCTGCAATGATGATCCTGCCGCCCGCCGGCATGGCATCGCGGGCATTGACCGCCAGATTGATGATCGCCTGCTCCAGCGCGGTCGCATCGACTTCGATATCGCGAATGTCGCTGGCAATGTCGCTTTCGATGGTGATCGCGCTCGTCAGCCCTGATTTGAGCAGCGGCAGCAATTCAGCCATCAGATCGCGCAGATTGAGATGGGTGTTGTTGAGCCGGGTCTGGCCGGAGAAGGACAGCAGCTTGGCTGTCAGATTGGCAGCCGCTTCCGATGCCTTGGTGATCAACTGGATGGATTCGCGATCCTCTTCATCAAGCTGGCTCATCGCCAGCAATTCGGCATTGCCCTGGATGATCATGAGGAGGTTGTTGAAGTCATGCGCGACGCCGCCTGTCATCTGGCCGACGGCTTCGAGTGCGCGTGAACGGGTGAAGCCTTCGCGCACGCGTTTCTGCTGGGTCACATTGCGCAGGTTGCCGAGCAGGCGATAGGCCCGGCCATCCTCGTGACGCAGGATCGAAGCATTGATCTCGACATCGACCCGCCTGCCTTCAGTATCCACCACCCTGAATTCGCGGCTCCATACCGGGGTATCGGATTTGAAGGCCTCGATCAGCGACGCCCAGGTTTCCTCGCGATCTTCCGGGGCCACAAAATCAGCCCACCGTCCCGGCACAAACTCGCTGGTATCGACCACCAACCCGAGCTTTTCCGACCAGTTGGGCGAGACCCAGAAACTGTTCTTCTCGATCTCGAAGTCCCACAGCACATCGCTTACCGTATCAGCGATGATGCGGAAGCGCTCTTGCTGAAGCTTGAGCAGGTTGGAGGCGGCGACTTCCTCGGTCACATCGCGCGCAATGCCGACAATGCGGCGGTCGCCATCCTCGTCATGCACTTCGGCGATGATATGCATGTTCATCATCCGCCCGTCAGGACGATGAAACCGGATCGTCAGGCTGTAATCCTCGCCATGCGCGATCGCCCGGCCGAACAATTCGTCGAACAAGGGGCGATCCGCCGGATCAATCCCGGAGATGAAAGCTTCGGCCGGGGCGGGCCAGGGCCGATCGCTCAGCCCGGTCATCTCAAGCAGCTCGTCCGACCAATATTGCAGATCCTGCCCGACCGAATAATCGAAGGTGCCGATCTTCGCCGCCTGCCGCGCGCTGGCGAAATAGCGCTCCATCTTGCGACTGTGCGTGAGCGTTTCAATCAGCCGGTCAAGCACCCGTTGCTGGCTGGTGATGTCGCGAATGGCGCCGACAACTGCAGTGGTCTTCCCATCATCCCCCAGCAAGGGCTCGCCGCGGATCGCCAGCCGCAACGGGGCGCCCTTATCAGTGACCCCGGCAAATTCGCGCTCGAAGGGCACGGCATCGCGAATGCACCGCTCCATCAGTTCGACCATCACCGGACGATCAGCCGGGGCAAAAAACCTCAGATGGTCTTCGGCTGTGGCCGGCGCATGGCCCTTTTCGAGATCGAAGAGCGTGTGGGCGCCGTCAGACCACAGGATGCGATCATCGCCGAGATCATAGCTCCACGTGCCGAGATCGCCGATGATCTCGCCTGCCGCGAACAGCCGCCTGTCACGCTCGTGCGCGGCAAGCGCCAAGCGCTTTTCGGTGACATTGCGCTGCACCGACAGGAAAAAGCGGATCTTGCCATCCGCATCCCGGATCGGCGCAATATTGAGCTCGGTCCAGTAGGGGCGGCCTTGCTTGGTGTAGTTGAGCACTTCCTCGCGCACGGTAAGGCCCGATTTGAGCCGGGCCTTCACCCGCGCCAACGTCGCCCTGTCGGTGTTCTCGCCCTGAAAGATGCGCGGGGACTGCCCGATGAGCTCCGCCTCGGTGTAGCCGGTCGTCTCCATCAGCGCACGGTTCACATAGATCATGCGCGGGCCACCGTCGTTGTCGGCGTCCCCCTCGGTGATGATCACAAAATCCGATACGCGATCAAGCGCAAACAGAGGAAGCCAATCGAAGCCCTGCTGCAATTCGACCATGCCATCCCCCTTCCCTTGACCTCAACTCTTAGGTCGCACCCCCGGGTTTCGCAATAAAGTTAACTAACCTTGCTCCCCTATCGTTAGGCAACGGAACTAACGGAAGGGGTGTTTGCAAGCGTGAGCGCGGGCCGTGCGTGCGACACCGGCAACGGGACGACACCCGCAACACCCGCGCCATGGGTCTGCAACCGGGCGACCAGATCACGGAAATGCTGCGGCGCGACGGGCTTGGCGAAACAGATGCCGGCCCGCCCACCCGCGTGCCAGCGCACCGTCGCCTGCTCAAAGCTCTGTCCGCCGATGCTGATCGACACCAACTGGCCGATCGCCAGCCCCGGCACGGCATCAATGCACGTGCCGCGCAGCGACAGGTTGTGCACCGCCACCTCTTCGCGGCGACCGCCGCAGAACAGGCTTGCCGTCTGCGACAGCGGCAATCGGACCGAGCGCAGGCGCTGGTGTCCCGGTGCAGTGCCCGGAAGCTTGCCGATCTCCGCGCTGACTCCGAAGCGGCCATTGGCGACCCAACGCACCACGCCCGATTTCGGCCCTTCGCAATCATAGCAGAACGCGATGGCATCCCCCACGCAAACGCCGGGAAAGGCATCGAAACAAATCCCTGAAAGCGAGATGTTTCTCAGCGTAACAAAGTGTATCGCGCCATCATGGATGACGTATGCGCTCTTGAATGTGGCGATGCTGCGCTCGGTCTTGCGCCGTTCCATCATGTGACGATCCCTTTCCCCTCGGGCGATCTGCGTCGGCAAGTCTCGCTAGGGTAGTAAGCTTTTCTGAATGATCATTTCTTTGTCAGAATGGCCGTATCAGCCCACAAGCCCGGGTAACCACTTGTTCACCGAATGGACTATCAGCCTCCGTTAGCTGATGAAGATTCATTTGCTGGCCTACTGACTTTGATGTAAGTCCGAAGACGCTTGATGAGGCAGGGTGTAATAGTGCAAACAAAAATGCACAGCGGTCGTTTTTTCATGATTTTCAACGTGATAGTTGAATGCTTGCCACGTAGTGACCGACTTCTGAGATCAAGTTAACGCATGCTGCGTGGGAATGGGACTTCCCCGGTCGGAGATGTTCGGATGGAAACCGCAACTGCCGAAAGTCCGCTGGTCGCGATCGTTGATGATCAACGCGATGTGCGGACAACTGTTGGCCGCGGCTTGGCGGCGCATGGTTTTCGCGCGCACCCCTTTGCCAGCGGGCAGGATCTGCTCGACGCGCTCGAATATCTCGAACCTGATTGCATTCTGCTCGATATGCGCATGCCCGGCATGGACGGGATCGAAACCCTGAAAGCCATTCCGCAGCGTCGCCGCGGCATCCCGGTGGTGTTCTTCACCTCGCACGGGGATATTCCCCTTGCCGTGGAAGCCATGCGCCTCGGGGCCGCCGATTTCATCGAGAAGCCGGGTTCTTTCGAACAGATTGCCGCCAAGTTGCGCGCCGCGTTAAGCACCAAGGCCAGATCCCACGACCCGGAATACAGCACCGAGAACGCGCGAGAAATCATCGACAGTCTGACCGCACGCGAGCGCGAGATCATGCGATTGGCCAGCAATGGCATGCAAAGCAAGGAAATCGCCACCCATCTCAACATCAGCGTGCGCACCGTGGAGTCGCACCGCCATCACGCCATCCAGAAGATCGGCGATGGCAGGCTAATCAACATTGCGAGGCTGTTCCGCGCGGTCGAAGGGAGCTAGGATCGCCTCATGCGGGTGCTGTTCAAGGAAGATGACCCGATGACCGCGCGCACGCTCGAGAGGCAATTGCGCAAGCTGGGCCATGCCACCGAACGCATCACCGATATCGAAGCGCTGCTCTCAGGCAATAGCGAGCTCGAACCCGATGTCATCATCACCGACATCTTCATGCCCGATATCGAAGGCCTCGAATTCATCCGCATGATCAAGCGCAGCCCGCTCGGCGATGTGCCGATCATCGCCATTTCGGGCGGCGGCACCTATATGGGCGGCATTCCCAATGTCGAAGGCAGCTTTGTTGCCAAAGCCGCTGTCACCTTCGGCGCTGTGCGGTTCCTGAGGAAGCCCCTGTCGCTTGAAGAATTGCAGGACGCGCTCGATGCCTGCGCGCAAGTCAGGCCGCCGAAAGCCTGACAACCAAAGCCGGGGTCAGGCGGACTTTCCGGGACAACCTGACCGCACCCATTGCGTCGCGACCCCAGCGGGCATGGCTTGCCCAAAGAAATGGCCTTGCAGGGCGTGACATCCCATCCCGGCAAGCCGGACGGCGATCTCGCCATCCTCAACCCCTTCGGCGGTCACCGTCATATCGAGTTTGCGCGCGATCCCGAGACAGGCCTCGATCACGGCTTCGGCGGATTCCGATCCGGGCAAAGCAAGGCAGAAGGATTTGTCGATCTTCAATTCGGAGAATGGCAGGCTGGCAAGGCGGCCGAGCGAGGAATTGCCGGTGCCGAAATCATCGATCGAAAGGCCGAACCCGGCCAGCCGCAACTGGGTGACCTTGCGGAAATCGCGTTCGTCGAATTCGAACAGCGTCGCCTCGCTCAGTTCAAGGGTCACCCGGCTGGGCGCGATGGCGTAATGCGCGCAGCGTTCCACCAACCGTTCGCGGAAACCATCAGCCACCGCGTGGACCCCGAAGATATTGATCGAGATCGACAGGTCAGGCGCGGTCAGATCGGCCAGGAATTCGAGCGACTTCTCGATGACAATATCGGTCACGAAAGTCGAAAGATCATCATCGTGAACCAATTGTTCGAGATATTGGGGCGCGAAATAGCCGGCGCTGTGGCCCGAAATGCGGAGCAGGGCTTCAAACCCCTTGAGACGGAGCCCATCGGCATAGAAGATCGGCTGGAAATAGGGCCCGATCTGGCCGCTGCGCGCCGCGCCTTCGAATTCGCCGGGAGACAGCAGATCAGCGGACCGATCGCGCAGCAAGCGGGGCGAGGCATCCGGCAGGGCAATGCTCGCGCGCTCGAGCACCTGACGCAGTTCGCGGGCAGAAAACGGCTTGTGAAGGAAACCGGCAATTTCTGCCCTTGCCGCTTGCAGCACCCCGCGTGAGGCTTCGAAGGTGCGCTTGTCCGCCCCGGTCATGACGTAGATCGCCGCCTGGCAATGCGGACCGAGCCGCGCGATCACATCAATCCCGTCCACCTCGGGCATCATCAGATCGATCAGCAGCAAATCAGGCGCGAAGCTCGCAAGCAGGGCTTCAAATTCAGCAAGAGAGGAGCAGGCCCGCACTTCTGCGCCAAGCCGCTTTGCCATCAGAGCAATGGTGTCGCGGACCGCCGCATCGTCGTCCAGCACGAGCAATCGGCGCGCCGGATACCCCTCATCCGCTCTCGATTCCGGCCGACCTGACAACAAGCTCTCCCGCCGATTGATGTTTCTTGCTAACTCCATAGGCAACATCTAACCGGATGTCTTGACGTTTGTGCAAGAATACACCGTCACGCCACGGCGAAGCGCACCGCGCAGGTTGCTGCTTGTCGCCATGGCACGCTTCTCCCATCAACGCTTCCGGGGCAATCCCGGATGCCCGTGAACTTGCGTTCAACAGGGCATCCGGAACCCGCTGTTCGGCCAAGCCCGGTCCGGACAAGGCCTTTGGGGGTACCAACGGGGAGCGCAGCAAAACATTCTGCCATGCCAGCCACAAGCAAGCGGCCAGCGCAGCAACCGTTTTCATCGACCAGTCCGGCCTTAGCTGATGGTTATCCCACAGAGGGTGAAAGCAATGTCCGCAGGACTACTGAGACAAACCCGCGCATAGGCGATTTAAAACTGCGCCATTATTCTTCCAGCGCGCGCAGGATCGCCTCTTTCAGTTCGTTGGCCTTGTAAGGCTTGCGCAGCAGATTGATGCTGCTCTGATCCTTGAGACCGAGATGCTCGAAAGCGGCTGCCGGATAGCCCGAGGTGTAGAGCACTTTCATGTCGGGTGCGATGGCCGCGGCGGCCTCGCTGAGTTCCTGTCCGTTCATCCCGCCCGGCATGATGATGTCGGTGTAAAGCAAGTCGAACGCTTCACCCTTTTGCAACAGGGCCAGAGCGGACACGGCATTGTTGGCCGCCACCACCGCATAGCCTAACCGCCCCAGCAGCTTTTCGACATGGGCGCGCACTTCGGGTTGATCCTCAACCACCAGGATGCGCTTAGGGGCAGGCATAACCTCTTTCGCTGGATCAGCAGAGCCGGTGCTGGGGTGTACCGCACAGCCGGGACATGCCGACAGATAGAGCTTCACGGTGGTGCCCTGCCCCTCTTCGCTCGTGATCGTCACCCCGCCGCCCGATTGCGCCGCGAAACCATAGACCGTGCTGAGGCCCAGCCCCGTGCCCTTGCCGAATTCCTTGGTGGTGAAATAGGGTTCAAAGGCCTTGGCCAGGATCCCTGGCGACATCCCGACCCCGCAATCGGAGACGGACAGGACGACATATTGCCCCGGCGCGAGGCCGGCATCATGGGGCAGCATATCGGCGGTCACCACGTGGTTCTCGCAAGCGATCGCCAGTTCACCGCCATGGGGCATCGCGTCCCGCGCGTTCATGGCCAGATTGATGATCGCCTGTTCGAGGCTATTGGCATCCACGCTGGGCTCCCACAGCCCCTCGCTCGCAGTCAGGGTGAGCGTGATGCTTTCGGGCAAGCCGGCCCGTAGCAGCGGCCATACGCTGTCGAGAAGCGCGGTCATATCGACGCAGCGGGTCTCGAACCGGGTCTGGCCGGAAAATGCCAGTAGGCGGCGGGTCAGCGCGGCCGCGCTTTCGGCCGCATGATTGATCAAGGCCACGCTTTCGGCATCGGGCTCGGCCAGCGTGCTCATTTCCAGCAGCTCGGCATTGCCCTGGATGATCATCAGCAGGTTGTTGAAGTCATGGGCTATGCCGCCCGTCAACTGGCCCACGGCTTCGAGCGCGCGGGCACGGGTGTAGCCTTCCTGCTGGCGCTTGACGGCGGTGATGTCGCGCACACTGCCCAACACCCGATAGGCCTTGCCATCGGGGTGACGCAGGATCGTCGCTTTGGCGACAACATCGATCTTCTGCTGGTTGGCACCGATGATCTGGTATTCCCTCTCCCACTGCGTCGCGCCCGATTTCAGCGCGGCGCTGTAGGATTGGAAGGTTTCTTCCACATCGGCCGGGCTGATCCGCTCCATCCAGTGGGCGGCCTCGAAGGGGACAGGCGGTTCCTCCAGACCCAGCTTGGTGCCCCAGTCAGGAGTGACCCAGGATTTCCCGGTTTCAAGATTGTGATCCCACAGAATGTCGCTGACCGTGTCGGCAATGATCCGGAAGCGGGTTTCGGAGGCTTCGAGATCCGCGAGCGCGGCGGTGAGTTGGCCGACATCGGTGGCCGTGCCGATCACCCGCACTGCCTTGCCATCGGGATTGCGCACAATGAAGGCGCGGATCACGATATGGCCGATGGATCCATCGGGGCGGCTGATCGAGTGATCGACCGAGAATCGCTCCTCGCCTGAGGCAATTGCCTTGAGCGTTACATCGCGCACCACATGTTCGCTGCCGCTGATCGCATTGCGCGCGTCGAGATTGTCCGGCCCCATCACCTCGGGCGGATCATAGCCATAGACATTGCGGAAGGCTTCGTTGGCGTAGAACGAGCTGGTTTCGATATTCCATTCGAAGATCACGTCCTGGCTGGCTCTGGCCGCCAGTTCGAAGCGTTCGCGATAGGCGCGGGCGGCCTGCTCGCTCTCGATCAGCCGCGAAACATCGGTGAAACTCACCCGCACGGCGGCGACCTTGCCGTCCTCGTCGGTGGCGAGAAAGGCGTTGCACAGCGCCCAGACAATATTGCCATCGACCGGATGCTTGCGCCCCATCAGCAGGCCGCGCACCGTGGCCCCTTCGCGCATCGCCCGGTTGAACGGGCGTTCTTCAACCGGCATGGGCGACCCATCGGGACGCAGGAACTCCCAGTTGCGTTCCTCATTCGTCCGATCAAGCGGCGTCACCCCGCTGAGGCCAAGCATCTCCCGCGCCTTGGGGTTGATGTAGCGAATGCGCGAGTCAGGATCGTGAATGATGATCCCGGCCAGCACATTTTCGAAAATGAACTGGTAATCGCGCTCAAGCTGGGAATAGCGGGTCCGCACAGTGCGGTTGGCTGTCACATCGCGCGAAATGCCGATGAAATGGGTAACGGCGCCAGTGGCGTCGGTCATCGGCTTGAACGACAGGTGGTTCCAGAAGGTCTCACCCGATTTGCGATAATTCAGGATCTCGCCATCAAACGACTGGCCCTTGGCGAGAGCTTCGTCGATCGCTGCGATGGTTTGCGGATCCGTTTCCGCACCCTGGATGATCGCGCACAAGGCATGATCAAGATCGCCGCGATCAAAGCCGGTGATGTCGAGAAAGGCCTGATTGCAGAAGGTAATCCGCCGGTCACGGCCAAACACCACCACGCCATCCGTGATGGCATCCAGCATGCCGGTGTAGAACGCCTCGTCCATTCCCGCCCCACTCCCCAGTGCGGATTGATCGCTGCCTGCAAATCCTTGCCAAGCGCAAAGCCCTTGCCGCAGCCTGACCAGCGTGATGCACCAAGCCTTGGGTGTGCCGCAAGGAAATTGGCACGGCAGCGATGATAGCGCGCGGCGGACGGAGTGCTGCTAGCGCACGATGGCGCGGCGATAGCCGGCGGCCTGTGCTTCTTCTTCCGAACAGAACCACGCCTCGGGACGGGTTGCCTCGTAATAGGGCATGCCCGGCAGATGATAGATCCAGGCGCCGCGGCGCGAATGGTTCCCCTTAATAACGCAGGGGCCTTGCCGCGCCGCGCTGCGGGGTGCGGGCGCGGCGCGAGCCTGCGCGCGGCGATCGCGCTGCGGGCTTTGGGCCGCCTGCTTGGCCATGCGATAGGCTTCAGGGGTAGCAAAATCCCACTGCCACATGCCACTTTTGCTCGCCCGGGCGCGCGCTTCAGCCGCGACATAGTCATCGCTGTATTTGCGGAAGGCCATCGCCCACCCGGCCTCGACCAGAGCCTGCCCGAGATCAGCCGTCCCGATACGGCAGACAGCCACCATCCGCCCATAGGCATCCGTGCCTTTGCCGAGGCAGGTCAGCGGTGATGTCCCGATCAGCGAGGCAAGCGCATCCTTGGCCATTTGCCCGCAAGGCACAGTCGCGCCATTATCGAAGCACGGCTGATCGCCTTCGAGCGCATCAATGCCGAAAATCCGCACCTGCATGCCGGCCACGGCGAGGGAATCGCCATCAATCACCCGCGCTGGCCCTTGCAGCGCTTGCGCCTGGGCCGAAGGCGCTGCCGCAGCGCTGATCGCGGCGAGCAGGGCCGCCAGCATAAAGGCCATCGGCTTTGGCGTGCGACTGCTCTCCGCCCGGAAGCCGGTGAGATATATCTCTGAAAAACAACTGCTTAAATCGGAGACAATCGATCCCGGAAGCCGCGTTGTCTTGCGATGTTCAGAAGCAAAGCGCTCCACCTTTTCCCTCCCTTGCGCCAACAGAAGCGAATCTCTTCTGTCTCACAGGGACAAGAACTTAAGGCATTATTGGCAAGGATCTATGAATGGCCGGGAAAACACCGTGTGTTCTTGGTTGTCCGGAATACGGATCGCGCCTTATTATGTTGAAATATTTATAGAAATATCACTTGCCTCAGAACGTATCCGGGCGCAGGCCAATCTTGAGGATGATGACGGCCCACGTCACCGAGAGCCGCAGGCAACCGCAAGCGCGCTCGGGACAAAGCCGCAAGCGTCCACCTGCCAACGATTTCAAGGGAAGTGGTGCCGCTTACGTGACTCGAACACGTGACCCCATCATTACGAATGATGTGCTCTACCAACTGAGCTAAAGCGGCGCCTGTCGTGATCGCGGGATAGCGCAATCGCTACCACACGCAATCGCAAAAGGTGGAGGCCCGAGCCGGAATCGAACCGGCGTATACGGATTTGCAGTCCGCTGCGTCACCACTCCGCCATCGGGCCGAGCCATCCGTTGGGCCCATAAGACCGCACCGGACAGAGCGCGCGCCCTAGCGAGTCCCGCAGGCAAAGGCAATCACTCTTGCGCACCCCCACACGAGAAGCCGGTGCACGCGCCGTCCTTCCGCAACGTCAGGCTGGACCAAAGCCCGATTGCACGGCAAGGCAACGCCCATGACGATAGCCAGCTTGCTCGCACCGATCACCGGCCAGCCCGGCCCGGCCCGCCTAGCTCATGCGCAGGATTGGATGCAGGGGCGCACGCTCTATGGCGGCGCTTCCGCACTGGTCGCCTACACCATGGCAACCCGCGCCTTCCCCGACCTGCCGCCGCTGCGCTCGGCGCAGATCGGCTTTGTCGCGCCGGTGGGCGAAGAGATCGCGCTCACCGCAGAAATCGTGCGGCAGGGCCGCAATGTCACGCAGGTGCGCAGCGAAATCCTGTCGGAAGGCAAGGTCGCGCTCACCGCGTTCTGGCTGTTCGCGACCGGGCGCGAGGCCAATGCACTGCGCCCGGCCGATCCGCCCGCAGACTGGCCCGGCCCGCCCGAAGACAATGCGCCCGCCATGCAGCAGGGCGCCCCGTCCTTCATCGCACATAATTTCGATATCCGTTACGGCCAGGCCAAGGGGGGCGATCACGGCGCCACGGTGCGGCGCTGGGCGCGGCTGACCGAAGCGCATGATCTCGATCCCGTCGCCAAGCTGGTGCTGATGGGGGATGTCATGCCGCCGGGTGCGATGCGGATCATGCAACGCCCCGGACCGATCAGCTCGATCAACTGGTCGTTCAACGTGCTTGATCCGCAATCGATGTCGCCGGATGGCTGGTATCTGGCCGAAAATGCCAGCCAGTTCGCAGCGGATGGCTATTCCTCTGAGCGGTTGCGGATGTGGGACAGCACCGGACGGCAGGTGCTCGACGGGATGCAATGCGTGGCGGTGTTCGGTTAGAGCCGGACTGCGGCCAGCCCCGCCCTCGCCTCCTCACACATCGTCGAATTGCGGGCGGCGCTTCTGCATTTCGGCCATCACTGCCTCAACCTGATTGGGGCTGCGCATGATGGCATGCTGTTCGAGGCTTTCCTCAAGCAGGATCGCATCGGTGCTGCGTTCAAACATGGTGGCCTGCAAGCGCTTGGCCGCGCGGATCGCGTGCGGGTTCTTGTTGGCGATGGTCCGGGCGATGGCAGTGGCGCGTTCGAGCGGGTTGTCCTCGACATAGGTCGCCAGCCCCAAGGCTTGCGCCTCGGCCCCGGTGAATTCGCGGTTGGTGTATATCAACTCGCGCAGCACATCATCGCGCACCAGCCCGCGCCACAGCGCATAGCCGCCCATGTCGGGCACCAGCCCCCATTTGAGCTCCATGATCGCCATGCGCGTGTCGGGATGGACGACGCGGATGTCGGCACCGCTCGCGATCTGCAAGCCGCCGCCAAAACACACGCCATGCACCGCCGCTATCACCGGCACCGGCAGCTTGCGCCACTGCATCGCCACCTGCTGGGCGCGGTTGGCATTGCCATAGGTGCGTTCTGTCAGGCTGGGCTCATCGGGCGAGGGGTTGCGGGAGAAGTTCGACAGATCAAGCCCGGCACAGAACGCCTTACCTTCACCCGAAAGCACGACAGCGCGCACGCCCTTCATCCGCTGGAGCACACTGCCCGCCTCGATGATCCGCTCGAACATCTCGGGATCGAGCGCGTTCATCTTGTCAGCCCGGATCAGCCGGACATGGGCCACGCCGTCATCATCGAGATTTATAGTGACCCGCTCATTGGTGGACATGGTGGCAGCAAGCGGCATGGGAGAACCTTCTGTTTTCCGTGGTGAGTTGGGTAGCGCCAAGACTGGCGCAAGGCTGCGAGCAAGTCCAGCCGCAATCACACCACCCGCCGCGGGCCGGATGGCGGAGGAAAGCCGCTCAAACCCCCGAGATGGCGCGTCAGCATCGGGCCAAGCCGGTGCGCGGCGAGCTTGGCGTGCAAGCGTCTTGCCGCCAGTTCCGCGCTGGCCTGTTCGCGTGCCCAAGCCATCAACACTTCGTCAGGAAGGCGGCGCTGCGGAGCGGCGGCAAGCCGCCACAACAGCGTGAATTCGAGCGGATCAAGGCCAAGCCAGCAATCCTCGACCCGGCCATCCTGATGGAACAGATCGAGCGTCAGATCGCCGAGCTGGCGAAAGCGCGGCACGAAGGTCTCGCCAGCGGCAAAGAGGCTCGCGCCATCCATCACGGCCATATCAGGCCCGCGCGCTCAATATCTCCGCGATGCGGCGGAGATCATGGCCGAAGCGCCAATCGCGATAGGAGCCGAAACGGCTCACCCGGATCCGGTGCTGCACCAGACCGGCAAAGAGCAGCGCAACCTGACAGAAGCCGGGCGCTGCCGCGAGCACCATATGCGCTCCGGGTGAAACCTGATCGACCGTGCCTTTCACCAGATGCGCGCTGACAGCCACGACCTGAAAGGCGGTGATCAGCAGGGGATAGATCCGGTTGGCGTTGAGCGCGACGAGGATGAGCCCGGCCAACGCAGCCGTATCGGCGAGGCCGAAAAACAGCGAGAATGCGCCCAGATCGGCAACCCCGTCGCTCAGCGTCTGGAACACCAGCGAAGGCGCCACAATGGTGCTACCAAAGACGATGGCCAAGCCGCGTTCCGGCCCCCCGCCCCAGCGCCACAATGCAAACAGCAGGCTGACGAATATGATGTTCTGGATATCGGCCAGATGGGCGCCGATGAAGTCGGAGATCATCCCCGCACCTCGCAGCAAGCAGCGGCGATCATGGGTGGTGTGGCCATCGGCATGCCCCGATGCCTGCGGTGGGCGCCGGACACATCAGCGCGGACGGCCACAGGCGCGGTTACAGACCGGGGCCGCGACCTGCGCTGGCGCGCTCCAGCCCTTCGCGGAAAGCGCGGTTTTGCCGTCCACCACATCGCTCAGAACCACAGCGGCATTTATGCTGAGGATGACTGTGGCGAGAATGCAGGCGGCCATCGAAAGGATCGCAAGCAGCCGGAGGGGCACGGCATGCTCGCCGTCGAGCAGCTTGGGGACAAGCTGCGGTTCGTCCGGCTCGGCCTGATTCTCCGATGGCACGAAGGGCAAGGCGTCACCCAGCAGGATGCTGCCGGTTTCATCGCGCGCCCAAGCCTCAACCAACGGGAAAGTCCTGGCGGGTTGGGCGGCGCTGCTCGCCGGGACAACCGGCTGCGACGGGGCAGGTGTCGCGAGCGAGCGGGGATCACGCGGGCGGGACTGGGGCAGCTCCATCCGATTGTCGCGGTGGACTGCGCGATAATTCTCGACCAGCTCGGACAGGCTGCCCGCGCTGTAGATATCCTTGAGAGCGCGGATGTGCTGGTTGATCCGCGATTCGGATACGCCAAGCTCGCTCGCAATCACCTTGATCGGGACGCGCCGGTCGATCCGCTGCATCACAGCGCGCTGCCTGTCTGTCAGCAGAGGTGTAGCGCTCGGCCGCATTCCCTTCTCCCAAAAACGGATGCCCGGGATTCAACCCAATGCATCCGTTCATGACAAGGAAAATTTTCTTTCCGAGGCGAATAATTTCAGAATGTTGGCGCGTGGTTACGCTGCCGTCGAATTGACCCCGACCGACGCGAGATAGCGCCGGATGTTGCGCGCGGCCTGCCGCAGGCGTTGTTCGTTCTCGACCATGGCGATGCGCACATAGCCTTCGCCGTTCTCGCCATAGCCCACGCCCGGTGCGACCGCGACCTGCGCCTGTGTCAGCAGTTGCTTCGAAAATTCGAGACTGCCCATGCCGCGCAGGGCAGGCGGAAGCGGTGCCCATGCAAACATTGAGGCCTTGGGTGACGGGATCTCCCAGCCCGCGCGCCCGAAGGCTTCGATCATCACATCGCGGCGCTTGCGATACAATTCGCGGTTGCTCTCGATGATGTCCTGCGGGCCATTGAGCGCCGCACACGCCGCCGCCTGGATCGGGGTGAAGGCGCCGTAATCGAGATAGGACTTCACGCGGGTAAGTGCGGCAATCAACTGGCGGTTGCCGACCGCAAAGCCCATCCGCCAGCCCGCCATCGAATAGGTCTTGGACATCGAGGTGAACTCGATCGCGACATCTTTCGCGCCCGGCACCTGCATGATCGAAGGCGTCGGGTTGCCATCATAATACAGCTCGGAATAGGCAAGGTCGGACACCACCCAAACCTGGTTTTCCTTGGCCCACGCCACCAGCCGCTCGTAGAAAGCCAGATCAACCGTCTCGGCCGTCGGGTTCGACGGATAGCTCACCACCAGCACCGAGGGGCGCGGCACGGTGAAATTGACCGCGCGATCGAGCGATTCCCAATAGTGTTCATCCGGCGTCGTCGGCACGGAGCGGATCGTCGCGCCCGCAATGATGAAGCCGAAGGTATGGATCGGGTAGGACGGGTTGGGCGCCAGCACCACATCGCCCGGCGCGATGATCGCGGTGGCGAGGCTGGAAAGCCCTTCCTTCGAACCCATGGTGACAACCACTTCGGTTTCGGGATCAAGGTCCACCCCGAAGCGGCGCGCATAGTAATTGGCCTGGGCGCGGCGCAGGCCCGGAATGCCCTTGGACTGCGAATAACCGTGCGCATCAGGCTTGGCCGCCACTTCGCACAGCTTGTCGATGACATGCTGCGGCGGCGGCTGATCGGGATTGCCCATGCCGAGATCAATGATGTCCTGCCCAGCCAGCCGTGCCTGATGCCGCATCGCGTTGACTTCCGCGATCACATAGGGCGGCATGCGCTTCATGCGGTAAAACTGGTCGTTCATGGCGTGTCCTGATCTGGCCGGTGGCGACGTGCGGAATGCTGCGTCTCGTGCAACTCTAGGGCATTATCGGTCGAAGTGGGAAGGCGTTTTCGCTAGAAGGGCATCGACCAAGGGATTCTCCCGCTGCTTAGGCGACACAGCACGGGAACAAGGGCGGGACAAATGCGGCAATGGCCAATGCGGACGACAGCAACGAAATCCTCAACGCGGCGCTCGGCCAGTTCATGGCGATGCAAGGCGAAGCGATCCGCGACATGTTCGGCATGGGCGCCGGCGGCGCGTTGAGGATTTCG
>Ga0308017_1000211_pt1 | contig 19209 bp, 13 predicted proteins | sample Neamet280_FD_203145 | JGI IMG/M metagenome (GOLD analysis project Ga0308017, IMG submission 203145) | Marine microbial communities from water near the shore, Antarctic Ocean - #280 | ecosystem: Environmental > Aquatic > Marine > Unclassified | place: Southern Ocean | collected 2014-10-01
ATGTGATGCCCAGCCGTTCGCGGTTTTGCTCCAGGTTCCAACGGATGCGCTGATCGAGTTCTGCCCGACTCTGTACCCTCCCCCCACCGAAGCTGATCCGAATGACGGGATGTTTCTTCCCCCAATCCCACTTGTCGTGGCAGTACAGCCCGCGAAAGAGGGGCTCGTTGCCCGCGAAGAGTTCAGCGAGCGTATCCAGAAAGAGCGACTTGCCGAAGCGCCGCGGGCGCGAGAGGAAGTAGTACTTGCCTGTGGTGGCCAGCCGGTGCGCGAACGCGGTCTTGTCGACGTAGTAGTAGCCCCCTTCGCGGATGTCGCGGAAGGTCTGGATGCCGATGGGGAGCTTTTTGCGCTTCATGGCGTGAATTATCGGTTGCCGTCGGCCTTTGGTATCGAGATGGTCGCCCCCCTCACGACCCCGCGCGCCAGCCCTCCGGGGTTTGCACGGCCAGGCCCAGATCGGCCAGCGCAGCCAGTACCGCTTCGACCGCTGGCAGTGGGCGGCGCACGAAGCGCGCCGCCAGGGTGGCTGCGGGTTGCGGGGTGGGCCCCAGCGCGGCCCGCACCGCGGCGATTTGCTCGCGCAGTGCCTGGGGCCAGGGCAGCGGCCCGGTGGCGCTGGGGCCTGCGGCTGGCGCGGCTTCGTCGGTGCCGTCCAGCGCCACCGTGGTTTGCACGGCGGCTTGGCCGTGTGGGTGTTGGTAGGCGGGGCGCAACCAGCGCACGTGGCCTTGCGCCTCTTCGGCGGCGCGGCGCGCATTGCAGGCGACAAGCCGCGCCAGGAGCTCCTCCTCGGCGGCGGCCTGTTCGGGCGGCTTGTCCGGCAGCGGCGTGGTGGCACCGGGGCGGCCCACCAGGGGCGCGGCCAGATCGCTCCAGCCGTAGGCGGCCAGTACCGCCTCGTCCAGCTCGTCGTGCAAGGAGGCCAGCACCGACACCAGCCCGGCCTGATGCACGGCTTGCTCCTTGGGGCTCAGGGGCTGGCCCGCGCGCAGCGCTTCCAGCACGTTGTACAGGCCGGTGAGGGTGAGCTCGGCGTGCGCGGCGAGCACGCGCTTGCGGTGCGCGTCGATGGCCTCGGCGTGGTGGCGGATACGCTCGCGCAGCGCATCGGTCAGGCCGGTGTCGGCATCGGGGAAGGGGAAGGTTTCGAAGCAGCGGGTTTTGTTGTAGCGTGGCCGATCTTCCAAGGTGCCGCCCGTCGCCAGCGCCCAGGCGGCGTGCACCCGCGAGGAGAGCACGCCCAGGTGGAAGGCGTCGTCGCTGGCGATGTTGACCAGCATGTTGTCCGGCAAGATGGCGGCGTCGAGGAATTGAAAGAAGCGGTGCTTGGCGGTTTCGACGGTGGCGATGTAGCGGGGCAGAGGGGCCGACATGGCACGCCACTCGCGCCGCGGCTCGCCAAAAATCCACCAGTTCTGGCGGTAGCTGGCGCGGTTGTTCTGGTCGCGCTCGGGCTTGACCCGCTCGAATACCCACTGGTAGATCGCCGGGTGGCGTTCCCGCACCTCGTCAGCGGTGAGGCCGAATAGGTCGATGACCATGACGCCGCGCGGCTTGTCGGTCAGGTCGCGGCCATTGCGGTAGGGGCGGATCACACGATCGAGTCCCGTCTCCCGGCCCAGCCCCAAGCCTGCGGCCTGTTCGGGGGTGACGATGAAGCCTGCGCCGTGCAACTTCACGCCTGGGCAACTGATGCCCAAGTTCGCCCGCAACGGCACCGCCCCCGCCACATCCGCCCCAATGGTGAGGTCGGCATGGATGCGGCCTTCGCGGGCGGCGAGGGTGACGTCGAGCGCATCCTCGCCGGTTTCGCGCTCGGCGATCACGGTCTGCAACAGGCCCTCCCCCGCATCGCGGCTGCCCACGGTCATGGCAATGCGCACGGCGGCACCGTCGGCGGCATCCACCCAGGGGTGGTCGGGGATGGCAAAGGCCAATTGCAGCGGGTTTGGCGCCGCCTTCAGATGGGCTTCGACGACGCGGCGGTTGAAGGTCTGGCGCAGGCTGTTGGTGGTGATGAAGCCAAAGCGCCGCGCGCGGCCCTCGCGCACGGCGAGCGCGGCGATGTGCCACCAGACCATGACGAAGTCGGCGGATTCGGGCACGTCGGGCCAGGTGCGGCGCAGTGCCTCCACATAGCCATCACCAAGGGCGCGGCGCAGGTTGGCCGCGCCGATGAACGGCGGGTTGCCGAGGATAAAGTCAGCCTCAGGCCAGGTAGCCGGACGCGGGTTGACATAGCGCTCGATGGGCACGCGGGCGGTCTCATCGGGCACCGGCTCGCCGGTGACGGGGTGGGGTTTGGTGGTGCGGCCGTCCCAGCGCGTCAGTGGCCGGCCCGCCTCGTCGGTTTCGAGCTCCACCCGGTCGTAGGCCAGCAGCGCGTCGCGGTGTTCGATGTTGTGAAAGTCGCGCAGCACCGGGTCGGGCAGGCTGTCCAGGCTCTTGTGGATGCGGTAGTGCCATTGCAGGTAGCCGATCCAGAGCACCATCTCGGCAATGGCGGCGGCGCGTGGGTTGACCTCCAGCCCCAAGAATTGGTGCGGATCCACGGTGAGGCCGGCCATCTCCAGCCGCCCTTGGGTGTCGCCCAGGTCGGCCAACAGGTTGAGCACTTCGCCCTCCAGGCGCTTCATGTGCTCCAGCGCCACGTAGAGGAAGTTGCCGCTGCCGCAGGCGGGGTCGAGCACGCGCGTGTGGCACAGGCGGTGGTGAAAGGCGCGCACTTCGGCGATGGCCTGCTGCGGCTTGCCTTGCTGCAAGGCGGCGCTGGCGACCACTTGCACGGTCTGCCACTCGGCGCGCAGGGGGTCGATGAGGGTGGGCAACACCAGCCGCTCGACGTAGGCGCGCGGGGTGTAGTGCGCCCCCAGCGCGTGACGCTCGGCGGGGTCGAGCGCGCGCTCGAGCAAGGTGCCGAAGATGGCGGGTTCGACCTGGCGCCAGTCGGCGCGCGCGGCTTGCAGCAGCAGGTCGATTTGTTCGGGTGTCAGCGCGATGACGTCCGGGTGGGCAAAGAGGCCGCCGTTGAAGCGCCGGATGGGGGCGAGCAGCCGGCCATCGAACCCGCCGTGGTTCATGGTTTGCCAGAACAGTTGCAGGGCGGGGACGAAGGCGTCGGGTCGATCGCGCACGCTGTGCAGCAGCCCGGTGAAGGCGCCCACGCCGTCTTGCTGGGGGAGCAGGCCGACGTCTTCGGCAAACATGCAAAAAAGCGCCCGCATGAGGAAGTGCGCCACGCGCTGCGGGGCGTGGCCCTGGGCTTCCAGGGACTTGGCCAGGCGAGCGAGTTGGTCGGCAATGGCGCGGGTGACGCGGGCGGCTTCGCGGCTGGGGTCGAGTTTGAGCGGCTCCAGCCAGAGCAGCCGCAGGCGCTGGCGGATGGCGTCGTGGTGCAGGTCGGCCAGCCGGATGCGGTGGTGCGCCGGGTCGGGGTAGGGAACATAGGTGGCGCCGCTGCGCGAAAAATCGGCGTACAGCTCGATGGAGCGGCCCACGTCCACCACCACGATGAAGGGTGGGCGGCCCTCGTCGGCCGGCAGCGCGCGGGCGTAGGCGTCGGCTTGGGCGTGCGCGCGCAGCATGGCACGGTCCCAGCCGCCGCTGTCCAAGTCCAGCCCGGTTTGCTTGGCCTCCAGCACGAAGCAGCCGCGCCGGTATAGGTCGATGAAGCCGTGCGTCACGCTGCCATCGGCGTGCGCGATGTCCACCCGGCGCTCGAACACGTAGGCATCGTCGCGCGCCTGGCCGGTGGCCGGCTGTGGTCGGGGCAGGTCGAGCGCTTCGGTCAGTTCCGTGAGGAAAAGTTGGTAGTTGGCGCGCTCGCTGCCGCTGGCATCACGCCAGCGGGCGATGAAGGCGACGATGGGGTCGGTGGCGGGGGCGTTCATCTGCCGTCGGTCGGGGGCGGTACTGCAGCGACATGGCGTGGCAGTGTAGCGCCGCTCGACACCATGCCGGTGGTGGCTGTAGGCGCAGTGGCGACGTTGGTCAAGCTGTTGTCGGCGAAGCGTTACACGCGCCCCGCCCACCACAGGCGCAGCCGCATGCCCCAGCCGGTGGTGTAGCCCACGGTGGTGTGGCGCAGCGTGCCGTCGGGGGCGAGCACGCTGAACACGGGCACGGCGCGCCAGCCGTGCTGGGCGGCGATGCGGCCATCGGGGTCGAGCACTGCCACCCACGGCAAGCCGCGCTGGCGCAGATAGGCCTGCACGGTGGCGGCGTCCCCCGATCGCGTGGCCAGGGTGACGACGGGGTGGTCTCGCGACAGGTCGGTGATGGTGCCTTCTTCGGCCCGGCAGATGCTGCACCACGTGGCCCAGACGTGCAGTGCCAGCGGGGCGTCGGGTGCGATGCCAGTCTGTGCCCGCAGGTCCTGCCAAGTGCCGCTGCCGCGGGTGCCGTCCGGTTGTACCCAGCTCAGCAGGCCGTCGTGCTGCCAGCGCTCGGGCGTGTCGCGTGTTTGCCACGCTTGCGCGCCCAGAAAAACGGCCAGTGCGATGACCACGGTCAGCGCCAGTTCGCGTAAGGTTTTGAGGGTACGACGCATGCTACATTGTGAGGGCATCCGAGGAGACCCCATGACCACGCCCACCAAGTATTTGCTCGACGAGGCCCAGTTGCCGAAGTTCTGGTACAACATTGCGGCCGATCTGCCCAAGGCACCGCCGCCCGTGCTGCACCCGGGCACGCTGCAACCCGTCGGCCCGGATGATCTGGCACCGCTGTTTCCGATGGAGCTGATTCTGCAAGAGGTCAGCACCGAGCGCGAGATCGAAATCCCCGAGCCGGTACGCGAGATTTACCGTCTGTGGCGCCCAGCCCCGCTGTACCGGGCACACCGGCTGGAAAAGGCGCTCGGCACGCCCGCCAAGATTTTCTACAAGTACGAGGGCGTCAGCCCCGCGGGCAGCCACAAGCCCAACACTGCCGTGCCGCAGGCGTTCTATAACGCGCAGGCGGGCACCAAGCGGCTGACCACCGAGACCGGCGCGGGCCAGTGGGGTACGTCGCTGTCGTTTGCGGGGCAGCTCTTCGGGCTGGAGGTGCTGGTTTTCCAAGTCCGGGTTAGCTACGACCAAAAGCCGTATCGCCGCGCGGTGATGGAGACCTACGGCGCGCGCTGCTTGCCGTCGCCGTCGACCGAGACCGAGTACGGCCGGCGCGTGCTGGCGCAGCGGCCCGACCACCCGGGCAGCCTGGGCATCGCCATCTCCGAAGCGGTGGAGCTGGCCGCGCAGCGCGACGACACCAAGTACGCGCTGGGGTCGGTACTCAACCACGTGCTGCTGCACCAAACCGTGATCGGGCTGGAGGCGATGGAGCAGCTGCAAATGGCCGATGCCTGGCCGGACGTGATCGTCGGCGCGACCGGTGGCGGCAGCAATTTTGCGGGCATTGCATTCCCGTTCATTGGTCACGGCCTGCGCGGTGGGGCCAAGCCGCGCGTGGTGGCGGTGGAGCCGGCGGCGTGTCCGTCACTGACACGCGGCAAGTACGCCTATGACTTTGGCGACACTGCGCACCTGACGCCGCTGACCAAAATGCACACGCTCGGCTCGACTTTCACGCCGCCGCCGTTTCATGCGGGCGGGCTACGCTACCACGGTATGGCACCGCTGGTGTCACACCTCAAGGAGCTGGGCTTGATCGAGGCCGTGGCCTACACCCAGACCCAGTGTTTCGAGGCGGGCGTGCTGTTTGCACGCGCTGAAGGGATCGTGCCGGCACCGGAGGCCAACCACGCCGTCAAGGGTGCGATCGAGGAAGCGTTGCGCTGTAAGCGCGAGGGGCGCAGCGAAACGATTCTGTTCAACCTATGCGGGCATGGTCACTTCGATATGGCGGCGTACCAGAAATATTTCGCGGGTGAGCTGAAGGACGAAACCTACGACGAGCGCGAGCTGGCGATGGCGTTGTCGGGGCTGCCCAGTGTGCCTGAGCCGGTCTGAAGGCGTGTGCGGGCGGCTGGATCAAGCTCGAACGACCTCTAGCAAGCGATCCAGCCCGCCCATGTCGATGGCCACATGGGCGAGCTCGCGCACCTTGGGCTTGGCGCGGTAGGCCACTGACAGGCCAGCGGCGGCCATCATTTCCAGGTCGTTGGCGCCATCGCCCATGGCGATGGCCTGTTGCGGTGTGCAGCCGATCAGGTCGCACGCCTGCAGCAGGGTGTGGCGCTTCTGCGCGCCGTCGCAGATGTCACCCCAGTGTTGATCGAGCAGCCGCCCGGTAAGGCGGCCATCGACGATTTCGAGCCGGTTGCTGCGCGCAAAGTCCAGCGCCAGCCGCTCACGCAGCCGGTCGGTGAAGAAGGTAAAGCCCCCGCTGACGAGCAGCACCTTCAACCCCGCGCCTTTGCAAGCGAGCACGAGGTCGGCCGCGCCGGGGTTGAGTTTGAGGCGTTGGCGGTAGACGTGCTCCAGATGCTCGACCGACACGCCCGCGAGCAGCGCCACGCGGCGGCGCAGGCTTTCCTTGTAGTCGGTGATTTCGCCGCGCATGGCCGCCTCGGTAATGGCGGCGACTTCGGCCTTGCGCCCCGCGGCATCGGCGATTTCGTCCACGCACTCGATGTTGATGAGCGTGGAGTCCATGTCGAAGGCAATGAGCTTGAAGTCGCGCAGACGCAGGGGCGGGGTGATGCCCCGCACGCTCAGGCCGGGGGCAATTTCGGTGCGGTCGGTCATGGTGGGGTGTCAGGATACAGGGTTCAAAAGGCGACGTAGCGCCCGGGGCGGTGGTTGATGGCGAGCGTCACGTTCATCAGCGCCGCGGCCAGCACCGACAGTGCCAGGCGCGGGGCGTCGAGCAGTGGCCAAGAGGCAAGCAAAATGGCCCCATCGATGCCCAGTTGCACCACGCCCGCGCGCCAGCCAAAGCGCTCTTGCAGCCACAGCACCAGGGTATTGAAGCCACCCAGGCTGGCGCGGTGGCGAAACAGAATGATGAAGCCCACGCCCACCAGCAGGCCGCCCGCCACCGCGGCAAACACTGGGTGCACATGTCGCAGCCCGATCCAGTGCGGCATGGCCTCGGTCAGCGCCCCCAGCAGGGCGACAGCCAGTACGGTCTTGAGCGTGAACGCGGTGCCCATGCGTACCCAGGCCAGCGCGTAGAACGGCAGGTTGATGGCAAACACCAGCGGGCCAAACGGCAGCCCGCTGGCGTAGTGCGCCAGAAAAGCTAGCCCTACCGTGCCGCCAGTGACCAAGCCGGCGTGGCGAAACAGCACCAGACCGAGGGCCACGAGCAGGGTGCCGGTGAGCAGAGCTTGTGCGTCATCCAGCCAGGTGTGGCGCTGCACCGGAAAGGGCAGGCCGTGGGTTGCATCAGAGGGTGGTGGCGCGGTGGGCTTCATGCCGTGGTCGCCTCCAGCGGCTGGCCCAGCGAACGCAGCACGTCACGCGCCAGCTGCGCACGCGCCGCCGGGTCGGGCAGGGCGCGTTCGATCTTGAGCCGCTCGTTGCCCGCCAGCTTGATGTGGCGGTTCTTCTGGATCAGCTCGATGATGCGCATCGGGTCGATGGGGGGCTGAGGCCGGAAGGTGATGAGGATGTGCGTGGGCGCAGCGTCGATCTTGAGCACGCCATAGCGCTCGGCCAGCACGCGCAGCCGGTGCACCTCGATCAGGTTTTGTGCGGCCGGGGGCAGCTTGCCAAAACGGTCGACGATTTCCTCCACCAGGCGTTCGAGCTGGTCGGCGTTTTTGGCCGACGCCAGCTTTTTGTAAAAGCTCAGCCGCAGGTGCACGTCGCCGCAGTAGTCTTGCGGCAGCAACGCGGGGGCGTGCAGGTTGATATCGGTGGCGACGGCCAGGGGTTTGAGCAGGTCGGGCTCCTTGCCCTCGCGCAGGCTGCGCACCGCCTCGGCCAGCATCTCGTTGTAGAGCTGAAAGCCGATTTCGGTGATATTGCCGCTTTGCGCATCGCCCAGCACTTCCCCCGCACCACGGATTTCCAGGTCGTGCATGGCCAAATAGAAGCCGCTGCCCAGCTCCTCCATCTGTTGGATGGCTTCCAGCCGTTGCGCGGCCTGCTTGGTCAGGGCCTCGATGTCGGGCACCAGCAGGTAGGCGTAGGCCTGGTGGTGGCTGCGTCCGACCCGGCCGCGCAGTTGGTGCAACTGTGCCAAGCCAAATTTGTCGGCGCGCGCGATGATGATGGTGTTGGCCGTGGGCACGTCGATGCCCGTTTCGATGATGGTCGAGCACAGCAGCAGGTTGAAGCGCTGCGCCACGAAGTCACGCATGACGCGCTCGAGTTCGCGCTCGGGCATCTGGCCGTGGGCGATGGCGATGCGCGCCTGCGGCAGCAGTTGCTCCAGCTTGGCGCGGCGGTTTTCGATCGTCTCCACCTCGTTGTGCAGGAAGTACACCTGCCCGCCGCGCTTGAACTCGCGCAGCACCGCCTCGCGGATGACGCCGGGGTTTTCTTCGCGCACGAAGGTCTTGATGGCCAGCCGCCGCTGCGGCGCGGTGGCAATCACGGACAAGTCGCGCAGGCCCTCCAGCGCCATGCCCAGCGTGCGCGGGATGGGGGTGGCGGTCAGCGTGAGTACGTCCACCTCGGCGCGCAGAGCCTTGATCGCTTCTTTGTGCCGCACGCCAAAGCGGTGCTCCTCGTCGATGATGAGCAGGCCCAGGTTTTTGAACTTCGTTTTCTCACTCAGCAGCTTGTGCGTGCCCACCACGATGTCGATGCTGCCGTTTTCCAGTCCTTGGAGGGCAGCAGTGATTTCTTTGGCCGTGCGAAAGCGGCTCATCTCGGCGATGCGTACCGGCCACTTGGCAAAGCGCTCCACCAGCGTTTGATAGTGCTGCTCGGCCAACAGCGTGGTGGGGGCCAGCATGGCCACCTGTTTGCCGCCCATGACGGCGACGAACGCCGCGCGCAGCGCCACCTCGGTCTTGCCAAACCCCACGTCCCCACACACCAGCCGGTCCATCGGGCGCGGGCTGATCATGTCTTGGATGACCGCATGGATGGCTGCGCGCTGATCGGGCGTTTCCTCGAAGCCGAAGTCGTTGGCGAATGCCTCATACGCTTGTGCGTCGAAGCGAAAGGCGTATCCCTGCCGGGCCGCGCGTCGGGCGTAGACGTCCAGCAGCTCGGCGGCGGTGTCGCGCACTTGCTCGGCCGCCTTGCGCCGGGCTTTGTCCCACTGGCCGCTGCCCAGGCGGTGCAGCGGGGCTTCGTCGGCGCTGACGCCCGTGTAGCGGCTGATCAGGTGCAGTTGCGACACCGGCACGTACAGCGTGGCTTGCTGCGCGTACTCCAGGTGCAAAAATTCTTGCAGCGCGGGGCTGCCGTCGGGGTTCTTCTCGCCCAGGTCCAGATTGACCAGTCCCCGATAGCGGCCAATGCCATGCTGCGCGTGCACCACGGGGTCACCGATTTGCAGCTCGCTCAGGTCTTTGATGAGCGCCTCGACGTCGCTGGCTTGCTCCTGCTTGCGGCGTCGGCGCACGCTGGGGCTGGCGGCGAACAGCTCGGTCTCCGTGACCAGCTCGATGCCCGCTTCTGTCCAGGCAAACCCTGCCGCCAGCGGCCCGGTCGTGATGCCGAAGCGCTCGCCGCTGGCACGAAACGCGGCCAGATCGTCGAACACGGGCGGGCTCAAGCGGCTGGCGCGCAGCAGGTCGAGCAGGCTCTCGCGCCGTCCGTCACTGTCGGCTAGGATGAGCACACGCGCCGGGGTGCGCTGCAGGTGGGCGTGCAGCCGCTGCAGCGGGTCGTCGGCGCCGCGCTGGGCCGTCAAATCCGGCAGCGCCCCGATCACGCCCGACCACGCGCTGAGCGCCTCCTCGGCCGCAGCCGGACGAAGCGCCCATTGCGCGTAGGGTTTGGCGCGGGCGTAGAAGCCCTCGGCGTCCAGAAACAGCGCCTCGGGCGGCAGCACGGGCCGCTCGGGGTCGCCCTGCACCAGGCGGTAGCGCTCGCGCGTGTCCTGCCAAAAGCGCTGGAATGCGTCTTCCAGGTCGCCGTGCAGCACCAGCGTTGCATCGGGCCCCAGGTAGTCGAAGACGGTGGCCGTCTCCTCGAAAAAAAGCGGCAGGTAGTACTCGATGCCCGCGCTGGCGACGCCGTTGCCGATGTCTTTGTAGAGCCGGCTCTTGGTCGGGTCGCCGTCGAGCAGCTCGCGCCAGCGGGCGCGAAAGCGGGCGCGCGCCGCCTCGTCCATCGGAAACTCGCGCCCAGGCAGCAGCCGCACCTCCGGCACGGGGTACAGGCTGCGCTGGCTGTCGGGGTCGAAGGTGCGGATCGAGTCGATCTCGTCGTCGAACAGATCGACCCGGTACGGCATGGGCGAGCCCATGGGAAAAAGGTCGATCAGGCCACCGCGCACCGCGTATTCGCCCGGACTGACCACCTGGGCCACGTGCTGGTAGCCCGCCAGTGTGAGTTGCGCGCGCAGCCGCGCCTCGTCGAGCTTTTGGCCCGTTTTGAAATGAAAGGTGTAGGCGGCCAGAAACGACGGCGGCGCCAGTCGGTACAGCGCCGTGGTGGCCGGGATGAGGATGACATCGGCGCCGTCGTCGGCGCGGCGCTGCTGAATGCGCCACAGCGTGGCCAGCCGCTCCGAGATCAAGTCCTGGTGCGGCGAGAAGGTGTCGTAGGGCAGCGTTTCCCAGTCGGGAAAGAGCGCGCAGCGCAGCGATGGCTCGAAAAACGGCAGCTCGGCCAGCAGGCGCTGGGCGTCGCTCGCGTCGGCGGTGACGATGGCCGTCGGCCGGCCCGCCGCTTGGTCGCGGGCGGCCTGCGCGGCCAGCAGCAGCGCGTCGGCCGACGGGGCCGGACGCGGCGACTGAAAGCGTTTTCCGGGGGTCAGGCGGGGCAGATCCATGAGGGGCCCGATTCTAGGGCGGCTGCGGCCGCCACGCGCGCCCGATGGGCGGCCTGTCCGCGGGTCGGATACGCGGATCGGATAATCGCACGCATGAATCTCACCGAACATACCCCGGCGGCGGTTTGGGCAGTCGAGCGCGCCGATGCCCCAGCGCGCTGTTTCGCCCTGGTGCCCGCAGCGGGCAGTGGCAGCCGCGCCGGCTTGGGCGCGCCCAAGCAGCATCACCGCTTGGCGGGGCGCCGGGTGTTGGACCACACGCTGGCGGCGCTGGCGGCGGTGCCCGCGATCGCGGGCATTGCCGTGGTGCTGGCGCCGGACGACGACAGCACGGTGGGCGACGGGCAGCGCGTGCGTGCATGGCGTGTGGGCGGTGCCTCGCGCGCCGAGAGCGTGGCCAATGGCCTGGCGGCGTTGGCCGAAGCCGGGGTGCGCGACCACGACTGGGTGCTGGTGCACGATGCGGCGCGCTGCCTGCTGCGCGCAGCGGACGTCGAGCGCTTGATCGCCGCTTGTGGTGACGACCCCGTCGGTGGTCTGCTGGCGGTGCCGCTGTCCGACACGCTCAAGCAGGCCGACGACGAGGGCTGGGTGCGCGCGACGCTGCCGCGCGAGGACAAGTGGCTAGCGCAGACGCCACAGATGTTTCGGTTGGGGCTGCTGCGCCGGGCGCTGGAGGCGCACCGCGCCCAGGGGTTCGCCGGTATCACTGACGAATCCAGCGCGGTCGAGGCGCTGGGCCACCGCCCATTGCTGGTGCGCGGCCACACGCACAATGTCAAGATCACTTATCCGGAGGACGTGACAATGGCGCAGTCGCTGCTAGGGCAGCCGCCCGCGCCCGACTGGCGCGTGGGTGAGGGGTGGGACGTGCACGCGCTGGTGCCAGGCCGCCCCCTGGTGTTGGGGGGCGTGACGATTCCGTATGACAAGGGGCTGCTGGGGCATTCGGACGCCGACGCGCTGCTGCATGCCATCACCGATGCCTTGCTCGGCGCGGCGGGTTTGGGCGATATCGGTACCTGGTTTCCCGACACCGATGTTCGCTTCGCGGGAGCGGATTCGGCGGCCTTGCTGCGGCACGCGTGCGACGCGGTGCGGGCGCGCGGCTGGCAGCCGGTCAACGTGGATGCGACCGTGATCGCGCAGGCACCGCGCCTCGCGCCGCACCGCAGTGCCATGCAGGCCCACATCGCGCGCTGCTTGGGCTTGCCGCTCGATGCGGTCAACGTCAAGGCCAAGACGGCCGAACGGCTGGGGCCGGTGGGGCAGGGGTTGAGCATCGAAGCGCGCGCCGTCGTGTTGGTGCAACGCAGCGGCGAGCGCTGAGGTCAGGGAGCCGTTGGCAGCCGCACGGTCACGGCCAGCCCGCCGCCGTCGGCGTTGCGCAGCTCGCACGTGCCACCCATGCGTTCGGCGCTGCGGCGCACGATCGCCAGCCCCAATCCACTGCCGGGCGTGGTGCGGGCGCTCTCGCCGCGAAAAAACGGCTCGGTCAGCCGCGGCAGCAGCGCCTCGTCCACGCCAGGCCCGTGGTCGCGCACCGTCAGCGCGATGTCGCGCTCGGCTGCGGTGGCCTCGATGTCGATCACCGCGCATCCGTCGGCACTGCGGCCGTGACGCACGGCGTTTTCCAGCAGGTTGCTCAGTATCCGCTGCAGGCCCGCGGCGTCGGCCAGCGGCTGCAACCCCTCGGGCACGTGGATGTGCAGTTGCACGTCGTCGCGCGGTCGGTAGGGGGCCACGGCGCGCTCCACGGTGGCGGCCAGCGGCACGGGTGCCAGCACGGTCGGTCGCTCGCGCGCGTAGTCCAGAAATTGCCCGATGATGGTGTCCACGTCGGCGATGTCGCTGGCCATGCGTTCGCGCGTGGGCGCGTCCGGCACGCCCATCTCGACCTCCAGTCGCAGCCGTGCCAGCGGCGTGCGCAAGTCGTGCGAGATGCCAGCCAGCATCAGGCGCCGATCGGCGTCGGCGCGGGCGAGTTGCTCGGCCATACGGTTGAAGGCGCGGTTGACACCCGCGATTTCACGCGTGGGCAGTGTCTCGTCCAAGCGCGCGCCGTCGAAGTCCCCCTCGCGCACGCGCGCGGCGGCCTGCGCCAGCCGTTGCAGAGGCTGGTTGATCAACCTCGTGATGATCACCGCTCCCACCAACGACAGCGCCAGCGCCGTGGCCAGCCACGCCAGCCACGTGCGCCCGCCCACGGCCTCCAGCCGCGAAGGGTCGGCCAGCAGCCAATAGTTTTGGCCTTCGATGGTAAATCCGATCCACAGGCCGTCGAAGCCGTTGACCTCGCGCGCGACGATGGTGCCAGGCCCCAGACGTTCGATGAGTGCCTGCGCCACCCGATGGCCCGAGGTGTTGGGCTCGAAAGGCCTGTGGATGTCTTCGGGTTCGCGCACGGCGATGCGCACGTTTTCCTCGTCCACCAGGGTTTTGACCAGCGCCACCCGGGCGATGGGGTCGGTATACAGGAGCGCCGCGCGCGTGAGGTTCACCAGCGAAGCCAGCCCCTGCGCGCTTTGCAGCGCGCGCGGTTCTTGCTCCAGGGTACGGAACACCTGGAACCACGCCAACACGCTGAGCAGCAGCAGCCCCGCGAGCAGCAGAAAGTTGCGCCAGAACAGGCTCATTCAGTCATCCGGCACGAACATGTAGCCCACCCCCCAGACGGTTTGGATGTAGCGCGGGTTGGCCGGGTCGGGCTCGATGAGCTTGCGCAGGCGCGATACCTGCACGTCCAGGCTGCGGTCGAAGGGTTCGAACTCGCGCCCGCGGGCCAGTTGCGCCAGTTTGTCGCGTGACATGGGCTGGCGCGGATGCCGCACCAGTGCCTTGAGCATGGCGTATTCGCCGCTCGTCAGCGTGACTTCCTCGCCGTTGCGCGTCAGGCTGCGACGGCCCAGGTCGAACGTGTAGGGGCCAAAACGCACCACGGCCTTGTCCACGGCGGCGCCAGGCGGCTCCGGGGGTGGGCGCCGACGCAAAACGGCGTGGATGCGCGCCAGCAGCTCGCGCGGGTTGAAGGGCTTGGGCAGATAGTCATCTGCCCCCAACTCCAGTCCCACAATGCGGTCCACGTCCTCGCCCTTGGCCGTGAGCATGATGATGGGCGTGGCATCGCCCGCGGTGCGCAGGCGTCGACAGATCGACAGGCCATCCTCGCCAGGTAGCATCAGGTCGAGCACGATCAGGTCGGGCGTTTCGCGCTGCAGCAGGCGATCGAGCCGCTCGCCGTTTTCGGCCAGCAGCACCTCGAAGCCTTCCTGCTGCAGGTAGCGCTGCAACAGCTCGCGGATGCGCGCATCGTCGTCGACGATGATGAGACGGTGGGGGCGGCGCAAATTCATCGGCGTGGGTTCGATCGGCGAGGGACAACGAGACGGTAGCATAGCGGCTGTCGCCTTTGTGGGGCCGTCGTGCGGACCACAAGACGCCATTGCACCGATCCCATGCTCGACACCGCCTCACTCGCCACGGTCGTTGCGGCCCTCCCGACCCTCGCGCCCAGTGTTGCGCTGGGGGCGGCCGTCGGCTTGGTCATGGCGCTCACAGGGGCCGGTGGGGGCATTTTGGCCGTGCCGCTGCTGGTGTTCGGGCTGCACCTGCCGCTGCCGCAGGCGGCCCCGACGGGCCTGATCGCGGTTGGCGCGGCCGCAGCGCTGGCTGCGGTGCTGGGGTTGCGCGAGGGGATCGTGCGTTACCGCGCGGCCGGGTTCATGGGTGCCTTTGGCGTGGCGCTGGCCCCCGTGGGGGTCTGGCTGGCGGCGCGGCTGCCGGCGACGCCGCTGCTGTTGGGCTTTGCCGCGCTGCTCATGTGGGTGTCGTGGCGGAGTTGGCGGCCCGCCAATGGCGCAGCGGCGGACGCGCCGGGCGGCATTTCCTGCCGACTCGACCCCGACGAGGGGCGCCTGCGCTGGACCGGACGTTGTGCCCAGGCGCTGGCAGCCACCGGGGCAACAGCGGGGCTGCTCAGTGGTCTGTTCGGTGTCGGTGGTGGCTTCGTCATTATTCCGGCTCTGCAGCGGGTCTCTGATTTGGATCTGCGCAGTATTCAGGCCACCTCGCTGACGGTCATCGCCCTCGTGTCGACCAGCGGCGTGGCAGCGGCAGCGGCCAGCGGTGCCCTGGACTGGAGCGTGGCCTTGCCGTTTGGCGCGGGGGCAGTGGCGGCGTTGCTGGCTGGGCGCCAAATGGCGCAGCACCTGCCTGCCCCCCTGCTGCGCCGCGCGTTCGGCGCGCTCACTTTCGTTGTCGCACTCATGATGCTGGCCCGCGCCTTGGGCTGGCGCCTGGGTTGACCACCATCAGGAGATGGATATGCCACGGTGCTCATCGCTGATTCGCCACGGGCTCGTGCTGCTCGCCACGACCGCTTCCCTGGCCGTGACGGCTCAAGCGCAGCCCCAAGCCCAGCCCCAAAACCAGCCCCACGGGCTGTCCGCGCCGCCCCAACGGGTGGTGCATTTGACCGCGCAAGCGGAGCAGCGGCTGCCCCATGACTGGGTGGTGCTGACGCTGTCGGCGCGCCACCAGGCTGCTGACGCCCGCACGGTGCAACATCAGTTGAACGATGCGGTGCAGCAGGCGCTGAGCCTGTGGCGTCCGCAGCTGCGCCCGGAATGGATCGAGGCCAGCACCGCCGGCATGAGTGTGCAGCCGCGCTACGGTCGCGAGGGCCAGATCGTCGGCTGGCAGGGCAGTGCCGAGCTGACGCTGCAAGGGCGCGACATGGCGGCAGTGGCGGCGTTGGCGCAGCAGGCCCCCGGGCTGACCGTGACGGCGGTGCGCATGATGCTGGCACGGGCCACCCAGCGCGCCGCCGAGGCCGCGCTACGCCAGCAGGCCATCGCGGCGTTTCGCCAGCAGGCCGACGAGGTGGCGCAGGCATTCGGCGCGCGCGGCTGGACGCTGCGCGAGGCGCACGTCAACCCCGCGCCGCTGCCCGCACCGGGCGAGCCGATCGCCATGCGCACCCTGGCAGCGTCACCCAGCGCAGAGGCGCTGCCGCTGCAACCGGGCTTGGCCTGGCTGCAGCTGACGGTGACGGGCAGCGTGGCGCTGGAGTAGGGCCGCGCTCACTGCGCCAGCCAACCGCCGTCCATGTTCCATGCCACCCCGCGCACGTTGTCGGCGGCGGGCGAGCAGAAAAATACCGCCAGCTCGCCTATTTCCTCGGGGGTGGTAAAGCGCATCGAGGGTTCTTTTTCGCCCAGCAGCAGGCGGGTGGCCTCCTCGATGCTCACGCCCAGCGCAGCGGCTTTGGCGTCGACCTGCTTTTGTACCAGCGGCGTCAGCACCCAGCCCGGGCAGATCGCGTTGCAGGTGACGCCCGTGGTCGCGGTCTCGAGCGCCACCACCTTGGTCAGGCCCACGATGCCGTGCTTGGCCGCCACGTACGCCGACTTATGTACCGACGCTACCAGCCCATGCACGGAGGCCACGTTGATGATGCGCCCCCAGTTGGCCGCGCGCATGGCAGGCAGTGCCAGCCGGGTGGTGTGGAAGGCGCTGCTGAGATTGATGGCGATGATCGCGTCCCAGCGCTCGACCGGAAACGCCTCGATCGGTGCCACGTGCTGGATACCGGCATTGTTGACCAGCACGTCCACCCGGCCGAAGCGCGCGGCCGCAGCCTGCATCATGTCCTCGATGTCGGCGGGCCGGCTCATGTCCGCCCCGTGGTAGAACACCTCCACGCCCAGGGCGGCTACCTCCGCGCAGGCTTGGTCGACGTCGCCAAAACCGTTGAGAACGATGTTCGCCCCCTGGCGCGCCAGCGCCTTGGCGATGCCCAGCCCGATACCGCTGGTCGATCCGGTGACGAGGGCGGTCTTGTCCTTCAGCATGGTGCGTGCTCCGTTTCCGATACGATGACGGCCGCATTATCCTATCCGTCACACACGAACAACGATATGGAACCGACGCTGCATCACTTGGTCGTCCCGGGACCGAGGGCCAAACACGGCGGACCGCGCCGCATCGCTTGGTGGGAATGGAATGCCACCGGCACCGCGGAGCCGGGGCATGTCGTGGTGTGCGTCCATGGGCTGACACGGCAGGCGCGCGATTTCGACGTGTTGGCGCGGGTGCTAGCGCCCCATGCTGCCGTGGTGTGTGTGGACGTGGCTGGGCGCGGACACAGCGACTGGCTCGAAGACCCGATGGCCTACCAGATACCGACCTATGTCAACGATCTGGCGGTGCTGCTGGCGCATCTGCGGCAACGCCACGCCGCCGCCACGGGAACGGCCGAACCGTACGCGCTGGGCATCGACTGGGTGGGCACCAGCATGGGCGGCTTGATCGGTATGGCGTTGGCGTCGCAGCCCGCCATCGGCTTGCGGCGGCTGGTGCTCAACGACGTCGGGCCGGTCATCGAGCCCCAGTCGCTCGAGCGCATCGCGCAGTACGTGGGCGTGCAGCCGGTCTTTCCCAGCGAGCAGGCGGCTGCCGACGCCCTGTGGCAGATTTCGCGCTCGTTCGGGCCGCACACGCCCGAGCAGTGGCTGGCGCTGACGCGCCCGATGCTGCGACCGGTCGAAGGCGGTTGGACACTGCATTACGACCCCGCGATCGCGGTGCCGTTTCGCGCCATGCTCGAGGCCCAGCGTGCGGCGCAGGCGGCAGATTCGCAAGCCACCCAGTGGCAGGACAGCGCCCGGCAGGCCGGCGAGGCGGCCTTGTGGGCGATGTATGACGCCATCACCTGCCCGACCCTGCTGCTGCGTGGGGCTGAGTCAGACCTGCTGTCGCGTGAGACGGCGCTGGCGATGACCCTGCGCGGGCCGCGTGCACGCTTGGTGGAGTTCGAGGGTGTGGGGCACGCGCCGACGCTGGTGCAGCCAGAGCAGGTGCAAGTGGTGGCGGACTTTTTGCTCGCGCCATGATCAGCCACAGCCAAGCCCATGGCCCGGCTCAGGCCGAGGCAACGGCGATCACTGCTGCATTGGGGGGACCCAGCGCGGACGATGGGCGCACCTTGCCGCGGGCGCGCGCATTCGCCGAGCCGCTGCTCAGCGGCGAGGTGCTCGACACGGGCGAGCCCGTGCTGGCCCACGCCGACGCCGTGGTGCAGATTTTGGAGCGCATCGGCGGCACGCCCGACCTACAGGCTTGCGTCTACCTGGTCTATGCCAGCCCGTTTCTGGCGCGCCCGCGCGAGATGATCGCCAAGGCCTTTGGCGCCGCCAACGCCGACGTGGCCATCGAGACCAGCAAGCTGATCCAGTTGCAGCGCCAGGCTCGCGCACGGGCCAGCGCCGCGGAGGCGGGCACCCCGTCGGGATCGGGGCGTGGCGCACCCTCGGCGCTCGCCGCAGCGCAGACCGAAAACGTGCGCAAGATGCTGCTGGCATTCTCGCGCGACCTGCGTGTGGTGCTGCTGCGGCTGGCCTCGCGCTTGCAGACCTTGCGCTACTGCGCCGCGACCCGGCAGCCGCCCAGCCCCGCGCTGGCGGCGGAGTCGCTGCACGTGTTTGCGCCGCTGGCCAACCGACTGGGCATCTGGCCGCTCAAGTGGGAACTGGAAGACCTGGCATTTCGCTTTCTGGAGCCAGATACCTACAAAGAAATCGCCCGCTTGCTCGACGAAAAGCGCGTCGAGCGCGAAAGCCATGTCGAGCAGGTGCGCCAATACCTGGAGCGCGAACTGGCGGCGCTTGGCTTGCAGGCGCAAGTGCAAGGTCGCCCCAAGCACATCTACAGCATCGTCAAAAAGATGCGCGGCAAGGGGCTGGCGTTCGACCAGTTGTATGACTTGCGGGCGCTGCGCGTGATCGTCGAGACGGTCGATGAGTGCTACCGCGTGCTGGCCTGGGTGCATGAGCATTTTCAGCCCGTGCCCGAGGAGTTCGACGACTACATCGCGCGGCCCAAGCCCAACGGCTACCAGTCGCTGCACACCGTGGTGCGCGACGAGCAGGGCCGCGCGTTCGAAATCCAGATCCGCACCCGCGCCATGCACGAGCACGCCGAACACGGCGTGGCCGCCCACTGGGCGTACAAAGAGGCCGGCACCAAAGGGTACGCGGGCGTGACGGCCGCCTCGTCCTACGATGCCAAGATTGCCGTGCTGCGCCAGCTGCTGGCGTGGCAGCGCGACTTGAGCGGCCTGTCGCACGGCTTGTTCGACGATCACATCTACGTGCTGACGCCGCAGGCGGCGATCGTCGAGCTGCCGCAGGGTGCGACACCGGTCGACTTCGCCTACGCCGTGCACACCGACCTGGGCCACCGCTGCCGGGGTGCGCGCGTGGACGGGCAGATGGTGCCGCTCAACACCCCCTTGGCCAATGGGCAGACGGTGGAGATCATCGCTGCCAAAGAGGGCGGCCCGTCGCGTGACTGGCTCAACCC
>Ga0308017_1000212_pt1 | contig 19133 bp, 15 predicted proteins | sample Neamet280_FD_203145 | JGI IMG/M metagenome (GOLD analysis project Ga0308017, IMG submission 203145) | Marine microbial communities from water near the shore, Antarctic Ocean - #280 | ecosystem: Environmental > Aquatic > Marine > Unclassified | place: Southern Ocean | collected 2014-10-01
GATCAGCCACGAATACTTTCACACCTGGAACGTCAAGCGGCTGCGCCCGCGCGAGTTCACCCGCTACGACTACGACCGCGAAAACCACACCGAGCTGCTGTGGTTTTTCGAAGGCTTCACGAGCTACTACGACGACCTGTTGCTGCTGCGCGCGGGCCTCATCGACGCCCCGACCCACCTGCAGCTGCTGGCCAAGACGATCAACCAAGTGCTGCAAACCCCCGGCCGCCACGTGCAAAGCGTGGCGCAGGCCAGTTGGGACGCCTGGATCAAATATTACCGCGTGCAGGAAAACACACCCAACGCCACCGTCAGCTACTACACCAAGGGGGCCCTGGTGGCGCTGTGTCTGGACCTGACGCTGCGCGCCGAGGGCCGCGCCACGTTGGACGACGTGATGCGCGCGCTGTGGCAGCGTTGTGACGGCGGCCCCATGCGCGAAGCTGACCTGCGCACCGTGCTGCGCCAACTGGCCGCACGCCGCCTGGACGCCGAACTGGACGCCTGGGTCCACGGCACCGACGAGCTGCCGCTGCGGCCACTGCTGGAGCGTGGCGGCATACGCTGGCAGGAAGAACCCGCCCCACTCGCCCAGCAACTGGGCGTGCGTGTGGACGAGAGCCAGGGCGTGCGGCTGCGCAACGTGCTGCGTGGCAGTGCCGCCGAAGCGGCGGGCATGGCCGCCGGCGACGAGTGGCTGGCCGTCGAGCGCGCCCGGGAGGTCTGGCGCGTGCGCCGGCTCGACGACGTCGCGCTGCACGCCCGCGGATTGACCGCCGGTGAGCCGCTGACGGCCTGGGTGGTGCGCGATGGCCGCGTGCTGCGCTGCACGCTGAGTTGGCCACCACCGGCCGTGGCGGTGCAGCTGCTGCCCGGCGCCGATAGCCGCCACCCCCTCATGGGGCCGGGCACGCGACCGCCTGCCGCTGCGCGGCCTACTCGCCGCGGAACTGCGGCGCGCGCTTCTGCAAGAAAGCGGTGACACCCTCCACGTAATCGTGCGTGCGACCGAGCGCCGACTGAAGGTCGCGCTCGACCTCGAGCTGCTGCTCGAACGAGCGCTGCAGCGCGCCGCGCAGCAAATGGCGCGTGGCCACCAGCGCGCGCGTGGGCATGGCCGCCAGCCGCTCGGCCAGCGCCAGCGCCGCCGCCAGCGGGTCGTCGGCCACGTCCCAAATCAAACCCCAGTCTTTGGCTTGCTGGGCGGACAACTTGTCCCCCAGCAAGGCCAGACCCATGGCACGCGCCAAGCCCAGGCGCTCCACGGTCAGCCAACTGCCCCCCGCATCCGGAATCAGCCCGATCTTGCTGAACGCCTGTACGAAGCTGGCGTGCGGCGCGGCAATCGTGAGGTCGCAGGTCAGCGCCAGCGACACCCCCGCCCCTGCGGCCACGCCGTTGACCGCGGCCACCGTCGGCACGCGCAGGTTCATCAGCGCGCGCGCGCTGGGATTGAAACATTCGTCGATCACCGGCCCCGGGTTGGCGCGCTCCATCTGTTCGGGGCCAGGCGTGAAGTCCAGCTCCGATAAGTCCAGCCCGGCGCAAAAGCCACGCCCCGCGCCGGTGAGCACCAGCGCGCGCATCGTCCGGTCGGCCTCGACCTCGGCCAGCGCCTGCTGAAACGCGCGGTGCATGGAACGGGTGAAGCTGTTGAGTGCCTGCGGGCGATTCAGCGTGAGCAGCGCGACCGCGCCGCGGCGCTCGAAGCGGATCTCGTCGGCCGGGGGCGTCTCGGCAAGCGTCGTGGTCATCCATCGTCTCCTCTGGTTAGGGGGCAAGCACGGCGGGCAGCTTGCGCTACAGTCGCTGCGTCACACCCCATCTCGATTTCGTTTTCCATTGTGCCACCCCGTCCCGAGGACTCCCACATGAGCGAGACCACCCCCACCTACGAAACCCTGCTGATCCACACCGAAGGCCCGGTCGGCGTCATCACGCTCAACCGGCCCAAGCAGCTCAACGCGCTCAACGACCAGCTCATGACCGAGTTGGGCCAGGCGCTCAAGGCGTTCGACGCCGACGACGCCATCGGCTGCATCGTGCTGACCGGCAGCGAAAAGGCCTTCGCCGCCGGCGCCGACATTGCCGCCATGGCGCGCTACACCTTCTCGGACGTCTACGGCAGCGAGTACATCACCCGCAACTGGGAGGCGCTGCGCCACGTGCGCAAGCCGGTCATCGCAGCCGTCGCCGGCTTCGCCCTGGGTGGCGGCTGTGAGGTCGCCATGATGTGCGACATCATCATCGCTGCCGACAACGCGCGCTTTGGCCAGCCCGAGGTCAAGATCGGCGTCATCCCGGGCGCCGGCGGCACGCAGCGGCTGCCGCGCGCGATCGGCAAGTCCAAGGCCATGGAGCTGGCGCTGACGGGCCGCATGATGGATGCCGCTGAAGCCGAGCGTGCCGGGCTGGTGAGCCGCGTCGTGCCGCTGGACAAGCTGATGGACGAGGCGATGGCGATGGCGCTGTCGATCGCGGCCATGCCCCGGCTGGCCGTGCTGGCGGCCAAGGAAGCCATCAACCGCGCCTTCGAGGGGTCGCTGGCCGACGGCTTGGCGTTCGAGCGCCGCATGTTCCACGCCATGTTCGCCACCGAAGACCAAAAAGAAGGCATGGCCGCCTTCCTGGAGAAGCGCACGCCGCAGTTCCGCCACCGCTGACGGCCACGGCAGCCGGTTGGTTTTTCGCTATAATGCGGCCCTCGTTGGCGCTTTAGCTCAGCCGGTTAGAGCGACGGAATCATAATCCGCAGGTCCGGGGTTCGAATCCCTGAAGCGCCACCAAGAATGCTCCCAAGCCCGCCCGAGTGCGGGCTTTTTTGTTGCCCCGCGCAGCCCCCCTTGAAAACACGTCGCCAAGGCCCTATCATTAGCACCCGTCAGCGGTGAGTGCTAACACACGGCATCCGCCGCTCGCTCTTCCTCTTCTACTTCCTCTCATCGTCCTTTCGACAGGAGATCGCATGAAACTTCGTCCTCTCGCCGATCGCGTGATCGTCAAGCGTCTAGAAAACGAGACCAAGACCGCCTCGGGCATCGTGATCCCGGACAACGCGGCCGAGAAGCCCGATCAAGGCGAAGTGCTGGCCGTCGGTCCCGGCAAGACCAACGACAAGGGCGAGACCAAGCCCCTGAGCGTCAAGGTCGGTGACCGCGTGCTGTTCGGCAAGTACAGCGGCCAAACCGTCAAGGTCGACGGCGAAGAGCTGCTGGTCATGAAGGAAGACGACCTGTTTGCCGTCATCGAGAAGTGATCCCGACCCCCGTGGTCTGACGTCCATCACTCACTCATTTGCAAAGGAATCTGAACTATGGCAGCCAAAGACGTGGTTTTCGGCGCTGATGCGCGCCATCGCATGGTCGAGGGTGTGAACATCCTGGCCAACGCCGTCAAAGTGACCCTGGGCCCCAAGGGCCGCAACGTGGTGCTCGAGCGCTCGTTCGGCGCCCCCACCGTGACCAAGGACGGTGTGTCGGTCGCCAAGGAAATCGAGCTCAAGGACAAGCTGCAGAACATGGGCGCCCAGATGGTCAAGGAAGTGGCGTCCAAGACCAGCGACAACGCCGGTGACGGCACCACCACCGCGACCGTGCTGGCCCAGGCCATCGTGCGTGAGGGCATGAAGTATGTCGCCGCGGGCATGAACCCGATGGACCTCAAGCGCGGCATCGACAAGGCCGTCGAGGCGCTGGTGGCCGAGCTCAAGAAGATCAGCAAGCCCACCACCACCAGTAAGGAAATCGCCCAGGTCGGGGCCATCTCGGCCAACAGCGACGAGTCGATCGGCCAGATCATCGCCGATGCGATGGACAAGGTCGGCAAGGAAGGCGTGATCACCGTCGAAGACGGCAAGAGCCTGCAAAACGAGCTGGATGTCGTCGAAGGCATGCAGTTCGACCGCGGCTATCTGTCGCCCTACTTCATCAACAACCCGGACAAGCAGGTCTGCGTGCTGGAGAACCCGTACGTCCTGCTGCACGACAAGAAGATCAGCAACATTCGCGACCTGCTGCCCGCGCTGGAGCAAGTGGCCAAGGCCGGCCGTCCGCTGCTGATCATTGCCGAGGACGTCGAAGGCGAGGCGCTGGCCACGCTGGTGGTCAACACCATCCGCGGCATCCTGAAGGTGTGCGCGGTCAAGGCCCCGGGCTTCGGCGATCGCCGCAAGGCCATGCTGGAGGACATCGCCATCCTGACCGGCGGCAAGGTCATCGCCGAGGAAGTCGGCCTCACGCTCGAGAAAGTCACACTGGCTGACCTGGGTCAGGCCAAGCGCGTCGAGGTGGCCAAGGAGAACACCACCATCATCGACGGCGCCGGCAAGGCCGAGGACATCGAAGCGCGCGTCAAGCAGATCCGCGTGCAGATCGAGGAAGCGACCTCCGACTATGACCGCGAGAAGCTACAAGAGCGCGTGGCCAAGCTGGCCGGCGGTGTGGCGGTGATCAAGGTGGGGGCCGCCACCGAGGTCGAAATGAAGGAGAAGAAGGCCCGTGTCGAAGACGCGCTGCACGCCACCCGCGCCGCAGTCGAAGAGGGCATCGTGCCCGGCGGTGGCGTGGCGCTGCTGCGCGCCCGTCAGGCCGTGGGTGAGCTCAAGGGCGCCAACCCCGATCAAGACGCGGGTATCCAGCTGGTGATGAAGGCCGTCGAAGCGCCCCTGCGCGAGATCGTGGCCAACGCCGGTGGCGAGCCCTCGGTCGTGATCAACAAGGTGCTCGAAGGCAAGGGCAACTTCGGCTTCAACGCCGCCAACGACGCCTATGGCGACATGATCGAGATGGGGATCCTGGATCCGACCAAGGTGACCCGCACCGCGCTGCAAAACGCGGCGTCGGTGGCTGGCCTGATGCTGACCACCGAGTGCATGGTTGCCGAAACGCCCAAGGCCGAAACCCCGGCGCCGGCTGGCGGCGGCATGGGCGGCATGGGTATGGACATGTGAGCAGCCGACCACGGCACATCACATCCTGACCACTCGCGGGGGCGATGCCCCCGGCGAGTCGGCAAAAAACCCGCTGGGGACGTTTCCGCCTCAGCGGGTTTTTTTCATGGCCGGCTGGCGACACCGAGCGCGCGGTCATCGATACCGCGGTCGTTCAACAGGGCCCGGACCTCGCGCCCATACGCCTGCAACCGGGACACGGCGCGGGCGCGTTGCTCGGGTGTGGCCTGCCGCTCGTGCCAATCGGCCAACCAGCGGCACCCTGCACGCCACAGTGCATCCTGGTAGGCGGCGAGTTCGGGATCGGGCGAGCGCCAGGTGCGCGCCCACAGCACGCGCACCAGCGGCGTTGCGCGGCATCCAGCCGGGCATGCCAGTGGCCAGTCCTTGCCATCGTTGCAGCAGTTCCACGATCGCGGGCAGTTGCTCCGCCCGATACCATGCATGCCAGCGACGCCGCCCCCCAAGGGCACAGGCCAACGCCAGCGCCCTCGCGAACGGGTTGACTTCGGGGTCGCGGCGATACGCATGGCAGGTGGATCGTCCCACGACAGCCGGGTTTCCGGCGCTTCGGACCGGTGCGCTCACCCCCGCGCCTCACGCTCGCGGCTGAGGGCCATGAAGCGCGCCAAGTGGTGATCTTCGTCGCCGTATTCGTGGTCGATCATGACCAGGCGTTTGGCGTAGTGCGCCAGCGGCAGCTCCCAGGTCATGCCCATGCCACCGTGGAGTTGGATGCTCTCCTCGGCCAACTGAATCCCGCTGCGCCCGATGGTGACCTTGGCGGCAGCGATGCGTCGGTCGCGTTCATGCGTATCGCCATCATCGAGCGCGGCTGCCGCGTTGATGACGGCCGAGCGCGCTTGCTGCACCGCCATCCACAGATCCACCGCCCGGTGCTGCAGGGCTTGAAAGCTGCCGATGGGGCGCCCGAATTGACGGCGCGTTTGCAAATACTCGCGCGTCATGGCAAAGGCCACCTCCATCGCACCCAACCCCTCGGCGCACGAAGCCAGGGTGCCACACGCCAGCCCGTGGGCCAGCACGGGCGCGGCGTGCGCGGGCCCCACCACCCGCGCATCGATGGGCAGCGGCACGGCCGACAGCACCAGATCAGCGGCGGCTCCACCATCGACGCGCCGATAGGCTCGCACCGTCACGCCGGGCGCGCTGCGGGGCACCCAAAACAGTGCCAGCCCCTCGGCGTCCCGCGCCCCACCACCGAGTCGCGCCGAGACCAGCCAACCGCTGGCCTGCCCGCCATGGGGCACCACGGCTTTGTGGCCATCGAGCACCCAGCCGCCGGCATCGCGCTGCGCCGTGGTGGCGATGGCGGTCGGCTCGACGGGCCCATCGGGCTCGTGGTGCGCCAGCGCCACCACCGCGCCCTGGGCGATATCCACCAGCAGCGGGTCTCTGAGCGCTGACGCATCGGCGTGGGCCAGCATCTGCCCCACCACCAGCGAACCCAGCAACGGCTCGACCACCAAGGCGCGCCCGACGCACTCAAAGACCGTCATGATGTCGAAGCCCCCGCCGCCCAGCCCGTCCACCTCAGGTGGCAACAGCGCCGCCACCGCGCCCAGCTCCACCAAGTCGCGCCACACCTGCGCGTCGTACCCCAGCGGCGATGCGGACGCGGCGTGCCGACGTGCCAAAGGATAGCGCTGCGCGAGGTAGCGTTGCAGCGAATCGGCCAGCATACGCTGGTCATCGGTCAGCGAAAAATCCATGTCGCACCCCCGTCAAAGCCCCAGCACCGCCTTGGCGATGATGTTTTTTTGAATCTCGTTGGAGCCGCCGAAGATCGACAGCTTGCGCAGGTTGAAATATTGCGTCGCGGCACTGGCCGCCCCGGGCGGCCCGACCGCCTGATCGGCCCCCTCCAGCGTCAGCGCCTCGTCGATCCAGGGCAGGGCATACACCCCGACGGCGCGGCGCATGAGGCTCTGGATCTCCTGCCGGATCTGCGTACCCAAAATCTTGAGCAACGAACTCTCCGGCCCCGGCGCCCCACCGCCAGCCACTGCGGCCAGCACCCGCAATTGGGTGGTCTGGAGGTTATCCAAGTCGATCTCGACCCGCGCCAGGCGCGCCGCGAACAGCGGGTCTTCGATCAGGGGCCTGCCCCCCTTGTGCACCGCCCGCGCGATGACCTTGAGCCGCTGCAGCGCGGCCAGCGACAACCCCACACCAGCGATGTTGGTGCGCTCGTAGGTCAGCAAGTATTTGGCGATCGTCCAGCCCTGGTTTTCGGCGCCGACCAGCCGATCCAGCGGCACGCGCACGTTGCTCAGAAATACCTCGTTGACCTCGTGCTCGCCGTCCAGCGTCAGGATGGGCCGCACCTCTACGCCCGGGCTGTCCAGATCCAGCAGCAAGAAGCTGATGCCCTCCTGCGGCTTGGCCTGGCGGTCGGTGCGCACCAGACAGAACATGCGGTTCGCGTAGTGCCCGAGCGTGGTCCACGTTTTTTGCCCGTTGACGATGTAATGGTCGCCCTCGCGCGCCGCGGTCGTCTGCAGCGATGCCAAATCCGACCCCGCCCCCGGCTCGGAATAGCCCTGGCACCACCAGTCACTGCCGTCCAGAATGCGCGGCAGCCAGTGGCGCTTCTGGGCCTCGGTCCCGTAGCGGATCAGCACCGGCCCCAGCATGTTGACGCCAAACGGCACGATGCGCGGCGCACCCGCGAGCGCGCATTCGTTTTCGAAGATGAAACGCTGCACCGGACCCCAGCCCGGCCCACCCCACTCGCGCGGCCAGTGGCTGGCCAACCAGCCCCGCGCGTGCAAAATCGCATGCCAGCGCGCCATGTCGTCGCGCGTCAAGCGCAGCCCCTGGCGCACCTTGGTGGCCAGCTCGGGCGGTAAGTTGGCACGCAAAAACGCGCGCACCTCATCGCGAAACGCGACCTCTTCGGGGGTGAATCGCAGATCCATACCTACTCCAGATACGCCGGCGTCCATCGGTGGGACCACTCGCGGCAGGCGATGCGCCATTGTGCGAGGCCACGCACGTCTGTGCCATGCCTGGCTGTCGTGCCGGTGACGTGCGCGGCACGCGTCAGAGCCACGCGAATTTCTCGATATAATCCCGGCTTTGCCGATCCCCGATAGCTCAGTCGGTAGAGCGCCGGACTGTTAATCCGTAGGTCCCTGGTTCGAGCCCAGGTCGGGGAGCCAGCCATGCCACCTGCCCCTGCCGCTCAGGCCAGCATAATTGGGGCCATGAAGCGCAAGAAGCTGCCCATCGGCATCCAGACCTTCGCCAAGATTCGCGGCGACGATTACTACTACGTCGACAAAACACCGCTGGCGCTGCGGCTGATCGAATCCGGCTCGCATTACTTCCTCTCCCGCCCGCGGCGCTTTGGCAAGTCGTTGTTTTTGGACACGCTGGCTGAACTCTTCGCGGGCAACGAGCCCCTCTTTCGGGGGCTGTACTGCCACGACAAGTGGGATTGGGGGAAGAAACATCCCGTCATTCGGATCAGCTTCGGTGGGGGGCGGCTCGCCAGCCGCGAAGGGTTGGAAGCCCACATCGCCGACGAGCTCGACGCCAACGCCCAACGCTTGGGGCTAGACATACTCGCAGCCGCTGACAACCACCTGCGCTTTCGCCACCTGATTCAACAGGCCGTCAAGCGCCACGGCCAGCGCGCCGTCGTCTTGGTCGATGAATACGACAAACCGATCCTGGACAACCTGACCGAGCCCGACGTCGCCCGCGCCATGCGCGAGGGCTTGCGCAACCTGTACTCCGTCATCAAGGATCAGGACGCCCACATCCAGTTCGCGTTCCTGACCGGGGTTTCCAAGTTCAGCAAGGTCTCGATCTTCTCGGGCCTGAACAACCTCAACGACATCACGGTCGATGCGGCCTACTCGGCCATCTGTGGCTACACGGAAGCGGACGTCGATACCGTCTTCGCCCCGGAGCTCGAGGGGCTCGATCGCGACGATATCCGCCGCTGGTACAACGGCTACAACTGGCTGGGTGAGTCGGTCTACAACCCTTTCGATTTGTTGCTGCTGTTTGACAAGCGCGACTTTCGTCCCTACTGGTTCGAGACGGGCACACCGACGTTTCTGATCGACGTGTTGACGCGGCGGGGTTACTTTTCCCCCGCACTGTCGCGCCAGCACACGAGCCTGGAGCTGCTCTCGGCTTTCGATGTCGATGTCATGGAGCCGACGGCCCTGTTGTTTCAGACGGGCTACCTGACGATTCATGGCGTGCAGGAATACCTGCCGGGCCAGCACCTGTACGAGCTGGGCTACCCCAACCGCGAGGTGATGACCAGCCTCAACAGCGCGTTGCTGCCCGGCTTGGGGCTCGACGCGCAGCGCGCGTTTACCCACCGCTTGAACCTGCTGGCCCTGTTGCGCGCGGCCGATGTATCGGCCCTCAAGGCCCATGTCGAGGCGCTCTTTGCCGCCATCCCGCACGACTGGTACCGCAACAACCCCATCGCGCAGTACGAGGGCTACTGGGCCAGCGTCTTCTACAGCCACATCGCAGCGCTCGGGCTGGATTTGATCGCCGAAGACGTCACGAGCCAGGGCCGCATCGATCTGACGGTGAAGCTCCCGGAGCGCATCTACCTGTTCGAGTTCAAAGTGGTCGAGCTCGAACCAGAAGGCAAGGCGCTCGCGCAACTGAAAGCCAAAGACTACGCCGCCAAATACCGCGCCGCGGGCGTGCCCATCCACTTGGTGGGCATCGAGTTCAGCCGGGACAGCCGCCGCGTGGTGGGGTTCGAGGCCGAGACCTTGGGTTGAGCGCCCCCTCGGCCTTTGGTGCTCCACCCACTCACCCCCACGATCGCGCCTGCGCCAGCGTACGCAGCAGCGCGGTGTTGACGGTTTCGAGCGCAAAGCCCGCCTCTTGGCACAGCAGCGGCAGTGCCTGGGACTGTGCCGGGTCGGCCAGGCGCTGCGCCAGCGACAGGTAGGGTGCGTAGGGGCCGGCGCCCTCGACCAAGGCGTCGCGCACGGCATCGGACAGCGGCACGCGCTCGGCCAGCTGCGCCATCGGCACGCGCAACCACTGGTCCAACGTGGCAAACAGCCCGGTGAGCAGCACGTCGTTGGCCAGGGTTTGTTGTGCGCCGGCGTCCATCAGTTGCCCCATGAGGCGCGCCCGCAGCGCCAGCGTGTGGCGGGCCGGCAGCAGCTCGGTGTCGGCGACGGCCAGCCCCAGCAAGCGCGTCAAGGCATCACGCAAGCGGCGCTCGCCCAACAGCCCGATGGCCTGGCGCACGGACGGCAACACACGGCCACGGCCGAACGCGTCGCTGTTGAGCAGTTGCAGCAAGCGATAGGTCAGCACCGCGTCGCTGTGGATGAGGACCAGCACGCGCTCGGTGGAGGCGTCGCGCAGCAGCGCCTGCTGCACGCGCAGCAGGGTGCCTTTGTCGATGCCGATGGAGCCCCGCGGGTGGCGCGCCAGCGCGTCGGCGATGGGCCAATCCACCACACCCCAAGCGTGCGCGGCATCCAGACAGTGCGCGGCCAGCGCGACTTGACCGATGCCCTCGTAGATCTGCCCCGGCAGCAGGCCGGCCTCGATAGTCGGGGCCGGAACCACAGCCAGCGCCTGCGACGCCTGCTCGGGCCACAGGTGTAGCACGTAGCGCAGGCTGTCGTCCTCGCCCAGCGGCGTGGGGCGTGGGGCGCGCGCCAGCGGCAGGCGCTGCACCAGCCGGTGGCCCAGGCGCCGCGCCTGGCTTTCCAGGTGCCGCCAGTCGGCAGGGGCGCGCTGGGCGGCATCCGGCAGCTCGATCCACAGGTGCTCGGGCGCCGACGCCACCAGCGCCTGTCGCACCGCGCGCGGCTCGGCCAACGCCACCAGCAGCCGCGGCGACCCCGCCGACCACCAGTCGTCGATCGCGTGCAGCAGGTGCGGGACGTTGACCTCGTCATCCAGCAGCCGCACGTGCAGGCGCACGCCGACCAGCTGGCGGCTGCGGCCCCAGATGGGTTGGTAGGTAAAAACGGCTCGGTCGAGCAGACTCAGGCGCATCACCCCGCCACTGTAGCCGAAGGCGCGCCAGCCCCGTCAGCCCATTAGGCCAGGTACTGGAACAGGGACAGTCGCTGCACCTGTGCGTAGGAGGACAGCCCAGCCTGGTAGCCCAGCTGCTGCGTCTGGAAGCGCGAGATGGCTTCCACCATGTCCAAGTCCGTCAGTTCGGACGCCTGTTCGATGTGGTAGTCCTCACGGCTGCGCATGGCGGCTTTCATGGAGTCCGCACGGTTGAGCCAGTCGCCCAGCTGCGCCCGGGCGGTCATCACGGCGTCGAGCCGTGTGGCCAAGTTGCTATTGGCCTGTCCCAGCTCGGTGCTCAGTTGGCCCGGGGTCAGCGTATTGTTGCGCAGCGCGTAGATGGCGCGGTCCAGCGTTTCCCAAATACTGTCGTTACCTTGGGTATAGGTGGTGCCGTCGTAGGAAAAGCCAAAGATGACCCGCCCATCCAGCCCGGTGGGCAGCGACGTCTCGGTGGGTGGCTCTTGCCCCGCTACGCCATAAGCCCGTACGGCCCGGTCGTCGGCGCCATAGAGTGCCAGCGGCGCGCCGGTGACTGCCTCGAACGGGCGCGTCTGGGGGTCCTCGACGCCCAACCCCATAAACAGGGGCCGCCCAAGCGTGTCTTTGGTATTGGCCAGCGCCAAGATACGCTCGCGGATGCCGTCGAGCTCCTCGGCGATCACCTGCCGGTCCGAGGCATTGAGCGCGCCGTTGCCGCCCTGCACGATAAGCTCTTTGGCACGGTGGTACAGGTCGGTGACCGTGGCCAAGGTGCTCTCCGCCAGCTCGAGGCTGCGGCGCGACGCCTCCAGTGCGCGCTGGTCGGCCTGCACACGCTGCATGCGCGCCTGCTCGCGCTCGGCCAGCGCCGCAGCCGCTGGGTCGTCGCTGATGGTGCGCACCCGCTTGCCCGACGAGAGCTTGTCCTGCTGCTCGGCCAGTTCCGCCTGGCGCCGTTGCAGGCGCGCGATGGTGTTGTCGTAGCTATAGGCGGTGGCAACACGAAACGTGCTCATGATGGGACCCCGGTTTTTAGCGGAAGGTGCTCAGCAGCGTGTCGAAGATAGACTGCACCGTCTGCAAGTATTTGGCGCTGGCCTGATAGGCCTGCTGGAATTGCAGCAGCCGAGCGGCCTCCTCGTCCAGGTTGACGCCGGCCTCGTTGGCGCGGCGCTGCTCGGCGTCGCGCGCCTGCGCCTGCGAAAATTCACTCGACGTCTTGGCCTGGTTGACCCGCGAGGCCACCCGAGAAAACGCCGCGACATAGCCGTCGGACAAGGGCGTAACACCGTCGAACAACAGTTTATCGCGCAGCTTCATGATGGCCCGGGCGTTGCTGCCGTCGAATTGGACATTGCCCACGGGCGGGTTGGACGCCGCGGCGAGTTTGACCGGATCGTCGATGGCAAGCGCAATGGTGCCCAGCGCCGTGGCTGCTGGCCGCAGCGCGTAGCGGTCGCCCACCGTACCGCCCGAAAGGGTCAGCGTCAAGCCTTCGAACACGCCGGGGCCGACCGGGACAGCACTCGCTGCACTGGGCACCCAACCCGTGCCGTCCCAGTAGTGGCCGTCGCTGGAGCGCTGGATGGTCACGGTGGTGGCGCTGACGAACGTCAACCAGTAGTCGTCTGGCCGTAACGCCCCCGCATCGTTGACGTTGGCCACGGTGGCGGTGACGGTCGCGCTGCCGCTGTTGGTGACCGCGCCCACGCCGCTGAACGGCCCCGATCCCAACAGCAGTGGCGTGCCCAAGTTGCCTTGCAGATCCCGCCCGTTTTGGTGCTGCTCGTTGAGCGCGACCGCCATCGCCAGTGCCACCCGGCCCAGCTCGGCCTGGGTGCGCGTGATGTCGTCGTTGATGAAGTCCACCAACCCCTTGAGCGAGCCACCCCCGATGAACGCCTGTGGGATGTCGGCCACGCTGTTGCCTTGCTTGAACTGCAACTGCACGCGCCGGTCGCCGTCGAGATCCGCACGCACCACCTGCAGCTGCGCGGCCTGGTTGCCCAGCACCAGGGGCTGGCTGCCCGCCACGAACACCGACACCGTGCCGTCGTCGGCTTCGAGCGTGGTGACCTGGATTTTTTCGCCCAGCTGGGCGATCAGGCGGTCGCGCTGGTCCAGCAGATCGTTGGGCTGGCCGGTGCCCGTGCCGCGCACCCGTGCGATCGAGGCGTTGATATCGGCGATCGCCTGCGCCAAGCGGTTGACGGTATTGGCCTCCTCGACCGCCTGCAGGCGCGCGCCCTGGCTGATGTCGTCGAGCCGCGCCGAGGTATCACGCAGCCGTGCGGTCAGCGCATCGAAGCGGTCCAGCACCACCTGGCGGGCTGCGGTGTCATTGGGCGCGCTGGCGACGTCGCCCCAGGCGTTGAGCGCATCGTTGAGCAGTTTGCCCAGCCCGCCTTCGCCCAGCGGAAAAAGGCTTTCGACCGACTGCAGGTAGCGGTAGCGTACCGCGTCTGCGGCCGCCATGCTGCTGGTGCTGGTGGCCTCGCGCGTCAAAAAGGCGTTGTAGCCCTCGCGCACCACGTTGTCGATCTGCACGCCCTTGCCAAAATAGGCCCCCCCGAGAAACTGCCCTGCCACCGCCTGCAGCTCGACGCGCTGGCGCGTATACCCCTCGGTGTTGGCATTGGCAATGTTGTGGCCAATGACCTGTAGCACCGCCTGGTTGGTGGTGAGCGCGCGGGTGGCGATGTTGAGGCTGCTCATGGCGTCTTACCCATCAGGCCAGGGCGCGCTGCAGGTGCAGCGTGGTGTTGATGACGCGGCTGAGCTTGGCCGCGTACTGCGGGTCGGTGGCGTAGCCGGCCTGCTGCAAATGCTGCGCAAACGCTTGCGCCGAATGCAGGTTGCGCATGACCGCCTGATAGCGCGGACTTTGGCTGATCAGGCGCGCGTAGTCACGGAACGCCTCGGCGTAGCTGTCGTAGGCGCGAAAGCGCTGCACCAACTTACGCGGCTGGCCGTCGATGTATTCGGTGGTGGTGACCTCCGCCACCTTGCCCTGCCAGCCGGGGCCAGCCTTGATGCCAAACAGGTTGTGCGCGTTGCGTCCGTCGGCCATGCGGATTTCGCTGCGCCCCCAACCTGTTTCGTGCGCCGCCTGCCCGATCATGAACGCCGCCGGGATGCCCGTTTCGCGCGCCACTTGCAGGGCCGCCTCGCGGTGGCGGGCAACGAACGCGGCCTGAGTCGGCGTGGGGCGCGGCACCGCCCCTGCGACCCCGTCAACGTCGGCCGCTGCGGAGGAGGAAACGGCAGGTGCCTGCGCCGCGGCGCCGCGCGGGCTGGAATCGCGCCCCGCACTCATCTGCTGACGCAGCTGGCGCTCGATCATCTCGCTCAAGCCCCCGGGCAGGCCCGTCATTTTCAGCGCCAACTGCTCGTCGAGCAGCTCGGTACCCATTTCCGTGCCCTCGTTGTCCACCAGACCGCTTTTCATCGTCGCTTCGCGCATGGACTTGAGCAGCTCGCGCATGAACAGCGCCTCGAACTGACGAGCGGTCTCTTTGAGCGCCGCCTGCGGATCGCGGCCCGCCGCGTGGCGCAGACCGTCGAGTGCCTGCGCATCGACCGCCAGCCCGCGCGCCGCGCTCGCGGGCACAGCCGTCGGGGACAAGGGTTGCAGCGCCATATCAGAGCACCTCCAACTCAGCCTGTAAGGCGCCGGCGGCCTTGAGCGCTTGCAGGATAGCCAGCAAGTCCTGCGGGTTGGCGCCCAGTTTGTTGAGCGCGCGCACCACGTCCGCCAGTTGCGCCGAGGCCTCTACTTCTAGCAACTTGCCGCCTTCTTGCTGGACTTGGATGTCGGCCTTCTCGGTCACCACCGTCTGCGCGCCCGGCGGGGCAAACGGCGGCGGCTGGCTGACCTGCGGCGTGGACGTGATGGTGATGGACAGATTGCCGTGCGCAATGGCGGCTGGCGACAGTTTGACCGCTTGATTGAGGACCACCGAACCGGTGCGCGGGTTGAACACCACGCGCGCGCGCGGCGCACTGGTCTCGATGGGCAAGTCCTCCAGGCTGGCCAAAAACGCCACGCGCTCGTTGGGGTCACGCGGGGCGCGCACCTGTACCGTGCGCCCGTCCAGCGCTTGCGCCGTGCCGTCGCCGATGGCGCGGTTGATGGCCGCTGCCACCCGTGTAGCAGTCTGAAAATCGTCGGAGCGGATGCTCAGCGTCACCGCGTCGCCTAGCAACAGCGGCGTGGGCACGGTGCGCTCCACCAGCGCGCCATTGGGGATGCGTCCGGCGTTGAGGTGGTTGACGGTGACGCTGCTGCCGCCAGCCGAGGCACCCGCCCCGGCGATCACCAGATTGCCCTGCGCCAGGGCATAGACTTGGCCGTCGGCGCCGCGCAGCGGGGTCTGGATCAGCGTGCCGCCGCGCAGCGATTTGGCGCTGCCCACCGACGACACGGTGACATCGATCGTCTGCCCTGGCCGGGCAAACGCGGGCAATTCAGCCGTCACCAGCACCGCGGCCACGTTTTTCGGCTGCACCCTGGTGCCCGGCGGCAGGCTGATGCCCATTTGCTGCATGAAGTTGGACAGGCTGCGCGCGGTATAGACGTTGTTGCCGTCGCCCGTGCCGTCCAGCCCCACGACCAGGCCATAGCCCACGAGCTGATTGCTGCGCACGCCCTGCACGCTGGCCACGTCCTTGATGCGGCCGCTGGCCTGGGCACTGACCGTGAGCGCCGCCACCGCCAGGCCTGTCGCCACGGCGGCGGTGCGCAAGAGTCGGGTCCATCGGTTCATCGCTCGTCACCTCGTGAACCGATTGTGGAAAAACTTTAGAACGGCAAAAGCGTCAAAAAGAACCGCGCCAGCCAGCCAAATGTCTGCGCATCGGCCGGTGCGCCGCGGCCGCGCGACAGCACGCGCACGTTGGCCACCTGGGTGCTGGGCACCACGTTGCCGGGCTGGATGGCGCGCGGGTCCACCGTCCCGCTGAACTGCAGCACGTCCACCGCCTGGTTGACGCCGATCTGCTTCTCGCCGATAACGACCAGGTGTCCGTTGGGTAGTACCTCGGTGACGACGGCGGTGATGGTGCCGCGGAAGGTATTGACCGCCTCCGTCTTGCCGTCGCCCTTGAAGGTGTTGCTGGACTTCGCACCGGCGTTCAAGTCTGCCAGTGTGGATGCCCCCAGAAATGGAAACGCGCTCACGCCCGCGCTCAGGCCGCTGTCGCGCTTGACGTCGGTCTTGGCACTCTGGCTGGCCGAGAGCGACTCGGTGATCTGGATCGTCACAACGTCGCCAGGCAGGCGCGCGCGGTGGTCTTCGAATCCGGGGCGATAGGCCTGCGTGGCGTACAGCGACCCGCTGGGCGGCTGCGCCGGATCGGCGGCCACGCGTGGGTAGCGAATGCCATCCTCGGGCGGTTTGGCCAAGTCGACATCCGGGATCTGCGACAGGGCGGCACAGCCGCCCAGCGTCCAGGCCGCCAGTACCGATACGAAGCTCGATCCGTAGCGCGCGATCATGATCATGCTCCTGCACAGAGGCCCGACATCACAGCTGCGTGAGCCGCTGCAACATTTGGTCGGAGGTAGTCACGGCCTTGGAGTTAAGCTCGTAGGCGCGCTGCGTCTGGATCATGTTGACTAGCTCCTGCACCACGTTGACGTTGGAGCTCTCCAAAAACCCCTGCATCACCTGCCCGAAGCCCTCGGCACCCGGCGTGCCCTCGTTGGGAGCCCCCGACGCCTGGGATTCCATGAACAGGTTTTGCCCCATGGGCTCCAGCCCGGCGGGATTGATGAAGTTGGCCAGCGTGATCTGCCCGATGACCTGCGGCTGGGCCTGCCCCGGCACCAACACGGTAATTTGGCCATCCTTGCCGATGGTCAGCGAGCGAGCGTTTTCGGGCACGGTGGGCGAGTCCACCAGCAGGTAGCCCTGGTTGGTGACGATTTGCCCCTGGTTGTTGAGCTTGAAGCTGCCATCGCGCGTGTAGGCCACGCTGCCGTCGGGCAACTGAATCCGGAAAAAACCGTTGCCGTTGATGGCGACGTCCAGGTTGTTGTCGGTCTGCTGCAGGTTGCCCTGGCTGTAGGTACGGGCGGTGGCGACGGTGCGCACGCCCAGACCGATGTGCAGGCCGGTGGGCAGCTGGGCGTTGTCGGCGGTATTGCCGCCTACCTGACGCAGGTTTTGGTAGATCAGGTCCTCGAACAGCGCGGTGCCGCGCTTGAAGCCGGCGGTGGCGACGTTGGCCAGGTTGTGCGAGATGACGTCGAGCTGGGTCTGCTGGGCCGTCATGCCGGTCTTGGCGATCTGCAGCGAATTGATCATGTCGGTTCTCCGTTAGCCGCCCTGCAACCCCAGCAACTGGGCGGCGGTCTGGTCATTCTTCTCGGCGTTTTGCAGCATGCGCATCTGCAGCTCGTACTGGCGGGTGGCGGCGATCATGTCCACCATCGCCGCGATCGGGTCCACGTTGGAGCCCTCCAACATGCCGTCGGCGAGCTGGGCCGCGTCGTCGGCCGGCAGCGGCTGCCCATCAGGGGCGCGAAACAGCCCGTCATTGCCCCGCACCAAGCGCTGCCCCTCGGGCGGCGTCACCAGCTTGAGGCGGCCGATCACCTGCGGGGCTTCGTTGCCCACCTTGGCGCTGACCGTGCCGTCGCGCCCGATGCCGACCTGGGCACCCGGTGGCACCTGGATCGGCGCACCGCCCGCGTCCAGCATGGGTAAGCCGTTGAAGCCAACCAGCGTGCCTTGGGCATTGACTTGCAGCGCGCCGGCGCGGGTGTAGGCTTCAGTGCCATCCAGCGCCTGGATGGCAAAGAAGGCGTTGCCTTGCGCCGCCACGTCCAACGGCCGCCCGGTGTGCTGCATCGCACCCGGCTTGTCCAAATACCCGGCGGTAGCCTCCAGCGCGTGCACGCGCGTCGTGGCGCCCTCGCCGCGCAGCGGCACGGCACGAAAGGTGGACAGCTCGGCCCGAAACCCGGTCGTGGTGACGTTGGCCAGGTTGTGCGCGATGACCTGGTGCCGGTGCATGGCGGCCTTGGCCCCGGACGCGGCAGTGTAGAGAATGCGGTCCATGATTCACGCTCCGCGGGTTTCGGGCACTGATCAACGCAAGTTGACCAGCGTTTGCTGCACCTGGTCCTGTGTTTTGATGGTCTGCGCGTTGGCCTGGTAGTGGCGCTGCGCGACGATCATATTCACGAGCTCCTGCGTCAGGTCGACGTTGGATTCTTCCAGCGCGCCGGAACGGATCAGGCCAAATCGGCCCGACAACGGCTGGCCGATGATGGGGTCTCCGGACGCCTGCGTTTTTTGCCAGTAGCCGCCATTGATCGGCTGCAACCCCTGCACATTGCGAAACCGGGTCAGCATGACTTGCCCGTTGGCCTGACTGACCCCGTTGGAGTAGCGGGCCGTGATCACGCCGTCCTCTCCGACGGCGATCGACGTCAGCTCACCCGAAGGGTAGCCGTCCTGGGACACCTCATAGACGGCGAATTTGGAGCCAAACTGGGTGACGGTGGCCAGCGCGGGGTTGGCCGGATCGCCGAAATTCAACGCGACATCGATATCGTCCGCCGGCAAGCCGGGGGCGATGGCATCGGTAGCCACCTGGATATTCGTCAGCGAAAGCGGTAGGTTGGGACGCCCAGTCGTCGGATTGAAGTTGATCGTTCCGAGATTGGTTTCGACGGCCGGACCAGGCGGATCGACCGGCTGGTAGACCGACACGGCGTCCCATGCATTGGCCGCCGTCTTGATGAAGTAGATCTGCACCGGAACCGCATTACCCAGTGTGTCGTACAGATTGAGGGAAGTGCCGTACTGCTTGTTCTCGGGCGTCAGCGGCGCGCCGACCGTATCGACCTCGGCCCGCGCGTCCAGGTTCATGGTGAGCTTGAGCTCGGTCGATTCCTTGGGGTCGATATTCTTCCCGGTGGGCAGATTGAGCGGCACGGGTTCGACGGAAGTGGGCCGACCGGTCGTGTCGGTGGCATAACCCAGCAACTTGGCGCCGTTGTTGGTGATGATGTTGCCGTCGCGGTCGAGCTTGAACTCGCCATTGCGGGTGTAGGCGATCGAGCCATCGGTCAGCTCGACCGAGAAAAACCCCTCGCCATTGATCGCCATGTCCAGGTTGTTGCCGGTGATCTTGATATTGC
>Ga0308017_1000215_pt1 | contig 19074 bp, 15 predicted proteins | sample Neamet280_FD_203145 | JGI IMG/M metagenome (GOLD analysis project Ga0308017, IMG submission 203145) | Marine microbial communities from water near the shore, Antarctic Ocean - #280 | ecosystem: Environmental > Aquatic > Marine > Unclassified | place: Southern Ocean | collected 2014-10-01
TCAGGTCCGCCAAAGCTGCTGGAGTTGAAACGCGAGATTTCCTGTTCGAGCCCGAAGGTCACTTCCCAACCCTTGGCAATATCGACAATGCCCTGATATTCCAGCCGCTCGTTGCGCCCTTCACCGCGGAAGGTTTCGGCGGGCGGACCATCGAGCGCGGTGTTGCGGCGCTTGGTATCCGTGAGTGCAAAGCCGATCCGGTTGCGGAACCGCCCGTCAAACAGGGCCACGTTGAGACCGGTATAGCCGACCAGCTCGCGGGTGACGCCTTCCTCGTTCACATCCCCGAAGGCGAAGGTCGGCGGGGCAAAGCCATCGAGATTGAGCGTGCCGCGCGAATACCACCCGCGCGCATCGAGCGAGACCGCTTCGCTGATCGCGAGGTTGAAATTGGCATTGGCTCCGAAATTCTCATAGCCATCGCGCTCCACACCGCCGCGGCTTTCGGCGAAGTTCGAAATCCCGTCGGTGCGGAACCAGCCGGCACCCACGCTCGCCGAAAGCGGCCCGGCCTTGCCCGATGCATTGGCGACAAGGTTCACCGTATCGCGAAAGCCGTATTCGCCGCGGGCATTGACCTGCAATTCCTCCGTCGGGCGGCGCGTCACCATGTTGACGACCCCGGCGATGGCCTGGCTGCCCCACAGCACCGATTGCGACCCGCGCAGCACTTCGATGCGCTCGATATTGCCGGTCATCAAGTTGCCGAAATTGAAGCCGCCGCCAACGCTGGAAGGGTCATTCAGCTTCACGCCGTCGATCAGCGCCACGGTCTGATCGCTTTCCGCCCCGCGGATGAACACCGAAGCGACCCCGCCGATGGTGCCATTGCGCGCAATGGTGACGCCGGGAATCGTGCGCAGGATATCCGCGACATTCTGGGTCTGGCGGCGTTCGATTTCCGCCAGATCAATCACGCTGACCGTCTGGCCGACCTTGTCGAGCGATTGCTCGGTGCGGGTCGCGGCGGTGACGATGATCTCACGCGCCGGATCGGCATTCTCCGCCGCAAGATCCTCTGCCGCGACATGGGCCGGCAAAACCGCGCCAAAAACACCGGAAACAAGCAAAATTGCGCGCTTTTGGCGCAGATAATCAACAAAATTAGTCACAAGAACCTCCTGTCTTCACACACAGAAGGCAGGCGCCGGCAGACACGGCGCGACATGACGCGAGCCCGCAATCGGGCCGACCCCACCTTCGCTCATGTCGTCACGCGGAGGCGATGCTCCGATCATGTGGATGGACCCGTCCACACAAAGGATCGACCGCAACAGGCAGGTCTCCTGGCTTCCGGATCATCATGTCCCGCCCCGCCTTCCCAGCCCGTGTGAAGGGGCCAGTGGCATTGTGGGGCGAGAACTCCCCGGTCACAGTTGCGGGCACAGCCCCGGCCTCATTCTGGCTTGCCGCATATGACAAGCCGGAATGTCCCGGGTTCCCTTTCAAGCCCCTCGCGGGGCACCAATTGCATGAAGCGCAATGGACGCAAAAAAGCCCGTTGGCAAGGGGTTAGGTACGATCAGTCACCCATCACATCCGGGCCGGTGCGCTCGAAATTGCCCGTCAGGATGCCGTTCTGCTCATTCGCGAGGATGCCGGTCACCTGCGTCCACACCGCGACATTCTGGCGCAACTGGACGATGTCGATCTTGTCGAGGGTATCATCAGGCGTGTGGTGCAGATCGAAGTAGCGCGTGCCATCCTGCTGGAGATCGACGAGCGCGCCCTTCTGATCGCGCACCACATTCAAATCCGCCCCGCCGGTGGCGACCAGCGGCGAATTGGCAACGCCAAAGCGCGCCACCGCCCGCGCGAGCCGCGCATGCAGATCGGGATTGCTCTCGCGGAAATTGCTTTCAAAGCGCCAGATGCGATCCGCACCGAAATCGCTTTCAAGGCCCACCGCGATGGGTTCGTTGATATGCGCCTTGCTATAGGCGACCGAGCCGTGGAGCCCGACTTCCTCGGCCCCTGCAAACAGCACGCGGATGGTGCGCAAGGGCTGCCCCGCCGACGCGACATTCTTGGCCGCCGCGGCAATGATCCCACAGCCCGCCGCATCATCGAATGCACCGGGCGAATTCCACCAGCTATCGAGATGGCAGGCGAGCAGCACCGGCGGCAGCGCCGGATTGCGCCCGACAATCTCGCCCACGACATTGCCGCTCATCGTCTTGCCCAGCTGGCGCGGGTTCATTTCGAGCCGCAAGGTCACCGGCTTGCCGCCCGCACGGGCGAACATGCGCTCAAGGTTTTCGGCATCGGGCAGGCTCAGCGCGCCAGCCGGGATCGGCTTGACCCCAGCGGCGAAATCCGTGCCGCCGGTATGCGGGTTGCGGTGATGATCGGTGCCGATCGACTTGATCACGGCTGCCACTGCGCCCTTGCTTGCGGCGATGCCGGGGCCAACCCAGCGCACCGGCCCGGCAAAGCCATAGTGCGAACCATCCTGCGCCTGCCGCATCTGATGGCTGATATAGGCGATCTTGCCCTTGAGGCTGCCCTCGGGCGCGGCGCGCAGATCTTCGAAGGTGCGGAAGAACACCACCTCGGCCTCGATGCCGCCCTGCGGCGTGGCCGCGCTATCCCCGAGCGGCAACACCACCAGATCCTGCGCGAACGGCCCGGTTACCCGCGCGCGGGCAATATCCCCCGGCACCCAGGTTTCCATCTCGAAGGGCTCGTCCGCGACATTGGCAAAGCCATTGGCCTTGAGCCATGCCATCGCCCAGGCGCGGCCCCGCGCTTCGGCCTCGGTCCCAGCCTGACGCGGGCCGACCTCGGTGGTCAGTCCTTCGGTGAAGCCATAAGCAATGACATCAGCCGCCAGCGCGCGGTCGGCAACCGTTTCGAGCGCAGCAAGATCGCCCGGTTGGGCCAGAGCGGGAAGAGCGAGCGCGGTGAGCGGTAGCGCAGCGAGCGCGAGAGCGAGGTTTTTCATGGGACGGGGTGCTATCCTTGTGCCTCGTCCCTGTCTAGCCGCTTGCCTCTCCCTCTCCCCTTCCCTATCTGCGCAGCCAATTCCCGATCCTGTTTTTATCGATCCGCATAAGGACCCATCCGATGGCCGCGCAATATGCCTATGTCATGAAGGGCATGACCAAGACCTTCCCCGGCGCCCAGAAGCCGGTGCTGAACAATATCAACCTGCAATTCTATCAGGGTGCGAAGATCGGTATTGTCGGCCCCAATGGTGCGGGCAAATCCACGCTGATCAAGATCATGGCAGGGATCGACAAGGATTTCACCGGCGAGGCCTGGCCGGGTGAGAACATCACCGTTGGCTACCTCGAACAGGAGCCGGAACTCGATCCGACCAAGACCGTGCTCGAGAACGTGCGCGAAGGGGCGAAGGAAACCGCCGATCTCGTCGCGCGCTTCAACGAAGTCAGCGCGCTGATGTGCGAGCCCGATGCCGATTTCGACGCCTTGGGCGCGGAAATGGGCGAGTTGCAGGACAAGATCGACGCGGTCGATGGCTGGACGCTCGACAACCAGCTCGAAGTCGCGATGGAAGCGCTGCGCTGCCCGCCGGGCGACTGGCCGGTCAAGGATCTGTCGGGCGGGGAAAAGCGCCGCGTCGCGCTCACCCGCCTGCTCATCCAGAAGCCGTCGATCCTGCTGCTCGACGAGCCAACCAACCACCTCGATGCCGAAAGCGTCCAGTGGCTCGAAAACCACCTCAAGGAATATGCCGGCGCGGTGCTGATGATCACCCACGACCGCTACTTCCTTGATAACGTCGTCGAATGGATCCTCGAACTCGATCGCGGCTCCTACTATCCGTACGAAGGCAATTATTCGACCTATCTCGAAAAGAAGGCCAAGCGTCTTGAGCAGGAAAGCCGCGAGGAAAGCGGCAAGCAGAAGGCGCTCCAGCGCGAGTTGGAGTGGATCCGGCAGACCCCGGCGGCCCGCCAGACCAAGTCCAAGGCGCGTATCCGCAAGTTCGAAGAGCTCCAGAACAGCCAGGACAACCGCCAGGTCGGCAAGGCGCAGATCGTCATCCAGGTGCCCGAGCGTCTCGGCGGCAAGGTGATCGAAGCCAAGAACATCTCCAAGGCCTATGGCGACAAGCTGCTGTTCGAAAACCTCAGCTTCACCCTGCCGCCGGGCGGGATTGTCGGCGTGATCGGCCCGAACGGCGCGGGTAAGTCCACGCTGTTCAAGATCCTGACCGGCAAGGAGACGCCCGATAGCGGCACAATCGAGATCGGCTCGACCGTGCGCCTCGGCTATGTCGACCAGAGCCGCGATCACCTCGATCCGACCAAGAACGTCTGGGAGGAAATTTCGGACGGGCTCGATTACATGAAGGTCAACGGGCAGGACATGAGCACGCGGGCCTATGTCGGCGCGTTCAACTTCAAGGGCGCCGATCAGCAGAAGAATGTCGGCAAGCTTTCGGGTGGTGAGCGCAACCGCGTGCACATGGCCAAGATGCTGAAGCAGGGCGGCAACGTGCTGCTGCTCGACGAGCCGACCAACGATCTCGATGTCGAAACGCTGGCGGCCCTCGAAGACGCGATCGAGAATTTCGCGGGCTGCGCCGTGGTCATCAGCCACGACCGCTTCTTCCTCCACCGTCTGGCGACGCACATCCTCGCGTTCGAAGGCAACAGCCATGTCGAATGGTTCGAGGGCAACTTCGAGGCCTACGAGGAAGACAAGCGCCGCCGTCTCGGCGATGCCGCCGACCGGCCGACGCGCCTCGCCTACAAGAAGCTGACGCGCTGATAGAAAAGGGGGCGGATTTCTCCGCCCCCTTCGCCCGTCAGATCAAAAGCCAAATCAAACAAGCTATTGCATAAACGCATTTCGCTAAGTTGATGCTGACATCAACCTGAACATTTACCTTGAAAATCCGGCGCATTGCCGTTCTCCAAGGCCGGGGCGCGCCTCCGACCCAAGAGTTGGAGGAATTCGCGGCCACGTTTCGGAAAACCTCCGACAGTGGCTTCCAGGCTGACCTCGACATTCGCGACTGTGTCGGTCTGGAGGTTTGGCGTGCGGAGCCGATTAGGTCGTCATCGACAGCCACGTTACCGGCGTATCCGCCCTCCGAACTCAGCTTTTGTTGGTGGGCGAGTGCCAATCGCTCCAACTCCAGCCGGACTTCATGCATAGCGCGCCATGGAACATATGCGCAACATTAGCTTGCCAATGTCTGTGGAAAACATTTAAATCAGGGGGTTACCCAGCGCCCTTCCCAGCTCTCGCCGTCGCGCGTGAATTGCGCGCGCATGTGCCCGGTATGGGCAAGGTAGAGCCAATCGACTTCGGCCAGTTCGATCAGCAAGACCGCGAAGTTGGGCCGCGCCGGGGCAAGCTGTGCGTCATCGGGCTCGGCCCCTTCGAATTCGGGCGGCAGGCCCGATGTCGGCCCATCCGCAAGGCTGCCCGGCCCATCCCCGAGATAGCAGCGCCGCGCGAAATTCGTCCCAGCCGCCCACGCCGCATCGGCAATCGGCCCATCGGTCTCCACCCGGCCCGTGCCGCGCAGGCGGATCTGGATCTTGGCGCTCTTGTCATAGAGCAGCACGGCCATGCGCGGATCATCCGCAATCGCGGCGACCTTGGGGGAGCGGGTGTCGGTGTGGAAGCGCAGCACCCCTGTCGCCTGATCAAAAGCGCGCAGCACCATCACCCGCGCATCGGCCGGCGCGCTGACCACCACCGGCGTGTGCATCGGGCATTTGCGATCGCGCGGAGCGCGGGCAAGCCGCCCCAGCCAATCGCGGCGGACTTCATCAAGCGTTTCGAACATCAGCGGGCCTTTCCGCGCATGTCCGGGGCGGGTCAAGAGGTGGTGCGCGGCCGCGTCAATTCATTCAGCTTTCTGACAGTCAGCATGAACTAATAGTATGACACGACAAGCCGCGGGTGGTGGAACCGCAACTCTGGAGACGGTCATGATTGACACCCGATTGCTTGGTTCCGGCGCTTTTGCCACCCTCGCCATGATCTTGGCGATGGCCGCGACGTCCGCCAGCGCTGCACCACAGATTACCCCTGACATGATGATCCTGCCCGATTCGGGCGCATCACCGATCACCGCGCCGGTGAGCATGCCTGCGCCCTCTGCCGCCTTGCAGGATCGCGGGCGCGGTGAACGCGCAGGTCGCGGCGATGGCGGCCGCGGCTGGAACGGTGCGCAGGCCCGCCAGCGCGGCGGGGATCGCGCCGGGGATCGGGGCGGCGGTCGGAACTGGGATCGCGGGTCGCAGGTGCGTTCCGCCGAAACCCGCGGTGCCCCGGCAGCGCCGCCCTCCGGTGGTTTTGAACGGCGCGGCGGCAATGGTTCACGCGACGGCACCGGCACCTTTGCGGGCCGTCCCGGCTTTGAAAACAGGCGTGGTGGCGGCGATGCTGTCGCCCCGGTCCAGCGTAACACCACAGACAATACGCGCTTTTCGGATCGCCGCGGCGATGACCGGCGCGGAGACTGGAACGGCCGCCGTGACAATGATCGCGGCGACTGGCGCCGGGATCGCCGGGATGGTCGGCGCGACGGCTGGCGCGACAATGATCGCGGCGATTGGCAGCGCGATGGCTGGCGCGACAACCGCCGCGATGGCTGGCGCGGCGATAACCGCGTCGGGCGGCAATATGCCTATCGTCAGGGCTTCCGCGATGGGGCGCGCTGGGATCGCGGCTGGCGCGATAACCGCCGCTTCAACTGGTACGGGCACCGGCAAGCCAACCGCTTCCTGTTCCGCCCCGGCCCTTACTTCGCGCCGTTTTCGGGGCACTTCTATCGCCCGGTGGGGATCGGATTTTTCCTCGATCCGCTGTTCTTCCAGCCGCGGTTTTTCCTGAATGATCCGTGGGCCTACCGCCTGCCCCCTTCAGGGGACCGGTTCCGCTGGGTACGCTATTACGACGATGTCCTGCTCGTCGATGTGTTCACCGGCGAAGTGGTCGACGTGATCGAGAACTTCTTCTGGTAACCCGCTGCACGCGGCAGGGCGCTACCCCCGTCGGAGCATACCGGCGGGGGTTGTGTTTGGAACAGCCCTAGCCTCGCGCCTCGCCGAAGGGCAGCATGCGGTAGATCGTGCCATCCTTGTCGATCAGCGTGTGCTTGAGCGTGCCGAGGACATGCACCGCGATCAGCACCAACAGGATCGTGCCCGCCACCGCGTGGGTTTCGAAGATCTGTTCCGCCAGCTTTTCATCCGGCGCGACCGGCAAGGGCGGGATCTCGATCAGGCCCCACACCGAAATGGCAGTGCCGAATTTCGACATCGCAAACCACCCGGCAAGTGGCATCACCAACAGCAGCGTGTAGATCAGGCCATGCGTGACCCGCGCGAGCACCCGCTCCCACGCCGCATGGCGCAGGCTCGGCGGCGGCGGAGGGTTGACCATCCGCCAACCAAATCGCAGCAGCACCAGCGCAAAGATCACTACGCCCAGCGCAAAATGATTGCCCATGATTTCACCACGCAGCTCGCGGGTTGGCGCGCCCTCGGCCGCCTCGGCGATGCGCCAACTGGTAATGACCGCAACCCCGACCAGCCAGTGCAGCGCCATCGCCAGCCCGGAATATTTGGTCTTCTGACCGATACCCATGGTCTTACCCTCCCATACGACCCTTGTTTTGCGCGGGAAGGTATCATGCCGCGTTCGCAGCGCAAGCTTGCCAGCGCGCACAGGCCCACGGTATGCACGGCGCCATGGCCGAGACCCATTCCGCCCCCGACGAGATCGCCGATCAAGCTGCACTGGCCGAAGTCGGCGCGCAGGTGCGCGCACGGCTGGCGCGCGATCCGGCGGTGTACACCGTGCCGACCGACAAGGCCGAAATCTTCGCCATCGGGGATTTTCTCAGCCCCGGCGAATGTGCCCAGCTTTGCGCGATGATCGATGATGTCGCGCGCCCTTCGAGCCTGCACGAGCTGGATTACGCCAGCGGCTTTCGCACGTCCTTTTCCGGCGATCTTGATCCCGGTGACAGTTTTGTGCGCGGCATCTCGCGGCGGATCGACGATGTGCTGGGGATTGATCCGGCCTTCGGCGAGTTCGTGCAGGGCCAGCGCTATCTGCCGGGCCAGCAGTTCAAGCCGCATAATGACTGGTTCTACACCAGCGAAAAATACTGGCCGCTCGAACAGGCGCGCGGCGGCCAGCGATCATGGACCGCGATGGCCTATCTCAACACGGTAGAGGAAGGCGGCGAGACTCATTTCACCCATGTCGGCCTGTCGATCGAGCCCAAGCCCGGCGTGCTGATGATCTGGAACAACGCCCATCCTGACGGCACGCCCAATATCGACACGATGCACGCCGGAACCCCGGTGGTGCGCGGCGCCAAATATGTCATCACCAAGTGGTATCGCACCCGCCCGTGGCGGTAGCGATCACGCTTTGGCCAGAGCCTCGGCAATCAGCGCGCGGCTCGGGCCGATCCCGTAGAGCGCGATAAAGCTGCCCATGCGCGGGCCCTGCTCGCTGCCGAGCAGGGTTTCGTAGAGCGCGCGGAACCAGTCGCGCAGCGATTCAAACCCGAATTCCTCGCGCTTGCCGATCTCGTAGACGATGGTCTGCAAATCCTCGGCGCTCATATCCGCGGGCGCGGCGGCGAGCGCGGCATCAAGCGCACGCAGGGCCGCCACCTCACCGCCCGTAGGCGCGCGCTTCACCAGCGTCGGCGCGATGAAATCGCGGTTATAGGCAAGCGCTTTGCCCACCAGATCATCAAGCGCGGGGTGCGCGGCGGGATCGGCGTTGGCGATGTAATTGCCAAGATAGCTCCACACCGCCTCGCGGGTTGCCCCGGCCCCGAGCACGCCCACCAGATTGAGCAGCAGGCTGAAGGGCACGGGCAGGCTTTCCCCTGCGCCTGCCGGATTTTCAGCCAGCGTTGCGGCATTGGCGGACAGCAGGTGCCACACCGGATTGCCGAGCTTCTTGTCGAGCGGCTGTTCGCCAAGGCTTGTGCGGAACTGCCAATATTCGTCGATCGCCTTGGGGATCACGCCGACATGCAATTGCTTGGCGCTCTTGGGTTCGCGGAAGATGTAGAAGCCCAAGGACTCCTCGCTGCCATAGGTCAGCCATTCCTCGATCGAGAGGCCATTGCCCTTCGATTTGGAAATCTTCTCCCCCTTGGCATCGAGGAACAGCTCGTAGATCAGCCCTTCGGGCTTGCGCCCGCCCAGCTCGCGCACGATCTTGCCCGATTGGGTGACGCTGTCGGTCAAGTCCTTGCCGCACATCTCGTAATCGACGCCGAGCGCATACCAGCGCATCGCCCAGTCAACCTTCCATTGCAGCTTGGCCTGCCCGCCGAAGATGCACTGCTCGATGGTTTGGCCTTCATCCACAAAACGCACGATACCGGCTTCGGCATCGATCACCTCGACCGGCACTTGCAGCACCACGCCGCTCGTCGGGCTGACGGGCAGGACAGGCGAATAGGTGCGACGGCGTTCTTCGCGCAAGGTCGGCAGCATGATGTCCATGATCGCATTATAGTGGCGCAGGACTTGCCGCAGCGCCTCGTCGAACTGCCCGCCATTGTAGCAATCCGAAGCCGAGACAAATTCGTAATCGAACCCGAACTGATCGAGGAATGCGCACAGCCGCGCATTGTTGTGATGGGCAAAGCTGGCGTGGGTGCCGAAAGGATCGGGAATGCGCGTCAGCGGCTTGCCGAGATTGGCGGTCAGCACATCCTTGTTGGGCACATTGTCCGGCACCTTGCGCAGGCCGTCCATATCGTCCGAGAAGGCGACCAGCCGCGTCGGCGCACCGCCGGTCAGCACTTCATAGGCGCGCCGCACCAGCGTGGTGCGCAGCACTTCCTGAAAGGTGCCGATATGCGGCAGGCCCGAGGGGCCATAGCCGGTTTCGAACAGCACCGGCACCAGCGCGCCATCAGGGCCGCGCTTGCCATCGGGATAGCGCTTCACCAGCTTCATCGCTTCCTGGAACGGCCAGGCCTTGGACACACGAGCGGCGGCGATCAGATCATCGGTCAACATAATGCGCAGCGCATAGGCAGAGGCAGCGGCGCACTTCAAGCGAATAACCACGGCAAAACCGGGCGCGGCGCGTTTACGCGGCCAGAGTGAGCCCTTAGGGCTGGGGCTGTGACCTCTCCGCCCACCGATCTGCCGCGGGTAAACCTGCCCGCGCTCCATGCCAGCCATGGCGGCACATGGCTGCGCGCGGCCGATGGCAGCACCAATGCCATTGCCAAGGGCGAAGCGATCATGGCGGCGGCGGATACCCCGGTGCTGCTGATCAATGCGCCGCTGGTGGCGGCCCGGCTGGGCTATCCCGATCTCTCGGGGCTGGACCTGCTCGAAGCCTTTGCCTTTGTCCACCCGGCCCGCTTCTGCGTGCCGACCCCGCGTGGGCTTGCCGAAGCGCTTTGCCTGCCCGTTCCCGCTGGTGACGATGCGGTGCCCGCGCTGCTCCAACAGGCCGCGGGTGCGCTGATCGCGGCGGTGAGCGATCCCGAATGGTTCGAACGCGAAGGCGCGTGGAGCGCGCTCCAATCGCTTGAACGGCTGCGCTGGCCGTGGGCGCAGGTACTCAAGCCCCATGTGGCGCGGCCGACGACGGCAGAACGCTGGCTGTTTGCGGCGCTGCCTGAATGGGAGGAAGCGCCCGAACGCCCTGCCCCGCGGCAGGTTGACCTCGCCCCCGCCGATGTCCTCGCCGAACTGGCGCGGCTAACAGGCAGCAGCGCCGAACAGCGCGAAGGCCAGCGCGCCTATGCGCAGGATGCCGCGCGTATCTTCGCCCCGCGCACCGAACGCGGTGTTCCGCATCTGGCGCTGGCGCAGGCCGGCACCGGGATCGGCAAGACGCTCGGCTATCTCGCGCCCGCATCGCTGTGGGCCAAGGCATCGGGCGGAACGGTATGGGTGTCGACCTTCACCAAGAACCTGCAACGCCAGCTGCGCCGCGAAAGCCGCCGCGCATGGCCGATGAAGCGCGCCGATGGCTCACCCCCGGTGGTGGTGCGCAAGGGGCGCGAGAATTACCTCTGCCTGCTCAATCTGGAGGATGCGCTGCAAGGCGGCTTTGCCGGGCGGCCCGCGATCCTGGCACAACTGGTGGCGCGCTGGGCGGCCTTCAGCAGCGATGGCGATATGATCGGCGGCGATCTGCCGGGCTGGCTCGGCACCTTGTTCCGCAAGCGCGGGATTGCTTCGCTCACCGATAGCCGGGGCGAATGCATCTATGCGGGCTGCCCGCATTACCGCAAATGCTTCATCGAGCGTGCCGCCCGCGCCAGCGCGCAAGCCGATCTCGTCATCGCCAACCACGCGCTGGTGATGGTCAATGCCGCGCGCGCGCGCGATCCCAACCAGCGCCCGACCCGGCTGATCTTCGATGAAGGCCATCATGTGTTTGATGCGGCGGATTCGACCTTCGCGGCGACGCTTTCGGCCCAGGAGGCAATCGAGCTCAAGCGGTGGCTGACCGGCCCCGAACGTGAAGGACGCGGGCGCAGGCGCGGTCTGGCGGCGCGGCTCGCCGATGTTGCCAGCTATGACGAGGCAGGTGGCGAGGCGATTGCCGCCGCCGTCAAGGCTGCCCAATTGCTGCCCTCCGAAGGCTGGCTGGCGCGCATCCATGAAGGCAATCCCTTCGGCCCGTTCGAAGCCCTGCTGGGGGCGGTGCGCACCGTCACCTACGCCCGCGATGAAAGCGGCGCGCTTGATCAGGGCTACGGCATCGAGACCGAGGCGGCTGACTTGCCCGGCGAGGTGATCGAGGCGGCGATGGCCGCCGCCGATGCGCTCGCCGCGATCCGCGTGCCGCTGATCCGGCTCGGCGGGAGGCTCGATGCGGTGCTCGCCGATCCGCCCGACTGGCTCGACGCGCAGGGCCGCGCGCGGATCGAGGGCGCACGCTTCGCGCTCACCTGGCGGATCGACCTGCTCGCCGCATGGGAGGCCCTGCTCGCCCGGCTCGGCGGCCCGGCCGACCCCGAATTCGTCGACTGGCTCGCGGTCGACCGCTCCGAGGCGCGCGAGTTCGACATCGCGATCCACCGCCGCTGGCTCGACCCGATGAAGCCCTTCGCTCGCGTCGTGCTCGAACCCGCGCACGGCGTCATGCTGACGAGCGCGACGCTCACCGACCGCATCGAGAGCGGCGACGAGGCGGCGCAATGGGCGAGCGCCATCGCGCGTTCGGGCGCGGCGCACATCGAGGCGCGCCCGCTGCTCTCCGCCGCCTCCAGCCCCTTCGACTATGCGGGCCGCGCCGAGGTGCTGATCGTCACCGACATCCGCAAGGGCGATCTTCCCGCGCTGGCGGGCGCCTATGCGCGGATCATCGAGGCGAGCGGGGGCGGCGTGCTCGGCCTGTTCACCGCGATCCGGCGGCTGCGCGCGGTCTATGGCCGCATCGCGGACCGGCTGGCGCGCGCGGGGCTCGCGGTCTATGCCCAGCACGTCGACCCGATCGACACCGGAACGCTCGTCGACATCTTCCGCGACGATGCGCGCGCGAGCCTGCTCGGCACCGATGCGCTGCGCGACGGCGTGGATGTGCCGGGCGAATCGCTGCGCTGCGTGGTGCTCGAACAGGTGCCGTGGCCGCGCCCCGATATCCTCCACAAGGCGCGCCGTGCCGCCGGTGGCGGGAGCACCTATGATGATCGGATCATCCGCGCCAAGCTGGCGCAGGCCTTTGGCCGTCTGATCCGTTCCAAGGACGATGCCGGGCATTTCATCGTCCTGTCCTCGGCCTTCCCGACCCGGCTGCTTTCGGCCTTTCCGGAAGGAACGCCGGTTTTGCGGCTCACGCTTGATGAGGCTTTACAACGGCTCGCCTCTGGTGTTTCGAAAGCCGATGCCGCGCTGGACCTCTCCGGCCTTGCCCCACTCGCCAATGAAGAGCGCCTGACATGAAAACCCTCGGTCTCCTGCGCCACGCCAAGTCCGATTGGGACGATACGGCGCAGCGCGATTTCGACCGGGGGCTGAATGCGCGCGGGCGCAAGGGCGCGCGGGTCATCGGGCGGCATATCCGCTCGCATGGCCCGGAATGGGATCTGGTGCTCGCCAGCCCGGCCGCACGGGTCACGCTGACGCTGGAAGGCGCGCAGCTCCCGCAGGACGCCGTGTTCGATCAGCGGCTCTACCTCGCCAGCTATGACACCATCATCGAAACGATCGAGGCCCATGCCGGCAAGGGCGCGGATGAAGTCGATTCGGTCCTCATCGTCGGCCACAATCCGGGCTTGCAGGATGTGCTGCTCGAACTGGTCGCGCCGGGCAAGGAAAACGCCTTGTTCAAGGAAGCGGTGGTGAAATTCCCGACCGCGGCCTATGCCGTGCTCGAATGCGATATCGAGCATTGGTCGCAGCTCAAGAAATACTGCGCGGAACTGGTGCATTTCATGCGCCCGCGCGATCTTGATCCCTCGCTCGCGCCCGAGGATTAAGCGTTACCCACCACGAAACACGCCGCCGCCATCAGCGCACCGGCAAGCCGGTTCGAACGAAAGCGGGCAAGCGGATTGTCGGGATCATCGGGGGCGAGCGTTGCCACTTGCCAGCCGAGATGCACCGCCACCGGCAGCAGCGCCAACAGCGCCAGCGGATCGGGCCGGTAGAGCCACACGCCCAGCCCCCACAGGCCAACCGCCGCCGTATAAAATCCGGCCACCCCGCCAATCACCTTGCCGCCCATGGCGAGCGCTGACGAACGGATTCCGACCAGCGCATCATCCTCGCGGTCTTGCAGGGCATAGATCGTGTCATACCCGATCACCCAGCAGATGCACCCGGCATAGATCGCTGCGAGCGCGCCAAGGTTGTCGAGCCTCAGTTCGCTCCACCCCACCAGCAGACCCCAGTTGAACACCATGCCAAGCCACGCCTGCGGCCACCATGTGATGCGCTTCATGAAGGGATAGGCCGCGACCAGCGCGAGGCTCGCCAGCGAAACCAACTGGGCTTCCCAGCGCAATTGCAGCAGCACGAGCAGCCCCACCAGACTGAGCGCGATCAGCCAGCCCCACGCGGCTTTCCTGGAAACCCGACCGCTCGCGATGGGCCGCGCAGCAGTGCGGGCGACCTTGGCATCGAGATCGGCATCGACGATGTCATTATAGACACATCCCGCCCCGCGCATCGCGATCGCCCCAAGCAGCAACCAGCCCAGCAGGGCAAGCTGGACGCCCTCGCCTGCGAGCCACACCCCGAAGACACAAGGCCAGAACAGCAGCCACCAGCCAATCGGACGATCAAACCGCGCCAGCAGCGCGAGATCGCGCAGGCCTTGCGGCAGGCGGGCCATCACGCCGCGATGTTCGCTATCGGGGACGATCCCGGTGTTCATGCTGCGGCCTCCGCGCGGCGGGCTGCGCGCCAACCCCACAAGGCCAGCGCGAACATGATCGCATTGCCGGCAAAATCGAGCATGCCGATGCTGGTGAGCACGGGCACCTCGTAATGGAACCAGTAATTGAACCCGAAAAATGGCAGCAGCAGCACAGCAAACACCAGGAACCCTCTCGCACGCCAGCACACCGCCAGCGTCATCAGTCCGAACAGCACGGCCTGCGCGCCAAAGCAGGCCACGGCAAAGCGCACAAGATAGCTATCGCTGCGATAGGGTTCGGTAATGGCGAGATCGATCACGCTTGCCGGGAAAAACAGCGCCCAACCGCCCAGTGCCAGAAACACGGCAGCGATGAGAGGTTGTGGCCTGATCTTTCCGGCGCGCGGAGCAACTGCGCCTGGGGCGCTATCAAGGCGAGTGGGGGCCATCACCCGCCCCCACTAGCTTATCGCCATCAGAAATTCATCACCGTAACGCTAAGCTGGTAGGGGTAGGCCTTGCCCGAGGTTTCGGCGGCGCCCATCAGATAGATGCGGATGGTGTAATCGCCCTTCACCGTCTTGATCCTGGTCGCGACGCGGCCTTCGAGCGCGCTGTTGAACACCGCCTCGCCTGTGCTTCCCGGCGGGAGGATGTTGAAATTCACCGAATTGCTGCCGGTGAGCGAGACCGCCATGGTCTGGCCCTCGGCCACGCCCAGCGTGTAATCGCGGTAGGCCTTGCCCTTGATTATGCCCTTGACCGAAGCGTTGTCGTTGCTCTTGGCAAAACTGATCCGCGACACCGCTTGCGCGGCGAGCGGAACGGCCACGCCCCCACCTGCCAAGGCCAGACAGGCGAGCGCCATCACGAATTTGTTCGTCATGCGATGTCCCCCCATAACGGCAACAGCGAGTCGCCGTCGCGGAAGTATAGACGTGCCGCATCAGGCCACCTACAGCCTTGATCTGCCACAATGACCGACACACCCCGCCCCCGCACCCCCGCCTGGCCTCCGAAAAGCGCGCCGCGCCTGTTTGTCGCGCAGGCCCTGCACGAAGGCGGCCAAGTGGTGATCGATGGCCCGCAGGCGCATTACCTTTCACGGGTGATGCGCGTGGCCGCAGGCGATGTGGTGATCGTGTGCGATAATGTCACCGGCGAATGGGCCGCGCGCGTCACCGATGCGGGCAAGCGCGAGGTGGTGCTAGAAGTTTCTGCGATCCTGCGCCCGCGCGAAGCCGTGCCCGATCTGTGGCTGTGCCCTGCCTTGCTCAAGAAAGACCGCTTTGACCTCGTGCTCGAAAAGGCGACAGAACTGGGGGCGGCGCGCATCCAGCCGGTGATCACCCGGCGCTGCGTGGCAGACAAGCTCAACCGCGAGCGTGCCGTAGCCCACACCATCGAGGCTGCCGAACAATGCGCGCGCACCGCGCTGCCCGATCTGGCCGAGCCGGTGAAGCTCGCCGCGCTGCTCGCCACCTGGCCTACGGAGCGCGCGCTGTTCTTCGCGGATGAAAATGGCGGCGAACCTGCGGCCGCCGCCTTCGCCGCCTACACCGGCCCCGCCGCGATCCTGATCGGCCCGGAAGGCGGCTTTGATGAAGGCGAACGCGCAGCGATCCGCGCCCATTCCGCTGCACGGCCCATCAGCCTCGGCCCGCGCATCCTGCGCGGCGAAACCGCTGCCATTGCAGCGCTCGCTGTCTGGATGGCAGCACGCGGCGACTGGTAAGACGCGCCAGCCCCTTACAAAGCGGTTTTGCGCTTCCCACATGCCGACCAGTTTTCTAAGGCAACCGGCCAGACAGGGGCATTTTCTCGATGAGCACGCGCGAAGCAACCACGGCTGACGATCCCATCATCGAGAGCCTTGATCAACTGGTTTTGCCGATGATCAAGGGCGAAAAGCCCAAGGACCAATGGCGCATCGGCACCGAGCACGAAAAGCTCGTCTTCAAGAAATCCGATTTTCGCGCACCCTCCTATGATGAACCTTGCGGCATCCGCGATCTGCTGATGGGGTTGACCCAGTTCGGCTGGACCCCGGTGGAGGAAGGCGGGAATGTCATCGCGCTCAAAGGCGCTGATGGCGCAGTCAGCCTCGAACCCGCCGGGCAGCTCGAACTCTCGGGCGCGCCGCTCGTCAATCTGCACCAGACCTGCGCGGAAACCGGGCGGCATCTCGAACAGGTGAAGGCCATCGGCGAGAAATGCGGCGTCGGCTATCTCGGCCTCGGCATGTGGCCCGACAAGACCCGCGCCGAGCTGCCGATCATGCCCAAGGGCCGCTATGACATCATGCTGCGCCACATGCCGCGCGTCGGCAGCATGGGTCTCGACATGATGCTGCGCACTTGCACCATCCAGGTCAATCTCGACTATGCGTCGGAAGCCGACATGGTGAAGAAATTCCGGGTCGGCCTCGCGCTGCAACCGCTGGCGACGGCGCTGTTTGCCAATTCGCCCTTCACCGAGGGCAAGCCCAACGGGTTCCTGTCCTACCGCTCGCACATCTGGTCGGACACTGATCCCGCACGCACCGGAATGCTGCCCTTCGTGTTCGAAGAGGGCTTCGGCTATCAGCGCTGGGTCGATTACATGCTTGATGTGCCGATGTATTTCGTCTTCCGCGACGGCAAGTATATCGACGCAGCGGGGCTTTCGTTCCGCGATTTCCTCGACGGCAAGCTGTCGGTTCTCCCCGGTGAGCGCCCGACGCAGAGCGATTGGTGGGATCACCTTTCAACCGCCTTTCCCGAGGTGCGCCTCAAGAGCTTCCTCGAAATGCGCGGCGCCGACGGCGGGCCTTGGAACCGCATCTGCGCGCTGCCGGCCTTCTGGGTGGGCCTGCTCTATGACCAGACGGCGCTCGATGCGGCGTGGGATCTGGTCAAAGGGTGGTCGATGGAGGCACGCGAGCAATTGCGCCACGATGCGCCCCGCCTCGCGCTTGATGCCCCGGCACCGGACGGCGGCACTTTGCGCGATGTGGCACGCGAGGTGCTCAAGATCGCGCATGGCGGGCTCGCCGCGCGTGGCCAATTGAACGCCAGCGGCGATAATGAAACCGGCTATCTCGAAACGCTCGATGAAATCGTTGCGAGCGGCAAGGTGCCCGCCCAGCGCCTGCTTGATGCCTATAATGGGGAGTGGGCAGGCGATATCAGCAGGGTTTACGAACAATCCTTCTGACCCAAGGGAGGGTGCACACATGCTGATCGTATTGGCCAAGGCCAAACTGGGGGAAGGCGCGCTGGACGCCATGCACGGCACAATCGCCGAGATGGTGGCAGCGTCCAACGCCGAAGATGGCTGCCTTGCCTACAGCTTCACCACCGATGTGCTCGATCCCACAGTGCTGCACATTGTCGAGAAATGGCGCGATGAAACCGCGCTCGCCGCGCATTTTGCCACCTCGCACATGGCCGCCTTTGGCGCGGCGATTGCCGGTGCGGATTTCACCATCATCGAGGCGATCAAATATCACGCCGATGATGGTGCACCGGTGATGTAAGGACGCTTAGCGGAAAGCGTGGATCGTCCCTGAATCATCAAGGATGTAGAGGTGACCATCCGCCACCACGGGCGACATGCTCACCGGCTGCCCCAGATCGGCAAAGAAGCTCGCTTCGCCCGAGGTGGCATTAACCTTCCACAACTCCCCGCGCGAACTCGCAACCCACAGATTGCCGCCAGCCAGCACCGGCCCGGTCCAGAAGATCGGATTCTCCCGCTTCTTTTCGTTCTTGAAGCGCTGCAACTGGGCGATCCACCGCACGCGGCCTGACGAGCGGGCAATCGCCAGCAAGCGGCCATCATCGGTCAGCGTGAAGATCCACTCACCCGCAATCGCCGGGGTGGAAATCCCTGCCAGGTTAAGCTCCCAGATGCGCTGGCCCGACAGGAGTTCATAGGCCGCCATCCGGCCGCCCTGCCCGAGCGCATAGACCCGGCCGGAATCAATGATCGGATCGGCATCAATATCAGTGAGCGAGCTGACCGCGGTCGAAATATTGGTGCGCGCCAGCGCGTCCGACCACAGGATGCGCCCGTTCTCATAACGATAGGCGTTGAGTTCACCGCTCGAGAAGCCCGCAATCACCGTGCCCTGACCAGCCGCGGGTGCCGCCACACCGAACACGCCCGATTGCGTGGTCGAGGCGGTTTCCAACCAGTTGACCGCCCCGTCCTTGGCGCTCAGCGCAAGGATCTGGTTGTCCTGCGTCATCACGAAAACCTCGCCAAAGGCGATGGTCGGTGAACCGCGCAGCGGCCCGGCCGGCGTGACCTTCCACAGCACTTCGCCGGTTTTGGCATCAAGCGCCTTGGCCTCGCCAACCCCGTTGGTGGCGTAAAGGCGGCCATTCTCATAGCTCACCCCGCCGCCGAAGGCCGAAGCCTGCGCGCCTTGCGCAACATCAGAGCGTGATGTCCAGCGCACTGCGCCCGTCGCCTTGTCGAAAGCATGGATGGTTCCATCCGATCCGACAGCGAAGAGACTATCGCTGCCCACCACGGGCGAAGCACCCAGCCGCACCCGATTGGTCGAGCCTGCGATCCGCGCCGTCCAGACCTTCGCCGGATTGGCGGAGAGTGCGAGATGGCCATAGGATTTGGCCGCATTGCCGCCAACCTGCGCCCATTCAGCGTTGCGCCGTTCAGGGGGCAGAACGATCGAAACGCTGGCGAGCGCGCGATCAACCTCGGCCCCGCTCTCGATCCGCGAGAGGATCGGGACGCGCTGGCCGACCGTAGGCGTAACTTTCTTGT
>Ga0308017_1000221_pt1 | contig 18750 bp, 26 predicted proteins | sample Neamet280_FD_203145 | JGI IMG/M metagenome (GOLD analysis project Ga0308017, IMG submission 203145) | Marine microbial communities from water near the shore, Antarctic Ocean - #280 | ecosystem: Environmental > Aquatic > Marine > Unclassified | place: Southern Ocean | collected 2014-10-01
GACTACTGCCATCCAATGTTGCCGTTACAGTTCCGCTAGAAGTTGTGACTTTTGAACCTGATGTTGTCCATGTTCCTGTGAAATCACTGATAGGTAGTGTTGCATCAAGTTTCACATAGCCACCGATTGATAATACGTCAGTGTTGTCAGGGAGTGCGGAGTTTGTGTATGTCAAGTTAGGATCTTGTATTGCAGTTCCTATGCTTCCTGATGTTGAAACATTCCATACATCTGATGATGGAGTTGTAAGTGTTAGTTCAACGTTGTTTGCATTACCATCGTAGTTTGTACCACCAGCATGAACATAGTATTCAGTACCAGCCAAATCTGCTTTGTTTGGACTTGTTGCTAACAAAGTGCCGTCTTTATAAAATGAAACTTCACCATCAGAAGCCATTGTCATTTTAAATGCAGTTGATGAAGTCCATGATCCAAAGTTAGTACAACCGTAATAGTTTAGGTTGGTTGGATCACATACACCGTTACCAGTTGCACCAGCACTATCTACGTCATATATGAAAATTTCACTGCCACTTGTTCCACAGTATATTCTATATTCAATTTCATATTGATTGTAAAGATGTGGTGATGTGATTACAAACGGATCAGTACCAAAGCCAACATTGATGTGAGCCCCAGAACAAGTATAATTAATTTCTGCTACTGTACCAACATCCCAAGTATCAACTGACTCAATACCACCTGACCATGCTGATGAAGTTGTTGAGATAGAACTACCACTTGACGACATACCATGTGCTGTTGTTGAATCCCATGTTACCCCTGCCGTTGTTGAAACACCTTCAGCAACGATTCTAGTAACTGGCACATCGTTGGTTGACTTGTCGGGAAGTGTTGTTGTTGTTACGCTTGTAGGTAAACTACTTGTGTTCGATACACCATTCCAAATATTAATATCGGAAACTGTACCAATGTCGTGACCATTACCACCACTATCCTGTCTTAATAATATGTAAAAGTATTGTAAATCACTAAAGTTTTTAGTTAAAGATGGTGAACTTGTACCTGACTCTTGTGTTGTGTATGTATCGTCAGAATAAAATGTTGATGTTATTGTACCACCATTGTTCACCATTTCAACGTATAATGTATTGACAGTTGGTGTATAAGACATTGAAGAATAATCTACACCGTTAGTCCATGTGCCAGTACCTTTACTTTGGAACTGTGTTTGTGCTGAACCACCGTCATGTATGAATAAATGTCTAAACAAATTACCTGAATCCTCAGTTGCTTGTTCTTTATTATTATCAATAGATGATATTCCTACTGCAACATAAAATGATTTACCACCTGTACTTTCACCTTGATGTGATGTTACATCTAGTTTGTATTGTATAACCCAATCACTAGCATCTAATGTATAACCAATATCATGTACTATACCCATTGGTTCGTAAGATGCCGAATAACCTGTACTGTCAAAATCTATTTCATCATTTGTAATATCTGCTTGAATGTATGCAGTATTATCTGAATCCCATGAAGCATCAGCTAATGTTTGTGTTGATTCATCAATACAAATATCAGATGCTTCACAGTTTAAGGAAGTGACAGTTTCTAACCCATGTACCAAGAACTCGTTATCCGTAAAGGTTAATTCAGAATCAGTTCCAGAATTGTTTGGCAGTTCAGTTTGTGCAAATTCGTAATCACTTCTCAATACGTTATACCCTGTGATTGCTAAGCCACCGTTACCACCGTTGGAAACAGAAGATACAGAAGTTATACCGTTGTAAATTTTAATATCATCTATACTTCCTGACGTTTCTCCACCGTTAGGTTGATTCCCCATAGTTTTGAAACCAAAATATTGTAAGCCAGATATTCCAGATAGAGTAGCAGTTTCACTTTCGATGAATGAAGTAGAATCGTAAGTGTCAGTAGAGTAAAGATTGATTGTAAAATCATCTGAATCTCGTATAAATTCTATATACAATGTTTCAACTTGTAAAGTATGAGTGAACAGTGTGCTTGTTTCCCAAAATAAATCTTGATTATCTCTTAAAAAGACACCCATGTTAAGAGCACCAGCAGGGGTAGTCCAAGTTTGTAAACCGTAAAAGTCTTGAGATGTATTGGAGTTTACATCAGAATTATAAAATCCAAAGTACCCCATATTTTCACTTGCTGTTGCAAGTGTAACTGTGTCAATATCTAATTGTGCTCTAACAACAAATTCTGTATCGCTAATGTTTGTACCTAAATAATCTGTATCTTGTAAATCCATTAAGGCAGTATCAAAAGTGTTATCTCCTACTATATGATAATCCAATTCACCATTGGTTCCATCATAAGCCATACCTATATGTCCTGTTGTTACCCATCCTTTGTCAGTTGTTAAATCATCATTTGCTGACGGTGTAGGTGCTACTGATTGTTCAGGAGAAGTCCAAGAAGTTCCCAATGGGATTCCAGTTGTAGTTGATACACCAGTTGGTGTGGAAGGTACTGTGAATATACCATAGGTGACTTGCAACTCACAGTTTGCAGTAGAATAACTACTGCCATCATTACACATATTTACAAATTCTGACTGACCGTTGGTGTTCATCGCCCATGCACCTGAACTGTCAACATTAATCATTCCAACTTGAAAGTAACCAGCACCGACTGATGTATTTTCTAAGTAACTATCTGCGGTTGTACCTAAGTCAATAATCTGATCTGTACCTGAACCAGTAAGAGTTAATGCACTAACGTATGTGACTTGTGAACTGTCACCTGTTTCACCTGAAATATCATCAAGTATATCATTTGTACCACCTGTTGCAATATCTTCATCTACTTGTGTGATGGCGATGGTTGCACCGTTACTTCCGTTTGGTGTATAATCTACTCTCAACACAGTATCGATTACTTGGTTGCCTGATGGGATTGATGAAACATCATACTTCAAACCAACTGTATAACAAGCACCGTTCTGTGCAGAATGGTGATTTCCAACTTGCCCCCACCATGCTGATGAACCAGTAGGATCTGAATTACCTGAACTATATGATCTGTTATAGCAATCTTGAGTAGAGCCATTAGATGTACCCCACATACCTTTTGATATAGCACCTGAATACGTTAGTGTAGGATCAATTTCCAAGTATTCTACAAACGGTACACCGTCTAATCCATTAGCATAATCTAAGTTCACTTTGTAATCACCATCAAATATAATGTTCACGTTGCTAAGTGAATCGATACCAGTATCAAAATCATAGTTGATTGAATCTGTTAGTTGTAAAATCTCTGCTTCGTTATCTACGATGTATTGTCTGTCGAAACTTTGACCGTTAAGTTCTGCTATGTTAATTGTTTGATCAGCGATAGTAATTTCTTCACCCGTATGGATTGTTTGCGTGATACCTAATGACTCGTCACCGTCATGTATAACCTTGAATGTTTCCTTGAATCCTGATTTAATATCTAGACGTAACTCCTGTGTGAATCTGTCAACCACTGCACCGTCAGTGATTGATACTTCACCGTTGAAATATCCCATGTTAGTTCCGTTGGAAAATTGTTGCAAGGTAAATGCTGAGTTGGTTGCGTTGGCATAAAACACTTCGTCAGTTCCAGTATAACTTATGAATACATCTTCGGTTATATTTTCGGTGATTACTTTGGTACTTGTAAGGAATACACCGTCTTCATATCGTTCAACATCAACGACACATGCTTCGTTGTTAACTGGAAGGTTAGACCATGTTCCGTCACTGCTTTGGAAACTTGCCATAGCAGAAACAGATGGTATAACGTTTGCACCGTTGTAACCGTTTTCATAAATTGAATAGGAACATGAATTTTTATCAAAGACTAAAGAACCAACTGCATTGGAATTGAATATAACTTTGTCATTTGTATTTGTTAAAACATAATTCTCCCACTGTCCATTCATAATTCTATCTGGATGTGACACCCATGATGCTTCACCAATAAAGTAATCTTCTATCAAGTCATAGTTCTCACCTTCCGTTACTATCACCTGTGCAAACGCAGTCGGTACAGATACAACTAACAGTAATGGAATAAGAAAGAGTATGGGATTCAATCTCTACCTCTTGCACTTGCAACCATCAGGACTTTGATAACTAGAATGAATATACCGATAGTTGGAATTAGCGGAACTAAGTATTGGGTTGTCTCTTTTGTTTGGTTATACATATCAATCCATTCTTGTGTCATGTTACCATTAGTTAGATTGACTTCCATAACCGTGAATACTGAACCGAGTATCATCGGTGCAATAGTAAACATGATACCATAAGATATGATGAATAGTATAACCGAAAATCCTAAGAAGATTAGACTACTCATACTATCAACAAGTGCGGTAAGTCGTTATTAAAGTTATTTAAAAAAGTAAAAATGAGTTAAGTGTTTTAGACTTAAAGCATTTTGACTACTGTCAAGATTACGACTGCTGCGATAACTATTAATACTATGATTAATAGTGCGTATGCGTTTTGTGTTTGGCTGTTATTAGCTTCACATTGTCCAGACCAACCAGTCTGAACTGCATTTGCTGTTGCATCGTAATCTGATAGGTTACTACAATCTTGGACACTGTTGCCTAAGATTTGTGTACCGATTCCCAGAAGGATAGCGATCCCAATGAAGGCACCTACTAATGCCATTATGTTATTTTCTACCATATTGTATAACGTTCAAGGGTTATACTATATAACAATACAGTAAACTCTAGGCGTGGATTAGTTTCTTGTACGCTTGACAATCATTCTCCAGACCAGTCCAGAGAACGCTACTGAGACTAATATCAAAGCGTAATTTATGAATACATCTGGGAAGAACGTATAACTTATCGGTATGAACATAATACCAATGAGTATTGGATATACTACGGTATGATATTTGACATAAGACATAATGACAAATATTGTAACAATTATCATTGAGAAATAACCACCAGTGATATACTCAAAAGGTGCTAATGCAAAGTCCAAGTAGTCGTCACTTGCATTACAGTTCTTCCACATCTGATGTCCAGCCGTCATGTTCATAAAGCAGGGTGTTAAGGATTCATCTCCTATGATAGTTACAGTATTTTGTGCGTAGGCTTCGTTAGATACAAAAGATATTGCCAGAATTGCTAACAAAACATACAAGTACACAGTCAATCATCGCCTTTTCTACTATTAAGGTTGTTCTATCAGAACGGGTTCAACCTCAATGACTACGGGTTCAACCGTAATACCTTCAGGTTGTACTGGAACTTCAGGCTGTATAACCACTGGTTCTGCGACCACTGGTTCGGTTGTTATGAACACAGGGTTATCATCTCTGTGCTCATCGACTATGCCTTGAGCCACTGATGATAACTTATCGTAATCTACGTCACCGTTATCTACTGCGACTCTGAGGCTTTCGGCATCAGGGTACTGACTCATAATAACCGAGTCCTCAATCTGTCCTAGTGTTGGCACTGACATTCCACCCATCATTTGGTCAATGTACCCACCGTCATAGATAACGAATCCTATTGCCATAACCATTCCAATTCCCATGAATATAACCATGAACTTGAGCCATGCCTGTTTAGAAGCGAGAGGTGTATTTGTCACCTTCTTATGTTCCATGTCGGTTCTTTGATATGATGATACAACCGTACCCATGAACTTTGGATCGGTTGCGATTAAATCTTCTTGAATAAACTCTGATACTTTTCTTAACGGTGTAACAATTTCGGTTATATCTAAATGGTCTAGGTAGTTAATCATGTTCAACGCATCTTTAGAATACTTTGCGTTGAGTGCGTTCTGTGCTTCGACTTTCTCATAGCCTTGAATCCTGTCAATCAGTTCTGCAAGTTTGTGTGAGACAAAATCTCCACGTTCTTTAGAACCAAGTATCTTGAATATGTTTGCAAGCATACCGTCAACCTTTGGAAGTTTGTTTAACTCTAATACAATCTCTAATTCTTTTGACTCGGCTGACAAAGGCAAGTGATGTGAAATATCATACTGTAATATTCTAAAGGTCTTGACCATTGATTCTCTGTATTGTAATATTCTTCTACCGTCAATCTTGAAGGCATATACATCTCCATCAATGTCAGTGATAAAGTAATCTCCGATAGTATGTTTGATTGGTACAAAGTGTACTCGGTGTGAAGCATCAGAAATTATAGCAGTTATCCATTTAGAAGATAACATATCTCTACCAATGTAAAACGCCCATCTTGAATTATATCATATAGTTATCTATTTAATATTATCTCCCTATCCCGTAAAGGATAGGGGAAAGCAAGGGCATACTTTCACAGTTAGTTAGATGAATGACTTTTTATTCTTTTTCTCTTGCTTCCTAAAACTTGTGAACGATCCTTGAACACCAAGTTCTCTATACTTCTTTGACAGTTCGGCATCTGTCTTTCGATACTTTTTAGAATACTCTCGATGATATTTCTTGGACTTGACCACAATGTATAACCTCACCATTATGTTTTTAAGGTTATAGTAATCAAGGTTATACAGGGCTATGATACCACAAAGCGAACCTGAGCACAAAGATTTAGTTGATGTACTCGTTCAGTCCGTACAACGAATTGAATACGTTCCACAGGAAGATGGTACGTTTGAAAAGTCTCTAGTCATTGATCCTAAATCGTTATACTACAAGACACTAATTGTTGCCTCACCTTACCTCGCAAGATTCGTCTTGGAGTTGGAGAACTTTAACAACTTGGCAACACAGGCTTTCAACTTTATGTCAAGGAACAAAGCCATCGCATTATCTGAACAAATAAAAGAACTGGTTATCGCATACCAATATTCAATCGATTCAAAATCATCTGAGTCCATTAGAGAGAACGGCTCTGCACAAAGTACATTGATTGATAAAATTGCCAGAAACAAGATTGAACGTTCATATCAAGTCAAGGGAGAAAAGAGCAGATCATTCCTTGATGCCATGATGGGTAGAGATAAGGAAGCCGACATGGATCAAGACTAACCATGTGGGAAGCCATTAAATATGAAATAGCATTATGGAAACACGCATTTACTTTTAGGTTCTGGAAACTATTCTTTACAGGTAAGTTAGGATGAAAGACTTTTCTAATAGACGGGAAAATAACTGGTGTGAATTATGCAAGAAGACAGTGTATGAGTTATCCGAACACATGAGAGAACATTACGATGTGTGACCTAATGATTATGAGTAACATCAAAAGATTCTGTAAGTCAATGTGGACAGTTCTAAAAGACGACTGGAAGAACGATGATGATGTTATAGGACTGTTCAAAAGAAAGAAGCCTAAAATGTTTAGAGATGAACTAGAAGATTAACAGTATTCATTTTCTCATACTGTTCATACTGAACATACTATACTCATCCCCAATCTTTTTCTAGGTGTCTCTTTACGTCTTGCATTGTATATTTCTTCCAATGATAGTTGTTGTTTACATATTTCTTCTTAGAGTATCTTTGATGGAAGCATGACTGACATACTTTCATACCCTTATCATGTACTAGGTATGTAACCACATTCATACAGTCGTAACAGATGTTTACCAAAAGTTGATACTCCCTTGTGACTCCTGTATTAATGCCAAGAAGTGTGGCTGTGTTGCTGACCATTGGTTGTTAGGGAATTTCAAACGACCTTTAATCCATTTGATCTCCACGCCAGCCGTATCAATTAGATCGTGAAACCATAGTTGATCAGTCTTGCATGGAAGTAGCATTACGGTTCTGTTACCAAGTGTTGATTCCTCTATGGCTTTGTACACAAACTTGGCTAGCAATCCGTTACTGTAAGGGGGGTTAACGTAGTTAGTTTGCTTCCATGATATAACCAGCCCGTCTTCACCGTTGACTGGACATGGATCAAACATATCTTTCTTTAACATACCCCATGTGTCCTCAATAATATCATACACTCTAAGTGGGGTTATATGAGTATCAGATTTGGCTGGTGGCATATACGACATTAGTAAGCGTTATCCCATCGTGTGTCCTTTGCACCCTTGCCACGATAGTGTGGGTTCTTCCTTGTGGTCATGTTACACTCCTGACACTGTTGGTTTGTTTTAGCCTGCCATAACTCACAGAGTTTACAGTACGAATGGGTTTGATATGAAATATAACCACCGCCCTTAACTCTCATCAGTCTTCTCCTTGTCGTCTAACATTACTCCATCAATCTTCTTTCTAAGTCTAGTATGCTTTGGAATAAAGTCATAGTGTCCAGCAATCTGTTCTAGGGTTATCAGTTTCTTTGCCCTGCATCTGCTCAGATACTTTAATGCAGATACAACGTTCTTGTTATACACTGTCATGCCCTCAACATACATGGATAACTTGACACCAGCCAGCCATGTACCTTTACCGTGCTTTGCTTCCGATTCATCACAGAATTGAGCAATAGGTACAGTTGACTCGATATTCTCACCGCCTGTTGCCACACTGCACTTTGAACATATAGGATCTTGCCATTGTCTAGTAGGTGCTATGATTAGCCTTAGATTTGACTCGTTCCAGAATAACACAGGGATGAAGGGTTTACGGTAATCATATTTGAATTTCGGTCTGTCTTTGGCTAACGGTATGAACCACGCCTTGTTTGTTACAGCGTTGTGACGATACCTCTTAAACTGCTTAATCTTCCAGCCATTCTTCGTACCGAACATCTTCTCCATGTTTTCGTTCTCAGATGAGTCCACTGTCGTGATATACTTAAAGTCGGCTGATCTGAGGTATTTGTCCAAACCCATAGAATAATGGTAGTTCATCATTACAATGATCTTAACGTCACGACCACCATCCAAATGCCGAATTGTAGTGACGGCTGACTTTACCATCTCTATCTGCTTCTTGTTGGCAGTAGCACCCATGAAGGACACATCGTCAAATATGAGGATATAGTTTACAGGCTCTAATGCGAGTAATGTCTTCTCGAAGTTGAGAAGGTCTTCTTTGTACAGAATCTTAATCTTATAGGGTATATCTGCAAATTTATGTATTGAATGGGCTATGGACTGTGAAAGCGTGGATTTACCACTGTGCATCGATCCAATCAATCCTATCCTACAAACGTCAATTTCAGCCGAGAAAGAGATTATCTCCCTGACAGTAGCCAAAAAGGAGTGAGCCCTGATATACGATACACCTTTCCATTTACTTGTTATAGGTATGTTTTTCGTCTTGGAAAGCGGAGTTGCCTTCTTAACGTTAGTTGTGATAACCATTATGTCTCATCCTTTTCATCTAATGAATAGTCAATAGAGTTACCTTCTTCATCCTGTGCACCACGTTTCCAGTTATCATCTCTAAACTTACCCATTTTAAATTCTAATTCACCTAACAAGTTCCACCCCCATCTTTCAATCTCAATGTTAAATCTCATTCTATCCATGAGTCCGTTAGTTCTATTTGGTGACTCAGGCACAATTCCCAAAAACGTAGGATTTTGTAAAATCGTTTGTGATATAGATGTGGATATTAATCTGTTCAACTTATTGCATTTTATACAACTCCATACCTTATTAGGCTTACCACCGTGTAACAGTGACTCCATGCCGTTAGGTATCAAATCAAACACATGAACGTCTTCTTTTGTTATATCTAGTTCACAGTAGCCACAATGATACGTTATATCCACCTTAGCCAGTACGTTATATTCTACTGTCGATACAACAACCTGATACTCTGCTGGCAGTAACGCATTGATTGAAATCAAACAGCCGTGCATGACGTTATATTGTTTTGTCTTCAATGCGTGAATACCCTCTACTCGATATTTAACGTAGGCAGTATTAATATCTGGCAGTCGTGCTTGCATAACCCTATTATTGTACAAATTCCGCAAGATATAACATTATGTACAAAAATGTCCGTCACAAGAAAATTAACGTTTAAGAATTTAAAATCCCAAAAAAATCAAAAAACCTTCATTTCCAGTCCAGTCGTGAGGCTAGGCGTGCTTATAAACCCCTTCATTTCCAGTCCAGTCACGAAACCATGAACCACCATTTCCACTCCAAACGTGAGGCTAGGCGTGGTTAAATAGCACCAGTATTTCCTGAGAAAATAATTTTAATTGACAAAATGGTTAAACAATTTACACTAATAATCAATTTCATTTAATCATAAAGTCAACAATATTTTACACTCATTTACCACTAGAGCATTATTTTAGCACTAGTTGGTTATACTGGTTATACTTGGCACTAGTGGGTTATATCTTGGCACTAGTGATATACGGTACTCTCTAGAATACCATGATTTAGTATAACTTAACCATGATGTAAGCATCACTTGATTTAGTATAACTTAACCATGATGTAAGCATCACTTGATTTAGTATAACTTAACCATGATGTAAGCAATACTAAATCATAATATTTTAAAATAATATTTTAAAAATAAAAATAACTTTTGAAAATAATAATAATAATAATATTTTTAATAATTATCAAGTATAACCATAAAATCATAATTTGAGATTTTAGAGAAATAGATAAAAAATATTTTTTTTTCAGTTTACGGATATTATGAAAATAAAGGGATTGATTAATCATAGTTATCATTCTCATTCTCTAGAGTGAGAGTGTTGCCTCATGTAAAGTATTAGCGAATTAGTATTAACAGAATTGGGTGGATTTTGTTAATTTCGTTAAAAAAAATAAAAGTGCTTATTCGTGACTAGATTTACGCTATTCCATGTTCTTACTATATGTTTGATTAGATTTATCATAGTTGTTCACGATTCTCAGAACATAGAACAAGAACAACAATAAGAATAACATACTTGTTCTAGAATCTGAGAACATCAGGGGGGGGTACCCCCCCTATACATGACATGGTATTCTTTACAATACCATTAACCAAATTATGAAATAATCGCTAAGTCCACAATTCACGCCTAGTCAGGCGTAAATGTTTCTAAACTCGAAAAAAGATAGATATCGGTTTAACCATATTGTCAACATAGTTTGACTCTTTTTTCCCATTGTTTTTGGTATGTTTTGATTTTAGTATAACATTACTTAGGTACTTATAGAGAGTTATACGATAGTCAATAATTAAGAAATATTGCAACATCTTGGAATGTTGGAAAAAAGCCTCTTAGTTTGAAAAAAGGAATCCTTAGAGAGTGGTGAGACACCACAGGCAGTATAAGATTGAAGACTAAAATTTGTTAAATTTAGGACTATCAAAAATGACTCGGGGATTAAATGAAAATATGAGACGTTATACAAAAACATCAATTCTACTTTTACCCTTGTGATTTGTCACAAAATCGATTTTAGATCGATCGGGGTTTAACTTAGACACTGATATTGTAATAACTAAGGGCATAATTCATTACTTTAGAAAAAGATAATTAAAAAACAAAAACTCACTTTTTGTAATTTTCCTTTCAGGATAACACAACGAAAAAGTCACTGTAAAAAATTTAATTATCTCATAAAATTTTATCATGGAATGTAAACAAACATTCTCAGATCGTTTAATTCTGTTAACCAAAACAGATTATAAAATGACAACTGAGACATTAAAATTATTCTTTACAGAATAATTTTTTGTACAAAACAAATTCATCTGATGAGATTAATCCCGATGTTATACTAATACGAATTATACGACAAAAACTATAATTCACATTTTAGGAAAATAGTATAACTGGTTTTTGTAGGGTTATTCGAAATAAAATTTTTATTTTATCATGGAATCAAAAAAACAATACCATAACAGAATGGTAAAAGAAGGAATAAAAAACCAGTCAACCTGTAAACATGATTATATTTTTTCAATCTTGGATGATATGGTTTGTATTTGTGGAAAAATACAAGGCGATATTGGAGTCACTGAAAAAGATCTAATAAATTAAAAACCAGTCGAATTGAAATAAGTTAAATCTTATTCAACGGCTAATGGTAAACAGACAAAATATTATTGATTCATTTATGAATCACGAAAAACGTAAAGGCGGAAATTATCAAACAGACGGTGAGACTTTTTTCTTACATGGTAATTCAATCGCAAGACATAACGATGGAGAAATTCAAATTTCTCTTAGTGGCTGGAATAGTCAAACAACTAAAGTTGCTTTGAACAACTTTAGAAATTGCAACATCAAAACTTTGTACAAAATTGGTTTAACCCTCAACGGTAAACCGATTAATTCAAACGATTGGTACACAATTTAAAATCCATACTGACGAGACTTTAAAGTCGAAACTAAATTTTTTTTAGTCTATGGAAAAATGTACTAACTACGATCACTGTAATAATACAGTGCCAAGTGTAAAAGATTCTGACATGCCTTATCAGTTTTGTAGCTGGAACTGTAATGAAATTCATTACATACAAGAAGGTAAAAAACTTAGATTAGAATTAGAAAAAGAAAAAAGCATTGAATATTTACGGGCTGTTATAGAAACCGAGAATACCTTTAGTGCTCTCTTTATGATGTTTAGATAAAAATTCAAGCATAGACAGATTAAGACTTTAAACAAATACCAGCGGAAAATTAGTTGGTATTTTTTGCAATAGTCTTAATTTGGTGCAAATGGATTATTCAAACCCACTTAGTAAACTACAAAGAAAATTAAAACGTGCAACAATAACACAATACAAATTTTTTGTAGCACAACAAAAATTAAAATCTGCACAAAAAATGTGCAACAATAGAGAATTTTAAAATTCCATCCGATGAGTCTTTGAAAATTAAGACGAAACTAAATTTTTTTTAGTCATGGAAAATTTAACCATAGATAACTTAGAAATATTTCTAAGTGAAAAAATCTCTAAACCTTCACAAAAGGTATGGCGATCTAACATTAAGAAAGTTATCACTTTACAAAACGAGAATCCACAAGTCGAATTTTTAAACGATCTAATCTCGATTGGAAAAAGTGATCCAAAATACAAACATTTAGCGGATTCAACATGGCATACAATAGAGAAAAACACAAACACTTTTCTTTTTAGCCTACACAAAAGACCGCAAATTGTACAAAAAGAAACTGGTGTATACGTTACAAAAACAGTTGAACATGCAATAGAATTAGTCGAGGAATCTAGTCAATCAATCAAAGAAGGATTAAGACAAAAACAAGAAGAATTAAAAATCCAATCTGAAAGACTAGAGCAAAAACAGAAAGAAGCAAAACTTGAATCTGTAAGACTTGAAGAAATTTTAGAAAAAGAAGCAAAAGAATTTGCTGAAAAAGAAGTTATACGAAAAGAAGAAGCAACAAAAAAACGCTTAGAATTACTTTTCGGAAATTTTGTGAGTGAGAAAGTGCCATCACATTATTTAGCCTTCAATATGGAACAACATTTACAAAAAAACAGTGCTGTTTATTTTGAACAAAAAAACGAATATAAAAAAATATGTTCGGCAATAAAATGTGGTAGGCACATAATCGCCACAGGACATGCAGGCACAGGTAAAACTGAGGTAGCACAAAAAGTAGCACATGATTTGAAGGGTTATTTTTTCAAACTTGGTGCCACAAATGCCACAAAGTTAATTGATTTGATTGGTTCAAAGACCATAGATGAAAATCAAGACGTAAAGACTTTAGCTGGAGTAATTACAAAAGCAATTCTTACAGCCAATGAGACTGGACAATGGGTAATAATGTGCATCGATGAGATGAATTGTTTATCTGAAAAGATACAAAAAATTCTCAACGGACTTTGTGACGGTACGAGATTTTTAGATTTGCCAGAAGGGCGTTTAAAAATTAATTCAGGTGCTAAAATAGTTATATTCGGCACGATGAATAATGGGTACAATGGTACAAATTCTGTCAATATTGAATTGAAAGATCGATTCGTATTCCAGAAATTCAATGATCTCCCAGACAAGATTTTGCACAAAATCTTTGAGTCATATAACGTTGACATGGAATTAGAAAAGAAAGTTATACGTTTGTCAAAAGAGATCCAAAAATACCAACAAGGGTTATACTCTAATCCACTTGGAGACGATGCAAGATTTACCACAAGATCAATGAAGGCATTTTTCGAATTGCACGAACAATTCATCGAGGATAAAATTCCAAATGCAATAGTTGAGGCTTTAGACATGGTACTCGTTGAAAAATTCGATGATGAAGTCGACCAAAAAACAGTTAGAAAAATAATCGCTGAAATTTTTTAAAGCGATTAAAACCATAACCGATGAGACTTGATTAGTCGAAACAAAAGTTATACTTTTGTCTTATGGAAATATCAAAACTTGAAAAAGAATTAGTACAACTAGCACCGTCACCAATTTACATTAAACAGCCTACACATAATGTAATTGTCAATGAAGTTTTAGCAAAACAAATTTCAAAAACTTTAATGAAAATTAAAGGGCGTTTAGATTCAGAGTTATCCGCTAGCGGATCTTTAGAAACTGATGAATACATACAATACAGAATAGATAAAAAATGTAAAACAATAAAGTCCTTTGAATTTTTTGAAGAGGAAAACGAGAGTCAAGGATTAGACATTGTTTGTTTAATCGACTGTAGCGGATCAATGAGAGGTGTACAAAAACAAATGAGAAATATAACAGCCACAATAATCAGAGCCCTTGAAAAATGCACGTTTGTAAATTTCAGAGTGCTGGCTTTCTCAGGAGATCAAAGTGAATATCAAGGTTATATTGATGAGATAAAAACCGTTGAGGATTCAGGTAGGATTCAAGCCAATGATTCTTGCAACTGTAAAGTTTGTACAAAAGGTGGTGCTCACTATCACGACATTCATAACCTTGCAATAGATGAAGCGTGTAAGATTTTAAAAAAATCCGATAGTGATAAGAAGTTAATCTTAATGATTACAGATGGCTATCCAGAAATAATCCATCATGGTAGTAGCGTACCAAGTGAGATTAAAACAAACTTGTTTAAAAAATCAATCCAACAATGCCACAACAATAAAATCGAAACCTTTGCATTGTTCTACACGCATATCGAAAGTACGATCTCAATTATGAGAGAAATTTTCAAAGGAAATTTATACCAAACCGAAACCTTCGGGGATGTTGAGACAAACTTTATTAAAAAATTAGTAAAGTCGGTTGAAAAAATGAACGACTAGAACCATACTGATGAGAGATTTGATCTCGAAACTAGAGGGTTATACCTTCTAGTCTATGGTACAGTGTTACACTATCGCATTTTCCAATCTACATTTTTGTGCAAAATGATAACGACAAAGTTGACATGAGTATAACCATTCCAAGCATAGACAGATCAAGAGTTTAAACACATCCGTAAGTCCACGCATAAAGGCAGGGGAATTTGCAATACTTTTGATTTGGTGCAAATGGAAAACCAAAATCATTTTAAAGAACTGGAAAACATAATCCAAAAAATATGTACAAAAGAAACTGAGGTTATACTATGAGAAGAATAACCCAGAAAGATTTAGACAGAGCAATAGAGGAATTAAGATCGGTCACAAACCTAGACATTAAACCATACAACTGTTATGGTTATAGTCAACTTAGAGTAGAGGATGGATCGGTTATCGAATCCACTTTAGGCTGTACAAAAAAAGAATTGTTTTATCAGATTCGATTCTTAATACAAGTTAAAACTTTAGAACTTGTATTGTTCCCAAGTCGAAAACCATAACCGATGAGAGATTAATTCTCGAAACAAAAGTATAACTTTTGTCTTATGGAAAAAACACTTAGTCGAACAGACCAACTAGAATTACTAATGTCAACAAACATAGTAATAAAATCCGCACAACAAATGCAGTACCATATCTTGACAGGTGAATGGAATACAGTGTACGCTGACGGTGCGATGGTAGAAAAAGAAACAGGTTATATCAGAAATTTTTGCACAAAATTCTTTGATGCAAAGGAGTATCTAAAACAATGAACAACATGATACATGAACGTGCAAAAGAGTTAGCACTTGAAGCGTATGATGAGATGAAGTTAAGTTTTGAATCCAACGAACCTAACAAATGTGAGGAACTGGAACGGGAGTTATTCAAGATCATCAGAGCAAGCGATCTGAGTATAACCGATCAGGTTCATTCAGTGAAACAATTATTGCTGAACATATTGGCGATGATTTCAGAGCAACATCTTACACAGATGATGGAACAAGAAACCGCTAAGGCTCAAAGCGAACTTAGATAACCATAACTGATGAGGGTTTAATACCCGAAACATTTTTTTTGTCTTATGGAAAAGAAAACAAATCAAATAGAAATATGTCCACGATGTGAGAAAGGTTATACGGACTACCCAGCATTGTCAAGACGAGATAACGCCACAGATATTTGTACAAAATGTGGTGAGATAGAAGCCGTACTAGACTATACTTCCTTTGGTAAAATACCAATCGAGTACCTCATAACAGAGGCAAGATTCCACAACAAAATCGGTGCAAGTTATACGACATGGTTAGAGTGGAAACAAAATCCAGATGGATATAGCTCCAGAGGAATACAAGAATGACGGAAAAAATATGTCCTGATTGTAACGGTCATGGGGGTCAGGATTGTGATACAGATTGTTGGATTGTATGTGATTACTGTGATGGTAGTGGCAGGGTTGGCATGGGATATTCAAACTAAGCCTGCACTGTTAAACCATAACTGACGAGGGTTTAATACCCGAAACAAAAGTATAACTTTTGTCTTATGGAAAACCAAATAATCATAGATAGTTTAGTACAAACAATAGAGATACAAAACAGATTGATTGAAAATCTGAAAGCCAGAAAGGACAATGTTTGTAGATGTGAATCTCAGGATGAACATGACAATGAATGTTTAAGCCTGCACTGTTAAACCATAACTGATGAGAGATTAATTCTCGAAACCAAAGTTATACTTTGGTCTTATGGACATAATCAAATACGACAAGATAGAAAAAGAAAAAATTATACGAGAAGCCATGCTAAGTATTCACAGTAATGAATTGGCGGTAGAGAAATTACAAATGGCTGTGAGTTTGTTGCAAAGAAATAACAGGAACATCCAACACGTTTTGTTATCTCTAAGAGACTAGCAAAGTTATATCATAACTGATGAGAGATTAATTCTCGAAACCAAAGTTATACTTTGGTCTTATGAAGTGTACAGAAAATAATTGCATGGCAAAAAATATTGGATATGCTTTGTGTAATCCTGAGTGCCAATGCAAATGTGAGTGTGGAATCCATTCAAGTAAAAAGTTATACTTGGATTATTATTCCTTGAAGCAATACAAACAATACCATAACTGACGAGGGTTTAATACCCGAAACAATTTTTTTGTCTTATGGAAAACAAAAACAGAATAATACAATTTGTACACTGTACAAAATGTATTGATGAACTAGACGATGGTATGTCACCAAGAAGTAATGCAAAATATGAAGTTGGATTTACAAAAAAAGGAATCCAAGTTTGGTGTATAACCCACGAAATAAATATTGCTCACTTTGATTTGTGTGGCAACAAGGTGATGGTTATATGACCAACTACACAACAGTACGAATAGATTTGGATGAGGATTTATCTGAGTTTGGATCTGATGTTACTGGATGGTATGGTATAGATCGTAAGGGTGTGTACTGTACGTTAGAGGGAAGTAAGTCTTATCTTGTTAACTTCTCTGAGGTTAAATCAGAATGACTTTTAAATTCTGTACAAAATGTGTCGGCATGACCATCTGGAAAAACCTAAAGTGTACCGTATGCGAGGGTGGAATATGATAGAAAAAGTTATCTATCGAATAGAAATTCCTACGGAAGATATGGTAGAGGGGTTGCCAACAAAACTAAACCGATTCTTAAATGAATTAGGTTATGATGCTGAGATAATTGACTCAGAGGGGTTTGAAGAATGAATGACGTAGAGATCGTTGTCGATATGTGCCTGCACTCGTTGGTATCATCGATGAAGACGATGAAGTATTCATGTATAACCCCAAGAGAGATTGAAAAATTTATCAATCATCTTGCCATGATCGAAACAAACGATCAGAACAAATGGTTAAAGCAAACACTCGATACATTATTGAGTGTAATGAAAACACAGAACCGTAAAAGTTTAACGGTGTCAGATTTAGAAATTCTGATAGAAATAAACAAGGTACAAAAATAAAATGGAACGAACATACATTCCTAAAAGTTGTTGCCTATGTGACATCTGTAACACAGACCTTACGGATGATTCATTCATAGCAACGGCTGACAGTTGGTGGCATGAGGGCTGGTTATACTGCGAAGATTGCAGGGCAAAATATAACCCGACAATGCCACTGGTGATGGTCATAAAGAAAGGTGACGACATATCAAACACCGATCTTGCAAAGCCAATGATCTTTGATTCTTGGTAATCCATCTGATGAGTATAATCCAAAGGGTTATACGAAACTAATTTTTTTTATAGTCATGGAAAAAACAACAGAACAATTAGAAGGCTGGGCTGATGATGATAACATCGTAATGGATGTTGACTCAGGTGATATAACCCGTAGAGGAATAAGAGATTGTATCGATAGATGCGGTGGACATTGGAGTGGTCGTTATTTTATTTGGACTACGCCAAGTTTCAGTGATGATGAGGGTGGTTATATCGGTGGCGAAGAAGCCAGAGAGGGATTCGACTACAAGTATGTCGTACTAGATGAGTGTGCAAAGTGTGAAGGCAAACAGGACAACATGGAACGTTGGTCATGTTATACATTGTGTACAGATTGTTCCGACAAAGTTGCAGAGTTTATTCTTGAATGAAACTCTTTGGTACATCCTAATCATA
>Ga0308017_1000222_pt1 | contig 18740 bp, 24 predicted proteins | sample Neamet280_FD_203145 | JGI IMG/M metagenome (GOLD analysis project Ga0308017, IMG submission 203145) | Marine microbial communities from water near the shore, Antarctic Ocean - #280 | ecosystem: Environmental > Aquatic > Marine > Unclassified | place: Southern Ocean | collected 2014-10-01
TAAGAAGAAGTTCTTAAGGGTTATGAATGAATACTTAGGGAATCCCTTCTATTTTGTATGGAGATATGACTCCAGAGGTAGAAGCTATTCCTCTGGATACGAGTTAAACCTTCAAAGTAATGAATACGGTAAGGCCCTTATCTCGTTATACAATTCAGAGCTAATTAATAACATTCCAAACCTGTACATTGCTATCGCTAATCATGCTGGCAAAGATAAACTTACATGGGCAGAACGTGTCAAATGGGTATCTGAGCAAGATGTAGATGCTATAGAATGGGAAGAGCCTATTCTAGGTAGGAAGGCTATTAGAGCATTAAAAGCTGCAGTTGCAGGAAAGACTTCTGGCTATGTAATGAGCTTAGATGCAACATCATCTGGAATACAAATCATGGCTGTTATCTCAGGCTGTAGGGAAACAGCTAAATTAGTAAACTGTATAGATCCTACTAAAAGATATGATCTCTATACAGAAGTAGCTGATTTAATGAATCAGAAGCTATTAAAGCCTCTACCTAGAAAGATAGTAAAACAAGTCGCTATGACTCATTACTATAATTCTAGGGCTACGCCTAAAGCTTTGTTATCAGATGAAGAGTTAAAAGTATTCTATGAAGTGATGGAAGGATTGCTTCCAGGTGCTGAAGACGTTATGAATACTATTAATGACTGTTGGGACTCTACAGCAGATGGCCATACATGGGTAATGCCCGATGGCCATACAGCCTATGTACCTGTAGTAGAAGCAGTAAATGCTACATATACAGACGATGAGCTAGGGGAAATACCATTAAGGTATTATCACCAGACTAGTTCTGAAAACTATAGATCTCTATGCCCTAATGTTATCCATTCAATAGATGGTTACATAGCTAGGGAGATGATCCGACGCTGTGACTTCCAACTCAGTCATATCCATGATTGCTTTGTATTCAGTCCTGATCATTTACAAGATGTCTCTAGAACCTATCGAGAGATTATGGCAGAGATTGCTGGTGGAGACCTATTTAGGGATATCCTAAGGCAAATTACTGGTAATGATCAACTAACAATTACTAAAGCTAGTCTTGATCTAGATAAAGCGATCTTAAAGAGTTCGTACATGCTTTCGTAATACTTATAGACTCCCTTAACGGGGAGTCTATATTTTCTTAACGTAAACTCTCATACTTAACATTACGATGTTCCAAACACCACACGCTGCTACTACTTAGGAGAAGTTTAATGTCGTTTTTTGTAGTAAACTCATGCACTGTAAAAGCCTGTCTAAATTGGAGAATGGGCGATACATGTGTGAAACATAATATGCATATTCCTACCTGTGCAAAGCATCTAGCTAATATGCACGACAGCTCTGTTTGCGAAGTACGCAGGCAGATTGATAAATACAGACTTGAACAAATGTTGGAGAAATAATATGCGTATTGGGCAGTACGAACTTAGAAATATGAAACGTAAAATACTAGAAGATTTATATAACGCGCCAGAAGCTGAACTTGATAAGCGTCGAGCTAGTGTAGCTCAAACAAACAGGCAATACTATATAGAGCCTTTAGAGGCTATTTTAGATAAATTGCCTATAGAAATGATTACCTACCATCAGGACTATTGTCTAGTGATTAATTATAATGTAAATCCAACAAACCCAACTGCAGGCGTCGCAGAGACATGGAAGTATAAGTCACAAAAACCTGTCCTAAATCCTCACGAAGTTACTACACGACGTAATTACAATAGTTTCGAGCCAGCAAGAAATACCTTAAATCCCCGATTACAAAGTATGGCCGCTCAATTATGTAATGACATTGTTGCTTTGCGTATTGAAAAAGCAGAGTTACAGAAATTCTTACATGACACTACATATAAATATTCCGGGTCTTTGCAACTAAGAAAGATATGGCCAGAGGCGTTTCATAAGTATCTACCAGTTGAACCTGCTCCAGTTCCTAGAGCTAAAAGAGGAAGTAAGGTTCCTAATCCTAATGTTCCTGCAGATCCCGAAACACCTACTTTTCTGAAGACCCGTCTTACAACTAACCTACTTGAAGGGAACTAATATGTTTGAAGTAAATGCTGTGGAGTTACAAGCATGCCTAATAGAAGATCTAAAAGTAGGACTTACTCCAATGGTGGCGTCTAGCCCAGGAATGGGTAAATCCGATATTATTAGAGCTATTGCTGATGTATTTAGACTTAAGGTAATTGATTTCCGTGTATCTCAGTGTGAACCTGTAGATATGCAAGGTTACCCTGGAGTATTGAACGGTCGTATGACTTTCCATATCCCAGAGTATTTCCCAATAGAAGGTGATGCAGTTCCTGAAGGATATGAAGGCTGGTTACTATTCTTAGATGAATTCAATTCAGGTAATAAGCAAACAGAAGCAGCTGCGTATAAATTGATATTAGATAGAGAAGTTTACAAGCACAAATTGCATCCTAGATGCTTAATTGCTGCAGCAGGTAACTTGACTACTGATAGAGCTATTGTAAATACGCAGAGTACAGCCACTACCTCACGTATGACTCATTACCGAATGCGGATTGATCATAAAGTGTGGGTGGACTGGGCAAATGCTAATGAAATAGATCATCGTATTATTTCTCTGATTAAGTTTAAGCCAGAGATCTTACATAAGTTCGATCCAGCACATAATGAGTTAACTTTCCCATGTCCTCGTACGTGGGAGTTTGCTTCTAAAGTTATTTCTGGTAAAGATAAGATTGATCACATTACTAAAACTCGCTTGGCTGGTACAATCGGAGAAGGCGCAGCAGTAGAGCTAGCAACTTATTCTGAAATCTACCAGAACTTACCTACGATTGAAGAAATCCTAGAGAATCCTAAATCAGGGTGGAAAGTACCTAGGGAACCTAGTGAGCAATACGCTGTTACAACTATGCTCGCGCACAACACTACTATAGATAATATCTATAAAATAGTAACTGCCATTGAAAGACTACCAATAGAATTTCAAGGAATTACTCTTAAAGATATTTATAAAAGAACCCCTGAATTAAAAGGGCATGCTGCTATCGTACAATGGATTAGTACGAATGCATCAGTCATGTTTTAGGAGATCTATAATGAGTAACATAATTAAACCTATGCTAGCTGCTACAGCTACTGATGAACAAATTCGTACTTTACTAAGTACATTTGGAAAAATGAATGCTTCTCCTAAATTGGATGGAATTCGTTGCACGATTCAACAAGGAAAAGCATTATCTAGATCTTTAAAGCTCATTCGTAATGAGCATGTTCAAGCTATCCTGGGAGATCCAGCTCTTAATGGATTAGATGGAGAGCTAATTGTAGGCAGTCCTACCGCGCATGATGTATATCGAACTACTACTAGCGCAATAATGCGGACAATAGGTATTCCCGATTTCACATTTTGGATATTTGATAATTGTAAAGATGAGCACTCTTACACCATCAGACGAGAAACCTTACATGCTATTCATCCAAAGGTGGCTGTACTAGAATCAGTTGTTGTTACTAATATGGCAGAATTGCACATTTATGAAGAAGCTTGTTTAACAGCAGGATTCGAAGGTGTAATTCTACGAGATCCAAATAGTATGTACAAGCATGGTAGAGCTACTGCTAAGCAAGGTGAACTTGTTAAAGTAAAACGGTTTACAGATGCTGAAGCTATTATTATTGATGTAGTTGAATTTCAACATAATTGTAATGAGAAGGTAACTAATGAGCTGGGACGATCTCAGCGTTCTTCACATAAAGAAAACAAAATACCAGGCGGTAAGCTTGGTGCATTTATATGCGAGGAAGTAGCTACTGGTATCACCTTTAATATAGGTACCGGGTTTACTGATGAGTTAAGAAATCAGTATTGGCAAAACCGTAGTAAATTAATTGGTCAAACTATTAAATATAAATCATTTAAAGTTGGTGTGAAAGACGCACCACGACATCCAGTGTTCTTAGGAATGCGTGATGAATCTGATCTGTCTTAGGAGACATGCATGTATACGGATTTAGAAGCGAAATTACTTAAAGCAAAGATAGAACTGATGACTAGATCAGCATTCATATCTACAATAGCTTTAAGTTTACGTCACGTTATTACTGATGCAACTAAAACTGCAGATGTTAACGGAACGGTTGTTCGATATAATCCAGAGTTCCTCAAAGGACAGACAGTTGCTCAGTTTGCTGGGCTGGTTGCCCATGAATGCTGGCATGTTGCGTTTCAACATATTGCTCGTAGAGGATCGCGTGATCCTGTTATTTGGAATGTAGCTGGGGATTACATTATTAATCACATGTTAACGAAGGCTGGTTTTGAAATTCCAATAGCAGGGCTATTAAGTACAAAATATGGAGATGGATGGTCTACTGATGAAGTCTACGATGATCTGATTAAAGAGAAGACTGACTTCGATACTAGTAAACTTATGCTCGACATTGTAGGAGAAGACGCTGCTAATGAAACAGAAGATGGAATTACTCTTGATTCAGAAGTTACGAATATTATTATTCGAGCACATACTCAAGCACTAGTGGCTAGCAGTGATGCAGCTGGAGAGATTCCCGGAGAGATCTTAAGAATAATAAAAGAACTCTTAAATCCTAAACTACCTTGGCCAGTAATACTGAATAGGTTTTTAGATCAACGAACTCGAGAAGAATACTCTTGGGCTCGTAGAAATCGTAGATTTGGATCTACCTATATGCCTAGCTTACATAGCTATGGTCTAGGCCATCTTACATTTGCTATCGATACCAGTGGTAGTCAAGGAGAGGACGAGCTTAAAGGAACTCTCAGTGAGATTAAGGGCATTCAGGAAGTATTTAACCCTGAACATATGACTATTATTGATTGTGATTCGCGTATACATACTGTGTATGAGATAGATCAAAATACTGACATTATGTCTCTAGACTTTCATGGAGGTGGGGGTACTAGATTTCAACCAGTGTTGGATTATGTGTCTAAACATCCTACACAAGCTCTTGTGTATTTCACTGATTTATTCGGAGAGACTAATCTTGAAGAAGTAGATTATCCTATTTTATGGATATGTAATTCTACCCATGAACCCGCAAGTATTGGGGAAACTGTTTACATTAATTAAGGAACTTGAATGTCCGAATTAACTACAGTACTCCTAATTAAAGAAAGCGCTATGGGAGCAGTAGCAATCGATGATCATTACCTCAAGACTCTGGATAGAGAAGGTATTCCTAAAGAATCTGTAATGATTATGCCATTAATGTATAACACCCCGATTAAAGTACTAGCTAAAACTGGTAAGGCTTATTTAGATAAATTGCTTACTAAAATACCAGATAGTGTAACTAACTTGATTGTGGCTGATAGTAGCTATTTCAAGTTTATTACTAATACTACTAAGGTTTCTGCCAGTCATGGCATTACCGTTTCCGGAGTTTATAGTGGATACGATAAGTTTGCTTGCGTATACGTTCCTAGCCACAAAACTCTATTTAAGCAACCTGAGAATATTCAATTAATAGATCTAGGTATTAAGGCTTTAACTGGTACAGGCGCTTCTGTACAAATTCACTCATCCGAGTTCGGATTCCAGTATGGATCTGATCGAGAGATCTTAGACTCACTGCATAAGTATCCAATACTCGCTGCAGATATAGAGACTACAGGCCTCAGCCTCGACGCTGCGATAGTATCTGTAGCGTTCGCTTGGACTAAGCATGATGGTGTTGCTGTCGATCTGTCCATTACTGGAAGTTATTATCTTAAGAAGTTCCTTGAAAGTTACAAAGGTAAATTGTTATTTCATAACGGCCTGTTTGATGCAAAGTTACTTATCCGTAATTTATGGATGGAACACGCAGCTGATTGGAAAGGAATGGTAGAAGGTCTACGATACTTTAGAGACTTTGATGACACTATGATATTGGCGTACTTAGCAAGAAACGCCACTACCAAAGTAAAACTTAGCCTTAAAGATATTGCACTGGAATATGTAGGTAACTATGCTCTCGAACTAGAAGATATTACTAAATATACTAAGAAAGAGATTCTGCAATATAACTTAATTGATGTACTCGCTACATTCTATGTTTGGGATAAGTATAAAGAAGAAGCTACTTCCAGACCGTACTTAGAAATATTTCAACCTAGTTTGTATCCTCTACTTAAGATGATGCTCGTAGGCTTGCCTATGGACTCTGACCGAGTAAGAGAAGTAAATACTATTCTTACTGCTAAAGAGAAAGTATTGACTGAGCAGATTCAAGAGAATACCTGTGTAACTTTTTATAATACTAAGTTACGAGAAGAGACTTGTGATAAAGCCAATGAGAAACTCAAGAAAAAGGTTAAGCCTCTTGTTGACTTTGATCATGTTCAATTCAATCCAGCTAGTGCAATGCAAATATCTAAATTACTATTTGATACTTTGGAATTGCCTGTCCTAGAGAAAACAAAAACAGACTCTAATGCTACCGGCGCGGACATACTTAAGGATCTAGCTAATCATACTAACGATCAAAACATTATAGATCTACTTTCGTTCTTAGTAGACAGAGCAGAAATAGCTAAAATTAACGGTACTTTCATTAAGGCATTTATGCAGGAAGAAAACTTCCTTCATGGAAGTCTCAGGCTAGGCGGTACACAGTCAGGAAGACTATCTAGTAGTGAACCTAATCTTACAAATCTACCGGCTCATGGGCCTATGGGCAAGCTGGTTAAAAGTTGTATTGTAGCTCCACCAGGCTTCCTATTTGCAGGAGCAGATTTCTCAGCTTTAGAGGAACGTATTGGCGCTATCTTAAGTAAAGATCCTAATAGAATTAAAGTCTATACAGATGGATTTGATGGTCATTCCATGAGAGCTCAGAAATACTTTGCAAATCAAATGCCGGATATAAATCCAAACGATGTAGATAGTATTAACTCCATCGCTGCTAAATATCCAAATTTACGGAAAGATTCTAAGCCACCTACATTTGCAATGCAATATGGAGGTACCTGGCACACTCTACATAAAAGAGCTGGGTTCCCAGTGGATCAAGCTAAAGAAATTGAAAAGGCTTACCATGAATTGTATGCAGTTTCTGATGAATTTGCCGCAAAGAATAAACTACTTATGGAGAAGGATGGATTTGTAGAATGTGCCTTTGGTCTCAAGCTACGAACTCCGATTATCTCTCAGTGTGTGCTAGGTAACTCTAGAACACCCTATGAAGCAGAAGGTGAAGCACGTAGTGCCAATAACGCCATAACTCAATCGTGGGGCATGCTCCTTAACAGAGCTATGATAGCCACTAATAAACGCATTGAGGATGCCGGCTACGGTATTCGTATTCTCCCAATTAATATGATCCATGATGCAGGCTATTTTCTGGTAGAGGATAGTCCTGAATGTATTAAATTCCTCAACGATACGCTTATTGAAGAGATGTGCTGGAACGATGATGATCTGATTAGATCAACAGATGTGCCCATGGAAGCCTCACTAGAGATAGGCAGATCTTGGGATAAATTAACTAATTTACATAACAATGCAACTATTAAGGAAATAACTGATGTCCTTCCAATTCTCACAGGATCAACTTGATGCTGTAAACGGTATTTGCGATACGTTACTTGATTCTAATATCGGTAGTCATGCGTTAGCTGTGCTTACGGGACCAGCTGGTACTGGTAAAACTACCGTAGTAACTGAAGTACTTAATCAGATTTATAATAAATCTCCATTATCTAAAGTATCCCTATGCGCTACAACTAATAGAGCTGCAACCGTTCTTAGTGATATCACTGGAAAAAGGGTATTGACTGTACATGCTATGTTTAAGTTAAGACCAAGTATTACTAAGTACGGAAATGAAATTCTTAAAAGTACTGGCGTATGCTCAATTCCAAATGGAACTATTCTAGTTATTGACGAAGCGTCTATGCTATCTAATAGTTTTCTAACGGCTGTTGTCGATATTATTAAAAAGAAAGCTCTAAAGATCTTATTCGTAGGAGATCCATTTCAGCTTCCTCCCATATCCGATATATGCAGTATATTTGATGGTTCTTTAACAACATTTACACTTAGTACTTCCCATCGGCAATCTATAGGTAATCCGATTCTTGATAAAGCTAATGAATTCAGAGAATATATTGAAGGTATTAGGAAGACAGCACCAGACATCATTACATCGATTAACACTAAAGGAGAAGGAATTCACGTACTTCCACATACAAATTTCGTTACACAATTCGTCCAAAAGTATGTAAACTACGATGCCGGGGATGAGGTGGATATTCCACTTTGTACCTACACCAATGAGTCTGCAATTAACTACAATAATATGATCCGGAAGGCTGCGTATTTTCTTGAAGATACGATTCAACCCTTCTATGTAGGTGAGCGATTAGTGTCTAATAGCAGTGTGCTACAGGGCATGACGACCGTGTTAACTAGTAATGAAGTAGTACGTGTTACCTCTTACATAGAAGCTAAAATAGAAGATATGATTGGTTATAAAGTAACTGTAATGGGTGATTATAGCACTGCTACTAAGACGAAGATTAAAACAGTATTTGTTCCTAAAAATAAAGGAATAAAAGATAAAGCTTTAAAAGTACTGAAGGATATTGCTGTTACTAATAAGTCTCGAAATGGTTGGACAGATTTCTATAGAGTTAAACAACTCATAGCAGATCTACGTCCACCATTTGCAGGTACAACTCACAAAGCTCAAGGTGGAACGTTTCCAGCAATATTTATTGATCTAACTAATATAAATAAATGCAGAGACGCTCATATCCGAGCACGACTTATGTATGTAGCGCTAACTCGAGCCACTACTAACGTATATATAAACTCATGAGCTATATTAAAAATTCATTACCCGATGATTGGGAACCTGAACGTAATTATCAATCTCCTAAAAACTATGTATGTATAGGAACTGAAGAAATAGAGGCTAAATGGTTACCTAGATGGTATGAAGTACCATTTGACGAATGCTGTTTTCCTGGAGAAATACCTAGTCAACATATAAGAGACCATGTAATCAAAGTTACTCCTCTAATAAAATTAACATATAGACCAGATGGTGATTACAAAGAACATCTTAAAATACTTAAAACAGAAAAACTATTAAATGAATACCGATCTGAGTGACATACAATTATTCCGAGAACTTGGCCAAACTATAAAGACTTTTAATAAGAAGCCATTAACTCCCATGTTAGTTCAAGTATTTCGAGAAAATATTAAAGTAATAATTAGACAGAAGAGAAATAAAATATCTAGAAGAAATGCTGAAAGAAATTTTTGGATAGTTTTAGATTGCAATTCAGGTAAGACATTAAAAGAGATAGCTAAAAAGAACCGACTAACCCCAATAAGTATTTCACATATATTATGGAAACAGACATACATGGCTAGCCACCCTAATAGATGGCCCATAGAAGAATACACAGAATTTCAAAACAGACTTAAAACAGAAAGGTTACTAAATGGCATTTGAATATACAAATAAAAATAATATATCACTAGCATTGGCTGTATTTCTAATGCATGACAGCTATGATTATGATGATCGTAGTAATGTTATTAGTGCTACAGGATTACTTAAATCAATTCGTCAGATAGTTTTAGCACACCAGAATAAAGATTTAGCTAAAACTGTGGACATAGCTGATCTAGTTCCTTCTAGGATGGGATCTGCTATCCATACTGGCTGTGAAGAAGCATGGTTAGATCGTAAGAATGTACTAGAAGCACTAAAAGTATTTGGAGCTGCAGATACCGTTACAGACAGTATCCGAGTTAACCCAGAAACACTTGTTCCTGGAGAGATGCCTGTTTACGTAGAGCAACGAGCAGAAAAGGAAATTAATAATACAATTATTTCCGGTAAATATGATCTAGTACTGGATGGTGTATTGAATGATTATAAATCTACCAGTGTCTGGACATACATTTATGACAGCAATTCTGATAACTATATCAAGCAAGGCAGTATTTATAAGTGGCTAAGCCCAGATAAAATCACTAGTGACATTATTAATATTAACTATATATTTACAGATTGGTCAGCTGCTAGAGCTAGGCAAGATCCTAAACAATACCCCCAACAACGGGTACTAACAAAAGAATATCCGTTATGGAGTACAAAGGAAACAGAGCAGTGGATTACCAGTAAATTAGAATCTTACCAATCCTTACTGAATTCACCTCAACAAGATCTACCAGAGTGTGATGACACAGAACTGTGGGCTTCAGAAACAGTCTACAAGTACTACAAAAACCCTAAAAATACTGCTAAATCTACTAAGAATTTCGCTACAATGGACGAGGCACTGATGCGCCAATCTGCAGATGGGAATGTAGGCACAGTTAAAGAAGTTCCAGGAGAGGTAAAAGCTTGTCGTTATTGTTCAGTAGTGGGTATCTGCACTCAAGCAGAAACTATGTTAGCAAGCGGTAGATTGAACTTATAAGGATATTTCTAAAAATAACTATGAAAGATTTTTACTACATGTCGATAATTGCAGTACTCATATGGAGCTTAAGCATAGCTATTGTACTGGGGCGTAAACAAAACAATAATTCTAACTCTAGGTATGTACTAACGTTACAAGCTCAGTTAGTAAAATCAGCTAATCTGATGGAGCAGTTTAAGTTTAGATCTGATAATATTATCTTATTAGCTAATCAGGCTAGTGCTATAACAGAACAAGCCCAGAAAGATCTAAAACAATGTAGGACAGCTGGATGGCATGTATTTTAAAAATATTAATGATCCTCGAGGTAGTAGAGGTTGGCTTACCCCGTAAGGAAAGCTAGAGAACCTCAAAGCTCTGAACACGACCTCTATTATCTTTAAACACCTAATTGAAAGGAAAGAACTGTGATTTCTGGGATTAAAATTTATACTCCAGATGGCGATTTAAAGGAAGAGATATCTAAGGAAACTGCTGTAAAGCTCTATAATCAACAAAATACAACTAATTGGAAATTATCTAAAGCAGAACAACAGTGGTGGGATAGATTCAAAGTTAAAGAAGAACTGGGAGACTACCAAAAAAAGGGACTACGACCTTGGATTAAAAGAACTTATAAAAAACGTAAAGCAATCTATAAAATAGTGTGCCAAATTTGCCATGTAAAGGCTACTATGATGAGCGCTACTGCCAAGTTCTGTGGAAACAAATGTGCTGGAATTAGCAGAAGAATGTCTGCAAAAAAACGTAGTATTATTTCTTAAATTTGGTTGGCCATGAGTCATACTAGTTATGGGCCATTAAAGTAATAGCGATACAAATGCGTAGCTCACTATCACGCCAAACTTATTTATTTAAGGGGAATATATGAGTATAGACGAGTTACAAAAAGATATTCTTAAATTTAAAAAAGTTATTTTAGAAATTCCAATAAAACACTACTATCAAGAAAAGTATGCAAGGAAAGTTACTCAAATTTTTAATAATATATTTGCTGCCAATTCTAGTAATAAAAAACCAGTACTTGATAGATCAGATAAATGCCCACATAAACTTGAACCTCCTACCAATCAAAAAATAGAGGACTCCTACAATTAATTAAGAGCCCTTGTAGCTCAGTTGGTAGAGTGGCTGCTTTTAATAGCAGCAGGTCGGAGGTTCAATCCCTTCCAAGGGCCTCAACCTATCTCAAATATATAGGCAGTAGCTATCGATATTAATGGACTTTTTACTAAGGTGAATGGTTTTGTTGATTCTATTTTGAACGATAGCTACTGTCTTTAAGGAAATAGCTATGGGTACCAATCAAAGTAGTTTAGATACTGACACAGCATCTCTACCTAAATGGAAAAGACATTATATTAAAAGAAGAAAAAAAGTCATCGAATATTTAGGAGGTCATTGTGTTAACTGTAAAACTATAGACTCTTTACAAATTGACCACATTGATCCTGATTCTAAATTATTTGCTGTGAGTGAAGTGTTAACTCATGCATGGACAAAAATTGAACCAGAGCTTAATAAATGTCAACTCCTCTGTAAAGACTGCCATGTGGAAAAAAATAAGACCGATGGGTCCCATGCTAAAATGATGCATTCATTTGCGAACAGAGTTCCTCTAGAAAGAGACCGCCAAGGGCGTTTTAAAAGGAGACAAACATGAGTAACGATATCCCAGAAGAAATTAAACAAGTACTAAAACAGATAACTCCTACATATAAGCAACATGGGCAATACCAGATGTGTTTAGGTGGTCTAATAAAAGCGTTACAGAGAGAACGCATTGGACTATTGGTTAAGATAGATGCAGTAGGGTACCCAGGTAGACCCCACAGTTATTACGGTTACCCTGCTGATCTAGCATTCGTACCATCAGTAGATCCAATAACTGTAGCTCAGTTTATTGCCGTATGTGAAACAGCTATACAATCATCCTTTATAGGCCCAGATCATGCTACTGATTATTTCCGAGATTACACTATGCAGGCAAATACACCCGTATGGATATCTCATGTAGATAAGCCTAGTAAAACGGGTATTACAGATGTTGTAGTTGTAGATGATTATATTAAATTAGTTACTGAAATTATAAATGAGGAGATTAGTGATGGTGATTAGTGATAATCAAAAATTAAACTATGTCGAAGTAATACTGGAAGAGTGCGCAGCATCTAACGAACCAGAACAAGTACTCATTGATGTAGCTATACAATTCTTAAAAGATTTGCAGGAGAGTAAAGATGACTGATGATGAGATGACTGATGAAGAAATTTTACAAGATCGTGCAGCTAAGTATGGCCCACCTAAACGGTGCTTTGAAACCTGGTCAACAATGTGTGAAACACTTAATCAATATGCTAAAGAATCAGGAAATGTAAATCTTCCTCATCTATATGCTCTAAAAATGGATTTACTAAAAATTGTAAGATCCGCCTGGAATCCAAATATTGAAGACAACTATAAAGATGGACGAAATTATTTAACAATTGCCCATCAATGTACTGAGGATAAACATGACTAAAAAACAATACCATCCTTTTTCAGAAAAGATTGTCGATATCCTTGTTAGAAAAGTAAACAATGATAATCGGCATTTTTTTAGAATTCTAGTTGGATATTATTTATCTAAAGTAGCATCCATGATGCGATGCAACATACAAACAAATGATAGGGATGTAATCCCAGTTAATACGTATGTACTTAACCTAATGGTATCTGGTACCGGTAAGGGTCACTCTACTAATATATTAGAACGAGAGTTTGTATCCCATTTTAAAAAGGAATTTCTAAATTCTGTATTCCCTAGGAAAGCAGAAGAGAATATTGAAATACTAGCTCAAGAGAGAGCTCGAGCTAGAGTATCTAGTGGACAAACTCTATTGTCTATTGGTGAAGAGTATGCAATTCAAAAAGATAAATTTCAAAGTCACTTTGATCGTCTAGGTGAATTAGCATTTAGTTTCGATAGCGGTACTTCTCCAGCTGTTAAGCAGATGAGAGAGAAACTACTATTAGCATCTGCAGGTTCTATGAACTTAGAGCTAGATGAAGTCGGATCTAACATGTCTGCTAATGTAGATGTACTTAATACATTTCTAGAATTGTATGATATTGGTTTGATAAAACAAAAACTCATTAAGAATACTGCAGAAAATATTAGATCAGAAGAACTACCAGGTAATACCCCTACTAATCTCATGATGTTTGGTACTCCTACCAAGCTATTAGATGGGGGGCGTATAGAAGAAGAGTTTAAACAATTTCTAGAAACTGGTTATGCTCGTAGATTGCTATTCGGATATACAGTAGATAGCCACAGGACTAAATACGCTTCAGCAGAAGAACGCTATGCACAGATGGTAGATATTAATCTAGCTACTGATGTTCATATGATACAAAACAAGTTTACTGATTTTGCTAAGAGACCATTCAATCCTATCTTGCAAATGTCTAAAGAGAATTCAATTTATTTAATTGAATACCAAATGAAATGTGAGGCAGCAGCTGATGAATTTAAAGATCATATGGCCCTACATAAAGCAGAGATGTCACACCGGTATTACAAAGCTCTTAAGTTAGCTGGAGCTTATACATTTGCGGATAACTCTACTGAAGTAACTAAAGAACATTTAGATTACGCAATTAGTGTAGTTGAAGATTCTGGAGAAGCCTTTCATATGCTCATGAGAAAGCAAGGACCGTATGAACGACTAGCTCACTATTTAGCTGATTGTGATAACGAAGTTACACAACACGAGTTAGTAGAAGAGCTCCCTTTCTATAAGGGATCTGAAACACAGCGTAAAGATCTAATGACACTAGCAATGTCATTTGGATATAAAAATAATATTATTATTAAGAGACGCTCTATTGACGATATCGAATTCTTCATAGGAGAAACCTTAATAGAAACAGATCTAGATAGTTTAACAACTGCGATTAGTAAAGACATAGCTCATGACTACCAAATAGATCACCCTCCATTTGATAAATTACATAAGTTAACAACTGCCGAAGGGTACCACTACACAGCTCATGGATTTGTTAATGGTCATCGTAAAAGTGAGAATGCTATCCCAGGATTTGATCTTCTAATTCTAGACTGTGATGGAGATATCAACATCTCCACAGTTAAGATTCTATTAGAAGATTACGCATTTCTAGTTTCTACAACTAAGAGACATACAGCAGAAATTAATAGGTTCAGATTAATACTGCCACTATCTCATAGGCTCAAATTATCATCTAGTGAGTATTCCCGGTTCATGGTTAATGTATTTGAATGGTTACCATTCCCAGTAGATGAAGCTGCTAAAGATATAGCAAGAAAGTGGGCTTCTCATCCAGGACAGCATGAATACAACCCAGGCACTGTTATAGATGCAACTATGTTCATACCAGAAACTAAACGATCTGATGAAACTAAAGCTCAAATTAGTGCAACTGGAGTCAATAATATTGAACGGTGGTTTAAGACGAATACTTCTAGCGGAAACAGAGCTAACCACCTATACAGATATGGAATGGTCATGGTAGATGCACAAATGCAATTGGGAGAAATAGTAGAGAAATTGGAATCATTCAATAACTCCCTAGATATCCCACTACCAGAAGATCAATTTATGAATAGTACAATTAAATCAATCAGTAAAGAACTAACTAAACGAGGGGTAAGTAATGAATAATAACCATTTGGTACTGATTTCAGGTAAATCTAGCTCCGGTAAGAGTGCTAGTTTACTAGCTATAGATAACCCTGAGGGTGTTATGTACCTAAATTGTGAAAATGGTAAGAAATTACCATTCAGATCTAAGTTTAAAGAACTAACAATTACAGATCCAGATATGGTGTACCAAGCATTTACAGAGGCCGAAAAGATGGCTGATGTTCATACGATTGTTATAGATACACTTACATATTTAATGGACATGTATGAGAGTACTAAAGTCATTAACTCCACTAATACAATGCAAGCTTGGGGTCAGTATGCCCAATACATGAAGATGCTCATGTCTCAGATAGTAGCTAAATCTACTAAAAATGTAGTATTCCTAGCTCATACTTCTGATGTGCTTAATGAAGCTGAAATGATCAATGAGACCCTAGTTAAGGTCAAAGGATCACTGATGAATCAGGGTATAGAGAGCTTCTTTACAACAGTGCTATCTACTAAAAAGATCCCACTAGCTAAGTTAGACGACAAGGTAGCTAAATCCCCTGGGTACACGGTTACACCAGAGGATAAGGCACTTGGATTTAAGTACGTGTACCAAACTAGGTTAACAAAAGAGACTGTTAATGAGCGTATTAGAAGCCCTATGGGTATGTGGGATATGAAGGAAACTTACATAGATAATAACTTGCAGCACGTTATTAATCGACTACATGAGTACTATAAATAGTTTAAAATCAGTCTCGTCTAGTATAAGATGCTACTGTGGTATCGCAGTATTAGAGCCACAGTAAATAAATCTACTGCGGGATGGGACTGTGAACCCTCCTTATGGGGTCCTTCTCCTACACGGGACCTATTCTAACTGAAGAGTTATTAATCACTAGTCCTTCTTTTGATGGCTGCACGGCTGTTAAAGGAAGGCAATCATGTTAGACCTCGCCTGGAACAGTAGTAGTAATTTAGGTACTAATCTCCCTCTGCCTACTACTACTGTTCTAAGTCTAAACTCCCGAAATACCCAATAAATTATAATAAAATAAGGAGAGATCATGTCTGAATTTTCCGATAAAGATAGTACTAAACACGGTCTTATCGAAGATGTAGTATCTACGGCTGTAGAACTTGGTTTTGCTGTAGTCCAAGAAGTAGCAGCAGAAGCATTGATTAAAAAACCCGGTCTATCTCTAAAAGAATTTACTAAATTATTAGATCAGTACATTCAAAAACAAAGAGATAGATCCAATTAAGAGCATATTGCTCTATTACTAGTTAAACATAAGGATATAAATTATGAGTGAATGGGAACTTCCTAAAGGTGTAGAAACACAATCTATAGAGCGTGTAGGTGGTGGATTTGCATGGGAATCTGGAGTCTACGATGTAACTGTTAAGATGGTATATCTGAATCAGTCTGCAAAAGAGGCAATAAGTTTTAACGTTATATTGCAAAATTCTGCGGGCAAAGAGCTCAAAGAAGCTTTCTGGATTAAATCTGGTAAAGCTAAAGGCAATAAAACCTACTATACAAAAGATGGTAAAGACTACCCTCTACCAGGGTATTCCACTGCCAATTCTATGTGTGTAGCTGTTACAGGTGAAAGCTTAGCTAAATGCATGGAATCTGTAGAGAAAAAGACCATCAATGTATACAATGTTGAACTGAAGAAGGAAGCACCTTCCGAACGTCCAGTATTGACAGGTTTGCTAAGTAAGCCAGTTAAGGTCGCAGTTCATCAGGTTCTAGAAGACAAAGTAGCTAAAACTGCTAATGGCCAGTATGAGGCCACAGGTGAATCTCGTACTGTTAACGAGTGTAAATTCTTCGGTAATCCAGAAGGCAAAACTGCTGAAGAGATCACTAGTGATGCGCCAGCTACTATGTTCGATAAATGGGCTGCTAAGAACACGGGCACAGTTATTGATAAAAGTAGCAAAGCTAAAACAACTTCAGCTGCAGCTATTATGGGTAGCACTCCTGCTGATAGTAATGATGCACAAGGTTCATTATTTACTTAGGAAATAACTATGCTAATTGCAGGTATAGACCCAGGAACTAATGGTGCAATTGCTGTACTGGATTCTAAGAATCCAGGCAGCGTTGCTCTGTTAGACCTAAAGAGTAATAGTATTTGTGATACATGGAACTGGTTACATACTGAAGGACTAGCATTAGGAGCTAGTACAGTATGGGTAGAAGATGTTCATTCCTTATTTGGAATGTCAGCTAAATCTAATTTTGGATTTGGTAGAAACCTAGGAACTGTACTGACTATTGCGGAGTTACTTACAGGGAATTCCCCTGGTACAGTTACTCCTAAAATCTGGCAGAAATACATAGGTGTTACTGCTAAAGGTAAAGATATTAAGAAACAAGTTGCTGAGATAGCTACAAGTCTATACCCAGCAGCTAATGTATATGGTAAACGTGGAGGATTACTTGATGGGCGATCTGATGCATTAATGATTGCTCACTATGGTTTGAGTCATTATGACAGCTAAAAAATCTAATATACTAGATACAGTAATTAGTATTCCAGTTACTAAACCTACACGACTATGCCAGTGCGGTACATGGTCTACTGTATACCCGGCTGAATACACTTACACAAGGAGGAGGAGTAATGAAAATAGAGATAGAAATCGACCTAGAATCCATAGTAATAGAAGCACTTAAAAAGAAAGAAATATCTGATATATATGTCCCACCCGTAAAAGTTGAAATACCTTCGTCTACAGAACCACCTAAAGTATGGACAGAAGCTCTAATGAAAAATACCAGATCACCATGGGAATACGGGCGTAAGAATGGAAAACGGCGTACTTTAGAAGAGATGGCTTTACATGAACTAGAAAAAGAAAAAGGTCGTAGACTAACTCCTGAAGAGAAAGGAGAGACCAAAGCTCAAGTACATCTAGAAGAGACTGCAGAAAATACAGTTAGAGATGCTATTATTAAGAAAGCTCGAATAGATACGCTAGCTGCTGAAGGTATGGCTGCAGCATCTAAAGAATTAGCTGAAGAAGAACGTAGAGACTCGGAATCAGTTAATGGGAATGGCTACGCAGAAAGAAAAGAAGATGAAACAGAAAACGAAGCTACTATACCTAAAACAGATAAGTTAAATACTGACTCACTATTCCGATGAAAAATATTGATCCAGAATTGTATAAGAGATTAGAAGACTTAAAATTCCATGAAAAAATGCATGACCAACTAGGACTTAATTCACTAATTACTGAAAAAAATTCTACAGCTGAAGTTAAATCCAATACCTGGGTTAAAATTAAAATTGTGCTAATCACAGGTTTAATAATCATTGGAATCCTTATTGGTATAGCTGCTAGTATTTTACTACTGCCTATTGCTATTTTCGTAGTAGTAGCACTTGTCTTATTTATAGTAGGTAAACTGTTACTATCAAGGTAGAAATGCTTAAAATACAATACCCCCTAAAAATAGCTTTAATACAGGGGCTAATTGTATTAGTGCCTACTTATACCGTAGCATTCCTAACAGATAAGATGGTATGGACTATTCCTATGCTAGCTGCAGCAAGTTTTGTTGCAGCGAGTATTAAGAAGGACCTTACTGAACGTAAGATC
>Ga0308017_1000225_pt1 | contig 18629 bp, 23 predicted proteins | sample Neamet280_FD_203145 | JGI IMG/M metagenome (GOLD analysis project Ga0308017, IMG submission 203145) | Marine microbial communities from water near the shore, Antarctic Ocean - #280 | ecosystem: Environmental > Aquatic > Marine > Unclassified | place: Southern Ocean | collected 2014-10-01
CGTTGCTTTATGCACCTTTCACCGGCTCATCCGAGGATGACTGGGAGGATGATGAGGATTTGCTGTAAGATTTCGTACAAGTAGGGAGAATACCATGGCTACGAAAACCAATGCACTGCAAAAGCCAGTGCAGCTGTCTGCCGACCTCGAGGCGGTGATTGGCAAGGGTCCGATGACCCGTGCCGAAGTGACCTCGAAGGTGTGGGAATACATCAAGGCCAATGGCCTGCAGGACACCAAGGACAAGCGGCAGATCAATCCCGATGCCAAGCTCGGCGCGGTGATCGGCAAGGATCAGATCTCGATGTTCAAGATGACGGCTGCCGTCTCGAAGCATCTGAGCTGAGCGTGACGGGCGCTGCAAGGCGCCCGTGCCGTTCTGCACGCATCAGCGGCGCGCGATCCGGTAGGGTCCGCGCCGCTTTTGCATGGGAACGCCCTTCCAGCTGAGCGTGATGGCGCCCGCTTGGACGAGCGCATCCACGGCGCTATGGACGGTATCCATCTGCGCGCGCCAGTCCCCTTGCGGGCCCGCGAGATAGCGGGCTGCCTCGCTCGGGCAGGCGGTTGCACCCGCTGCGCGCCGGGCAAGGACAGCGAGGATCGCGTCCTCGGCGTTCATGCCGCAGGCGCGCGGCGGCGCAGCGGCAGGCAATCCCCCACCCACAACGCAAGCCCAATGATTACAGGCTGGGCGAACATCCGCGGTATGTGATAGCCAAGCCCCAGCCCGCCGTCCGCGCGGGCCATATCGATGATGAAATGATTGATATTGGCGGGCCAGACACACAGCGCGTAGAGCGCAAGGCCCCAACCCGCCCAGCGCCGCAAACGCGCGGAAAACGGCTGGATCAGTCCCAGCGCACCCGCGATTTCCGCCACCCCGGTCAGCAGCACCACTGCCTCGGGTGCGGGCACGAAAGACGGCATGATCGTGAGGAAGGGCGCGGGCCGGACGAGGTGGATCACCCCCGCCAGCGCGTAGAACAGCGCAAGCACCCAGCGCAGGATAGGGCGGGCTACGGCGCGCATCACAGTGCCGCCCCCGGTTCCCAACCGGCCGGGGCCAGTGTGAAGCCGGCAAATTCGAAGCCGGGCACGACGACGCACGACACCAGCGAATAGCCCGCATCACCGGTGCCCGCAGGCCGGGCGGCCTGCCATGCACCCGTGGGGACAAGACCCTGCAAACGCTCGCCCGCCGCGATATCGCCGCCCAACAGGATCGTCTCGGCAGGCCCGGCATCGCGCAGCGCAATCCGCAAGGCGAGCGGATCGCCGCCCTGCCACAGCCACAATTCATCGGCGTCAACACGGTGCCAATGCGAGGCTTCGCTCGCCTTGAGCAGGAACAGGATCGCGGTGCCGCCCGCGCGCGTCCCGTCTGCGGCAGGGGCGCGCCATGTCTCGCGGTACCACCCGCCTTCCGGGTGGGGCGAAAGGCCCAATTGTTCGATGAGGGTTTGCGCGCTATCGCTCGGTTTCATCGCAATTCGTGCCTTTCCGCGGCGTTTGTGCCGCCTTACCGGGAGTTTCGTTCGTCATGCAAGCCATCCGCCCGCGCGCCGCCCTGGCCTTCACTCTCGCGCTGGTGCTGGCAGCCCCCGCCGGGGCGCAGCGCATCAGCGAGGAACAGGCTGCCGCCACCGCGCGCGCCGCGCTGGAAGCTGCCCCGGTGTTCGACGGGCACAATGATGCCCCCGGCCAGCTGCGCTCGCGCTTCAACAACCAGATCAATGATGTCGATTTCACCAACACGCTCAACACCGCTGATCCGGCGACCGGGGGCGGCGCGATGCACACCGATCTCACCCGGCTGAAAGCCGGCAAGGTCGGGGCGCAGTTCTGGTCGGTCTATGTGCCGCACAATAATGACGAAGCGGCGGCCGTGCAGCAGACCATCGAGCAGATCGATGTCACCAAGCGCCTGATTGCGCGCTATCCTGCCGACATGCGCTATGCCGAAACCGCCGAGCAGGTTGAGGGCGCGATGGCAGAAGGGCGGATCGCTTCGCTCATCGGCATGGAGGGGGGCTATTCGATCGGCTCGAACCTTGGCGTGCTGCGCCAGTTCTACGCGATGGGCGCACGCTACATGACGCTCACCCACAACAGCAACACCCCCTGGGCCGATGCCGCGACCGATGCCCCCAAGCACAATGGTCTGACCGATTTCGGCAAGGACGTGGTGCGCGAGATGAACCGCATCGGCATGCTGGTGGATCTCAGCCATGTCAGCGAAAAGGTGATGCACGATACGCTCGACGTGGCGCGCGCACCGGTGATCTTCAGCCATTCGGGCGCGCGGGCCGTAGCCGGCCACGCCCGCAATGTGCCCGACAGCGTGCTTGCACGCCTGCCCGAAAATGGCGGGGTGGTGATGGTGGTGGCGCTGCCGCGCTTCATCAACGAGACCTTGCGCCAGTGGGACGCGCGCCGGGCAGGTGAAATCGCGCGGCTGCGGGTTGAACACCTCGGCAATCCCGCAGCGGCCGATGCGGCTTTCAAAGCATGGCTTGCCGCCAATCCCGAACCCAAGAGCCAGTTGGCCGACGTGGCCGATCACATTGATCACATCCGCAAGGTCGCGGGGATCGAGCATATCGGCATCGGCGGCGATTATGACGGCATGCCATCAGGCCCGGTGGGGATGGAGGATGTCAGCGGCTATCCCGCTCTGTTCACCGAATTGGCGCGGCGTGGCTATTCGCAGGTCGAACTCGAACTGATTGCCAGCCGCAACATCATGCGGGTGATGCGTGCCGCCGAAGCCTATGCGCGCAGTGTCGCCGATCAGCCCCCGATCGAGAGCGTGATCGGCGGCGCGATCAGTCCCGCAGCAGCTCGTTGATCCCGGTCTTGGAACGGGTCTGCGCATCGACAGTCTTGACGATCACCGCGCAGTAGAGGCTCGGCCCCGGCGTGCCATCGGGCAGCGGCTTGCCGGGGAGTGAGCCGGGGACGACCACCGCATAGGGCGGCACTTCGCCCATGTAGACCTTGCCCGTCGCGCGGTCGACGATCTTGGTCGAGGCGCCGAGATAGACGCCCATCGACAGCACCGCGCCTTCGCCCACGCGTACCCCTTCGGCGACTTCGGCGCGCGCGCCGATGAAAGCGCCATCGCCGATGATCACCGGCCCGGCCTGAAGCGGTTCGAGCACGCCGCCGATTCCCGCGCCGCCCGAGAGGTGGACATTCTTGCCGATCTGCGCGCAGGAACCAACCGTCGCCCAAGTATCAACCATGGTGCCTTCGCCCACATAGGCGCCGATGTTGACGAAGCTCGGCATCAGCACCGCCCCCTTGGCGATGAAGGCGCCGCGCCGCACCACCGCGCCCGGCACCGCGCGGAAACCGGCCTCGCGAAACGCGCCCTCATCCCATCCGGCAAACTTGAGCGGCACCTTGTCGAACGCCGGGGCCGAGGCGCAGCCGCCCGGCATCACCGCATTATCGTTGAGCCGGAAGGACAGCAGCACCGCCTTCTTGAGCCACTGGTTGACCTGCCAGCCGCCCTGGCCATCGGGTTCAGCCACGCGCGCCTTGCCGCTGTCGAGCAGCGCGAGCGCCTGTTCCACCGCTTCGGCCACATCCTTGCTGGCGGGCGTGATCTCGGTGCGGTTTTCCCAAGCGGCGTCGATGGCGGTGATGAGGCTGTCGGTCATGCGGGTTCTCCGGCGGGCAATGGTGCCTGCGCGCCTAGCCGCGCCGGAGACACTCGGCAAGCGGGTGCTGCGCGCAAAATTGGCACGCATACGTAAACCCCGCAGGTCTGCCTAAATTTTAGGCAGGCATCCCGGCTGCTCGTGCAAAATCATAGGCCCGGTCCACCAGTGGGGCGACCCGTTCGCTCATCGCTTGTGCATGGGCAGAGGAAGCGGTGCCATCAATCACGCGCTTCTTGATACCCTGCATGATCCCGGCGAGCCGGAACAGGTTGTAGGCGAAATACCAGTCCATCGGCGGCACCGGAAAGCCGGTGCGCGCCACATAACGCGCTACGGCTTCTTCCTGCGACGGGATGCCGAGCGCGTCGAGATCAAGCCCCAGCAGGCCCGCACGGCCATCGGCCGGGTTGTGCCAGTTGAGCATGAGGTAGCTGAAATCGGCAATCGGATCGCCCAGCGTCGACAGCTCCCAATCGAGCACCGCGATGATGCGGGGTTCGGTCTTGTGAAAGATCACATTGTCGAGCCGGTAATCGCCGTGCACCACGCTGGAATGGTGCTGTGGCGGGATGGTTTCGGGCAGCCAGGCAATCAGCCGCTCCATCTTGGGCATGTGCTCGGTTTCGGAGAGTTTGTATTGCTTGGTCCAGCGGGTGATCTGGCGCGCGCAATAATCGGTCGGCTTGCCGTAATCGCCCAGCCCGATTCCGTCGGGCTTGTGGCGGTGAAGATCGGCCATGGTGTCGATCAGCGCGTGGTAGAGCGCGCGGCGATCGTCAGGCTCCATGCCGGGGAGCGCGCCGTTCCACAGGCTGCGGCCATCGGCCATGCTCATCACGAAGAACTTCGATCCGATCACGTCCACATCCTCGCACAGGCCAAAGGTGCGCGGGACGGGGAAGCCGGTGGGGTAGAGCCCGGACATCGCCGCATATTCGCGGTCGACCGCGTGGGCCGACGGGAGCAGCTTGCCGAAGGGCTGGCGGCGCAGGACGTAGGAGGCGCCGGGGGTGTCGATCCGGTAGGTCGGGTTCGACTGGCCGCCCTTGAACTTGGTGTAGCTGATCGGGCCTTGGAAGCCTTCGACATTGGCCTCGAACCAGCGGGTCAGCGAAGCGAGGTCGAGCGCGTCTTTCTCGGTCACGGCGACCGTGCCGACCATCTCCTTGTCGAAATCGATTTCGTTTGTTTCGGGCATCAGTCGAACACCACCACAGTGCGCGCGGAATGACCGGCGCGCATGGTATTGAAGCCTTCGTTCACCTGATCGAGCGTGATCCGCTCGGCGATGATCGTGTCGAGATCGAGCAGGCCGCGCAGGTAGAAGTCCACCAGACGCGGCAGATCGACCGGGAAGTGGTTCATCCCCATGATCGCGCCCATCAGTTTCTTCCCGCCGAGCAGATCCATCGCGCCGAGCCCGACCTTGCAGTCGAGCGGCATCATGCCGAGGATCACCGCCGTTCCGCCGCGGCGCAGCGAGGCGACTGCAAGATCGGCCGAGGCTTGCCGTCCGACCGCTTCGATCCCCCAATCGACCCCGCCGCCGCTGATGGCGATGATCTGCTTCGCCGCATCATCGGCCAAGGCATCGACGGTGTGGGTCGCGCCCAGCACTTCGGCCAGTGCACGCTTTTCGGGCAGCGGATCGGCGGCGATGATCTTGCCGGCACCGGCGATTTTCGCCGCGTTGATTGCGGCGAGACCCACCCCGCCGCAGCCGACCACGAGCACGGTCTCGCCCGGCGTGACCTTGCAGGCGTTGAAGATCGTGCCCGCCCCGGTCGTCACTGCGCAGCCGAGCAGGGCGGCGCGATCGAACGGCATGGCCTTGTCGATCGACACGCAGGCGTGTTCGTGGATCAGCATCTGTTCGCTAAGTGCTGAAAGATTGAGCATCTGGTTGACCGGCGAGCCATCGGCAAAGGCAATGCGCGAGGCATCGCCCTTCTGGCGGCGGGTGTCGCCGCCAAGGCACAGCGCCATGCGGCCGGTGACGCAGAACTCGCAATGCCCGCAGAAGGCCGAGAGGCAGGAGACCACGTGATCGCCGGGCTTCACCGTGCGCACTTCCGAGCCGACCCCGCGCACGATCCCCGCTGCCTCATGCCCCGGAATGCAGGGCAGGGCGTGCGGATAATGCCCGTCGATGAAGTGCAAGTCCGAATGACACAGCCCGCAGGCCTTGGTGTCGATCAGGACTTCGTGCGGGCCGGGTTCGGCATAGGTAACCTCCTTGATCGTGAGGCCCTGTCCCGGTTGTTCAAGGATGGCGGCTTTTGCCATGAATCAATTCTTCCGTTCGGTTCGAGCGAAGTCGAGAACCGTTCGTGCAAGCGTGTCTCGACTTCGCTCGACACGAACGGTCTTGGGTCAGTGAGTCACCGCGCCCCTATCAACGAGCAACCCCCATGTCGCCCGAGCTGAAGCTCGACGCGTCATTGGCAGCCGCCCGCCCGTGATCGCCGCGCAGTGCGTTGGCCGTCGGGCCGGGGCGCGGAGCATGCTTGGCGAACTCCATATGCGCGATCGAACGGGCGTGGACTTCGTCCGGCCCGTCAGCAAGGCGCAGGGTACGCTGGTGGGCATAGGCCGATGCGAGGCCGTAGTCTTCCGACACGCCGCCGCCGCCATGCGCCTGGATCGCATCGTCGATGATCTTGAGCGCCATGTTGGGCGCCTGAACCTTGATCATGGCGATTTCCTGCTTGGCCGCCTTGTTGCCGACCTTGTCCATCATATCGGCCGCCTTGAGGCACAGCAGGCGCGTCATCTCGATATCGATGCGGGCGCGCGCCACGCGCTCTTCCCAGACCGAATGCTTGTAGACCGGCTTGCCGAAAGCTTCGCGCTCCTGCAGGCGGCGGCACATCTTGGCGAGCGCTTCTTCGGCCACGCCGATGGTGCGCATGCAGTGGTGGATGCGGCCCGGCCCGAGGCGGCCTTGTGCGATCTCGAAGCCGCGCCCTTCACCCAGCAGCATGTTGGTGACGGGGACGCGCACATCCTTCATCTCGACTTCCATGTGCCCGTGCGGGGCATCATCATAGCCGAACACCGGCAGGTGCCGCAGGATGGTGACACCGGGGGTGTCGATCGGCATCAGCACCATCGATTGCTGGGCATGACGCTGGGCGCTGAAATCGGTCTTGCCCATCACGATCGCGATCTTGCAGCGCGGATCGCCAAGGCCCGAAGACCACCACTTGCGCCCGTTGATCACGTAGTGATCGCCGTCGCGTTCGATGCGCGTCTCGATGTTGGTGGCATCGGACGAGGCGGTGTAGGGCTCGGTCATGAGGAAGGCCGAACGGATCTCGCCGTTCATGATCGGGCGCAGCCATTCTTCCTTTTGCTCGCGCGTGCCGTAGCGGTGGAACACTTCCATGTTGCCGGTGTCGGGCGCGGAGCAGTTGAACACTTCCGAAGCCCAACCGATGCGGCCCATTTCCTCGGCGCACAGCGCATATTCGAGGTTGGTGAGGCCGGGGCCTTCGAACTCGAAGGTCTCATCCACGTGATGGTGGCTGTCATTGCGCGGCGGCATAAACAGGTTCCACAGGCCTTCCGCCTTGGCCTTGGCCTTCATTTCCTCGATGATCGGGATCACTTTCCAGCGTTCGCCTTCGTGCTCCTGCTTGAGGAAGGTTGCGTGGTTCGGGCGAATATTCGCCTCGATGAAATTGCGCACGCGATCACGCCAATAGGCCTGCCGTTCGGTGGGCTCAAAATCCATGGGGAGTTCCTCTCTCGTCCTTATTCGAAACCGAATCTGCCGCTAACCGTGGCAGACCATCGCCGACGCGCCAAGCTCTCATTTCGGCACAAGCGGCAGGGTGGGGGCAGCCAGAGCGGGGGGCTCCGGCTCTGTCGTGACAGCGTGGCGCGGGGCGCGCTGGCGCATGGCAGCGAGACGGGCGATGCGCGCCTCGTGCTCCTCGCGGCTGATCGGGAAACGCGCCAGCCACCAGGCGGCGATCACCGCCAGCACCAACATCGCGCCGCCATAGGACAGCAGCAGGCTGGTCAGCACGCTTTGCGGCACGCTGCCCGGCGCGGCATCAGGGGCAAGCTGGGAGAAGGCGATGATCTGCCCCGACAGGAAAATCCCCGCACCGGTCGCGCATTTCTGCACCAGCCAATTGCCCGAATAGAACGAGCCTTCGGCGCGCCGCCCGGTCCGTTCTTCAAAGGCCTCGACAATTTCGGCGATCATCGAGGTCGCTGAAACCAGCGAGATGATGCCAAGCCCGGTCGCGATCATGGCAAAGCCGAAGAACAGCACAGCCGAAAACGTGCTGCCGGGGGCGGGCCAGAACCCGAGCAGCAGCAGCGAATACGGCACCATGCCAAGCAGCGTGCCGATAATCATCCCGAGTCCGGCCGCCTTGGCCTTGCCGATGCGCGCATGCAGCGGGCCGATGGCAACAAACATCAGCACCACCGCGCCCAGCAGGATGAGGGGGAAGAACATCAACTGGCCGCGCGTCAATTGCATCACGAACAGATTGATATAATTGGTGATCGAGAAGTTGAGCCCCTGATGGATATAGGCTGCCAAGCCTCCGGCGGCGAAGATCAGGAAGGCCCGTTCGGAAAAGGCTTCGCGGATTTCGGCAAAGGCGCCCTTGATCGTGAAGGGGTCCGGCTTGGTCGCAGGCAGACGCGCGACCAGCCGGTGCTGTCCGATGGCCGAGCCGATCACCGAAATCGCCATCAGCACCGCACCGAAGATCCCGAACGCGACATAGCCTTCGCGCTGGAGCAGGCCTTCCGGCCCCGGCATGAAGACGGTGTAGGCGAGCACCATCATCGCCAGCCCGCCGATCCATCCGCCAAGGGCCCGATAGCGGAACAGGGTGGTGCGCTCGTCATAATCGACAGTGATTTCGGGCACGAGGCTGATCGAGGGCACTTCACAGGCCGATAGCAGCACGCGCACCGCAATCGCGATCGCCACAAGCCCGGTAAAACTCGGCGCTTCACCCGTCGGCGGGCTCCACATCATCACCCAGGCAAAGGCGAGCGGGATCGGTGCGGCATAGAGCCACGGCAGACGGCGCCCCCAGCGGGTGTAGGTGCGATCCGACAGGTTGCCGAGGATCGGATCGACCACCGCATCGACCAACAGTGCAATCAGAAGCGCGAGGCTGACCAGCGCGGCATCCATGCCGAGAACTTGGTTGTAGAAAATCAGCAGAAAAAAGGAAAAGCCGTTGTCCTTCACACCGAAGGCCACGGCGCCAAAGCCTTGTATCAGCTTGAGCCGCATCGGCAGCTTGCCCACAATCAGACCGGCACCCAGTGCATGTGCTTCGCTCACGCGCGGCCCCTTGTGCTGGCGTGCGGCGCAGCGAATCCCGGCCCGGATAGTGGCAATGTCTCTCTCCTTGTCCTCACCGAAAGCCTAGGCGGATTAACCGATACGTCAATCAGCTCCGCTGTGACGCTACGGCATCCGCGCCGGGCATTTCGGCGCTTGCAGGGGCAAGTGAAATGACGATAACGTAAGCGTCAAGTGAGAGACCTGAGAGAGGAGAATCGGTGATGGCCGATCTGGAGACTTTCCGCGCTGAGACCCGCAGCTGGCTTGAGGCAAACTGCCCGCCCGAAATGCGTGAGCCGGTGCGTGACGAGAGCGACATCTACTGGGGCGGCCGCCGGGCCACCTTCAAGAATGATGCCCAGAAGGCGTGGCTCGAAGCCTGCGTCGCCAAGGGCTACACCGTGCCGGCATGGCCCAAGGAATATGGCGGCGCGGGGCTTTCCCCGGCCGAAGCCAAGGTGCTGCGCGAGGAAATGGGGCGCATCAACGCGCGCCCGCCGCTCAGCAGCTTTGGCATCTGGATGCTCGGCCCGGCGCTGCTGCATTTCGGCACCGAGGGGCAAAAGCAGCGCTTCCTCAATGAAATCGCGCGCGGCGAAATCCGCTGGTGTCAGGGCTATTCCGAACCCGGTTCGGGCTCGGACCTCGTCTCCTTGCAGACCTTCGGCGAAGACAAAGGTGATCATTGGGTGGTCAACGGCCAGAAGATTTGGACATCCTATGCCGATCAGGCCGACTGGATCTTCTGCCTCGTCCGCACCGACAAGTCGGACAAGTACAAGGGCATCACCTTCATGCTCTACGACATGGCCAGCGAAGGGGTGTCGACCAAACCGATCCTGCTGATCAGCGGCAATTCGCCCTTCTGCGAGACCTTCTTCGACAACGTGAAGGTGCCCAAGTCCTATGGCGAGGACTGCCCGGCCTATGTGGGGCAGATCAACCGCGGCTGGGATGTCGCCAAGTACCTCCTCGGCCACGAGCGCGAGATGATCTCGGGCGCGGATGGCGGCGAGCGGCAGGCGGCGATCGGCGCGGCGATGAAGCGGCATTCGGCCAGGCTGGGCGATGAGCTTGACCCGGTGCTGCGCGCCGAGCTGGCGATGTTCGATGTCGACGCGCTGGCCTACACCGCGATGGGCGAGAAGTTCCTCGACGAGATCAAGGTCGGCAAGGCGCATCCCGCGCAGCCGAACATGATGAAATACGCCGGCACCGAGCTGAACAAGCGCCGCCACGAGCTGATGATGGCGGTTGGCGGGTCGCGCAGCCTGGAGTGGGACAGCGAGGAAACCGAAGGCGGCAAGCCGTCGCGCAGCTGGCTGCGGACCAAGGCGAACTCGATCGAGGGCGGCACGAGCGAGGTGATGCTTAACGTCATCGCCAAGCGCATCCTCGACCTGCCGGGGGCGTGATTTAGCAAACAATCGTCACCCCGGCGCAGGCCGGGGCCCAGATGCGGCGAGTGCGGGACTGGGTCCCGGCCTGCGCCGGGATGACGAAGAATTGGATAGGGAAAACCAATGCCCCTGTATCACAACGAAGATCAGGCGATGCTCGCCGACACCGCGCGCGGATTTATCGCGGAAGAAGGCAATATCGCCAAGCAGCTGCGCCACTGGCGCGACCGCAATTGCAAGGACGGCTTCGGCCACGCCCTGTGGAAGCAGATGGCCGAGATGGGCTTCACCGGGATGCTGGTGGACGAGGCCGACGGCGGGCTCGGCATGGGCCATGTCGAAGCGGGGATCGTGCTCGAGGAAATCGGCCGCAATCTGACGCCCTCGCCGTTCCTGACCTCATCCGTGCTGGCCGCGACGGCGCTGAAGCACGGGTCGGACGATCTGAAGGGCCGCTACCTGCCGGGCCTGATTGCGGGCGACAGCGTGTTTGCCGTCGCCATCGACGAGACCGCCAAGCATCGTCCCAGCCGCATCGCCACCCGCGCCGAGAAGTCGGGCAACGGGTTCAAGCTTACCGGCTCCAAGAGCTTTGTCATCCACGGCGCGAGCGCCGACATGATCGTGGTCGCCGCGCGCACGTCGGGATCGGACGAGGACGCCGACGGCATCACGCTGTTCGCTGTGCCCAAGGATGCGGCGGGCATGAGCCATGCCAGCGTGCGGCTGGTCGATTCCTCGATGGCAACCCACACCAAGTTCGACGGGGTCGAGCTGGATGGCGATGCCGTGATCGGGGAAATCGACGGCGGGCGCGCCGTGCTTGATGCCATGCTGATGGCAGGCCGGGTCGGCGCGGCGGCGGAAGGCGTCGGCGTCGCACGCGGGGCGATGGACATGACCGTTGATTATCTCAAGCAGCGCAAACAATTCGGCAAGCTGATCGGCGAGTTCCAGGCGCTCCAGCACCGCGCCAGCCACCTCTATTCCGAAGTCGAGATCGCCCGCGCGGCGACCATCAAGGCGCAGCAATTGCTCGATGCAGGCGCGCCGAGCGCCGATCTGATGGCGAGCGTCGCCAAGGCCAAGGTTGCCAAGACCGCGCGGCTTGCGGTGCAGGAAGGCGTGCAGATGCACGGCGGGATCGGCATGACCGACGAATACGACATCGGCCTCTACATGAAGCGCGACCGCGCGTTGGCGGAGTTCCTCGGCGATGCCTATTTCCACGCCAACCGCGTGGCGGAATTGAGCGGGTATTGACCAACCATCGCTCCTCGTCATTGCGAGGAGCCGCAGGCCCAAAGGAGCTTGGGGCGGCAATCCAGAGTTTCGGCCGAACCGCTCTGGATTGCTTCGCTACGCTCGCAATGACGGGAGAGATTTAAAATGGACATTCAATCACTTTTCAGCCTCGAAGGCCGCGTCGCCCTCGTCACCGGTGGCTCGCGGGGTATCGGCAAGATGTTCGTCGAGGGCCTGCTCGCGGCGGGCTGCGCGCGGGTCTATATCTCGGCGCGCAAGGCCGACCAGATGCAGGCGACCATCGACGAATTCGGCGCCGACAAGGTCATCGGCATTCCCGCCGATCTTAGCCAGATGGACGGCATGGTCAGCCTCGCCAACGAGCTGAAGGCGCGCGAGAGCCACCTCGACATCCTCATCAACAACGCGGGCGCCGCCTGGGGCCAGCCCTATCTCGAATTCTCCGAGGCCGGCTGGCACCGCACGATGGATCTGAACGTCAAGACGCCGTTCTTCCTGACGCAAAAGCTGCATGATTTGCTGGTCGCGGGCGGCAAGCAGGGCCACCCGGCCAAGGTGATCCACGTTTCCTCGATCGATGGCCAGCGGATCAACCCGTGGGAAACCTACGCCTATCAGGCGTCGAAGGCCGGCGTGATCCAACTCACCCGCCGCATGGCCGCGCGGCTGATCCAGGACAATATCGTCGTCACTTCGATCGCGCCGGGGGCCTTCCCGTCAGAGATGAACAAGGCCGCCAAGGATGCGCCTGACGCTTCAGCGAGCGGTATCCCGGCGAAGCGCATCGGCACCGCTGAAGACATGGCCGCCGCCGCGATCTACCTGTGTAGCCGCGCGGGCGATTACGTGGTGGGCGAGACGCTCACGGTCGATGGCGGGGTTGTCAACGCCCATCTGCCGAGCCACTTTGCCGATCCGGGCGGCAAGGCCTAAGACCACGCACAAGACCGGTTTTCGAGGGGGGAACAGAGGATGAAGCGCAGCTATCTTGCAGCAGCGGGCGTGACCGCGTGATTGCGCGCCTGCTGGCCGAAGCGCTCGGCACCTTCTTCCTGTTTGCGACCGTAATGGGCGCGGGCGTCATGGCGGATAATCTGGCGGGCGGGAATGTCGCCGTTGCGCTGATCGGCACGACCTTGCCGATTGGCGCGATTCTCTATGTCATCATCGTGATGCTCGGCCCGGTCTCGGGCGCGCATTTCAATCCGGTGGTGACGCTGGTGTTTCGCCTGCGCGGCGAGATCGAAAATGGCGCGGCGCTGGCCTATGTCATCACGCAGGTCGCCAGCGGCATTCTGGCCGCCTTTGCGGTGCACCTGATGTTCGATCTGCCGATCCTGCAAGTCGCCGATACGCCGCGCACCGGCATCGGCCAATGGGCGGGCGAGGTGGTGGCCACCTTCGGCCTGATCCTGACAATCCTTGCCACCTTGCGGGCCCGGCCTGATGCGGTTCCGATCAGCGTTGCGCTTTATATCTTCGCCGCCTGCTGGTTCACCTCGTCGACCAGCTTCGCCAACCCGGCGATCACGATCGCGCGCAGCTTCACCGACACCTTCACCGGCATTGCGCCCGCCGATATCCCGGCCTTTGTGATTGCGCAGATTGCGGGCGCGCTGTTGGCGATGGGTGTTGCCGCCGTGCTGTTTGCGGGCGGCGGCGAGAGCGCGGGCGAGGCGGCCTAGGCCATCAATTCGCGCACGAACGGGATCAGCCCCGTTTGCCGCTGGCGCTTCATGCGTTCGGCTTCGAGGATCGCACGAACCTTTTCAAAGCAGACCTCCACATCATCATTGATGATGACGTAATCATAGCCGTCCCAATGGCTGATTTCGGCGCGGGCGCGCTCCATACGCGCGGCGATTACCTCGGCGCTGTCGGTCGCGCGGTTTTTCAGGCGGCGATGCAATTCCTCGATCGAGGGCGGCAGGATGAACACCCGCACCACATCCTGCTGGTCTTTCTGGTAAAGCTGCTGGGTGCCCTGCCAGTCGATATCGAAAAGGAAGTCCTGCCCTTCCTTCAGCGCGGCGCGGATCGCGCCCTTGGGCGTGCCATAGCGGTGGCCGAAGACTTCGGCCCATTCGTAGAAATCATCCTCGTCCACCATGCGCTGGAAGTCTTCCGGCGAAACGAAGGTGTAATGCACCCCGTTGATCTCGCCAGGACGCGGTGCGCGGGTGGTGACCGAGACCGACAGCTTGATCTCCTGATCGGCGGCCAGCAGCATCTTGGAGAGCGTCGTCTTGCCCGCGCCCGACGGCGAGGACAGGATGAACATCAGGCCCCGGCGGTGGAGCGTATCGGCTGCGGTGTGATCGGTGTCGCCCATAGGCCCCGTTGCCGCAAAGCACCGCCACAAATCAAGCGCGCAATTGCGCCTGCCGTGCCATCAGCGCTGCTTGCCCTTCCGCCGCAAGCCGATGCGGGGCAGCACGCGGCCGCCGCGCGCCTCGATGCTCTTGCCGCGATCATAGAGTGCTTTGAGCACCAGCCCGCCCGCAACGATGGCAAGGCCAGCGGGCGAGCGGGTCGCGATCCGGCTGATTCCGTAAAGCGCCACCGTGGTCAGCAGACCCGAGGAATCGACCAGTTCTTCGGCCTTTTCCTCGTCATAGGTTTTGGTGATCATCCCCCGTTCGACGCGTTCGCGCACCAGATCGCCGGCTGCTCTCAGGACAATATCGGCAATCAGGAAATTGGTTGCAGGATTGGTGCTGGGGAGAGGTACTCCCGCAAGGCCTGCGTCAGTCCCGGTCTCGGGTGTTGCAGCGGGTTCGGCCGACTTGCTCTTGGCCCGGGATCGTGCGGGGCGCTTCATCGGCGTCGGGCCTATTTCTTGCGCCCGAAATCAATGCTGACGACGTTGGAGTCCCCATCGCTTGCGCCATCGGGCGAATCGCCGTCATTTTCGGCATCATCATGGGCTTCGGGTTCAAGCTCGTTGACGGTGGCCTGGAATTGCAGCCCGAAATCGACCGCCGGATCAACGAAAGCCGTGATCGCGGCAAAGGGGATTTGCAGCTTGGCCGGCACCTGATTGAACGACAGGCTGACATTGAAGCCTGCCTCGCCCACTTCGAGATCCCAGAACTTGTTCTGCAACACGATGGTCATCTCGTCGGGGAAGCGATCGCGCAGATGGGTCGGGATCGCCACGCCCGGCGCGCCTGTCTTGAAGGTGATGTAGAAATGATGCGCGCCTGGCAATTGCCCGCCGCCGGAGACGATCGAGCCAAGCACCCGGCCGACCACCGCGCGCAGCGCTTCCTGCACGATTTCATCATAGGGGATCAGGCTGTCGGGCGTATTGTCGGTCATGATGTGACGATAGGTGGCCGGGAGCGCCGCGCTGGTCAAGCCTTTCTGATGGCGCATGCGCTGCTTGATATGGCGGCGCGCGGGGCTATAGCGCCAGCCATGGCCGAGACTCACGATATCCCCGCGCGCACCGGATCGGTGGAGCGCAACACGGCGGAAACCCGCATCGCGATTGCCGTCAATCTCGATGGCACCGGGGCCTACAGCGTCTCGACAGGGATCGGCTTTCTCGATCACATGGTCGAACAATTCAGCCGCCATTCGCTGATCGATGTGAGGATGCAGGTCGAAGGCGATCTGCACGTGGATCAGCACCACACCACCGAAGATTCGGCGATTGCGCTGGGGCAGGCGATTGCGCAGGCGCTGGGCGACAAGGGCGGGATCGGACGCTATGGCGCGGCCTATTCACCGATGGACGAGACTTTGAGCCGGGTCGCGCTCGATATTTCCGGACGGCCCTTTCTGGTGTGGAAGGCCAAGTTCACGCAGGAAAAGCTCGGCGAATGGGATACCGAGCTGATCGAGCACTGGTTCCATTCGGTCGCCCAGAGCGCAGGGCTGACCCTGCATATCGAACTGCTCTACGGCACCAATAATCACCACATCTGCGAGAGCATCTACAAGGGCTTTGCCCGCGCGATGCGGCAGGCCGTAGAACGCGATCCGCGCAAGGGCAGCGCCATCCCCAGCACCAAGGGGCAATTGGGTGGCTAGCGTCTTCATCGCCTCGCTGACCTATACGGCGCCGATCGCGCATATCGACGCGGTGCTGGCCGAACATCTCGACTGGCTCAAGGCGGGATATGAAGCCGGGCATTTCCTTGCATGGGGCCCGCGCGAACCGCGCGATGGCGGCCTGATTTTCGTGCGCGCTGCCAGCCGCGAGGAAGCCGAGACCCTCCTGCTGAGCGATCCCTTCCTGCAAAATCACCTTGCCGATCTGGCGATCATCCAATGGACCCCGCGCTTTGTCGGCGCCGGGCTGGAGGCCTTCAGTGGCTGAGGTTGTCGCCCTTGTCGATTACGGTGCGGGCAACCTCCACTCGGTTCACAATGCGCTGAAGGCAGCAGGCGCAGCGGTGACAGTGACGGCGGATCCCTATGTCGTGCGCGCGGCTGACCGGATCGTGCTGCCCGGCGTCGGTGCGTTCCGGGCCTGTGCGGAGGGCCTGCGCGCCATTCCCGGCATGGTCGATGCGATGACCGAGCGGGTGCAGGTGGGCGGTGCGCCGTTTCTCGGCATTTGCGTGGGGATGCAATTGCTGGCGGATTGCGGCTTGGAATTCGGCACGCATCCCGGCCTCGGCTGGATTGCGGGCGAAGTCCGGCTGATCGCGCCTGCCGATGCCAGCATCAAGGTGCCGCATATGGGCTGGAACGATGTGGCCCTGATGCCCCATGCCAAGCATCATCCGGTGATCGAGGAGGGCGCGGCCTATTTCCTCCATTCCTATCACTTCGCCGCCGCCCATCCCGGCGATGTCGCCGCGATGACCGATCATGGTGAAGGGCTGGTCGCCGCGGTCGCCCGCGACAATATCATCGGCGTGCAGTTTCACCCGGAAAAGAGCCAGGCCTATGGTCTGGCGACGCTCCGGCGCTTTCTGGAGTGGTATCCGTGATTATCTTCCCCGCCATCGACCTCAAGGGCGGTCAGGTCGTGCGCCTTGCCGAAGGCGATATGGACCGCGCGACAATCTATGGCGATGATCCCGCCGCGCAGGCGCTGCTCTTTGCCGAGGCTGGTGCGGAGCATCTCCATGTCGTCGATCTCGACGGCAGCTTTGCCGGCGAAAGCCGCAACCGCGCGGCGGTCGAGGCGATCGTCGCCGCCTTCCCCGGCTATGTGCAGCTTGGCGGCGGTATCCGCGATGCAGCGGCAGTGGAAAGCTGGTTCAACCTCGGCGTGGCCCGCGTGGTGATGGGGTCCGCCGCGCTCAAGAACCCCGAATTCGTGAAAGACATGGCGCGCGAATGGGAAAATGGCATCGTCGTCGCGGTCGATGCCCGTGACGGCATGGTCGCGACCGAGGGCTGGGCGGAAGTCTCCGATGTGTCCGTGGTTGATCTCGCCCGCCGCTTTGAAGACGCGGGCGTCGCCAGCCTGCTGTTCACCGATATTGGCCGCGATGGCTTGCTCAAGGGCGTGAATATCGAGGCGACGGTCGATCTCGCGCGCCGCGTCGATATCCCGGTGATCGCCAGCGGCGGGGTGAAGGGCCTCGATGATATCCATGTGCTCGCGCTCCATGCCGCGGACGGGATCGAAGGCGTCATCACCGGGCGGGCGCTCTATGAAGGGCGGCTCGATCTGGCGGCGGCCATCGCGATCGGCGCAAAGGCGTAGGGCGCATGCGGTTGATGGGCTTTCTTTTCCTGTGCCTCACGTTCCTTGCGGGCGTGACGGTTGGCACGATGGAGATTGCGCTGATCAACGTTGTCCTGTTCCTCGGATTTGCTCTGCTCGCGGTGCGATATCTGGAGCCGCGCTTTGGCCGGAACGGGCTGGTTTACGGCATGGCCGGGGCCTTTTTCGCCAGTTTCATGTGGCCGGCCGGGATCATGCTGGCGCGCGATGATGCGGGCTGTCAGGGTGACAATTGCCTGCCGCCGGTGTCCCCGTCCGTCCCGCTGTCGAGCGCTGTGCCATGACTGTCCGTATCCGCGTTATCCCCTGCCTTGATGTGGCCAATGGCCGCGTGGTCAAGGGCGTGAACTTCGTTGATCTCAAGGACGCGGGCGACCCGGTCGAGCAGGCGCGCGCCTATGATGCGGCAGGAGCGGACGAGCTGTGCTTCCTCGACATTTCCGCCAGCCACGAAGGGCGCGGCACTTTGCTCGACATGGTGCGGCGCACGGCCGAGGTGTGCTTCATGCCGCTGACCGTCGGCGGCGGGGTGCGCAGTGCCGAGGATGCGCGCGCGCTGCTGCTGGCGGGCGCGGACAAGGTGGCGGTCAATTCCGCAGCCGTCGCCCGGCCCGAGCTGGTCGGCGAGATCGCCGCCAAGTTCGGCAGCCAGTGCGTGGTCGCCAGCGTGGACGCGCGCCGCACCCCGCGCGGGAACTGGGAAATCTTTACCCATGGCGGGCGCAAGCCGACCGGCATCGACGCGGTCGAATATGCACTGAAGGTCGCCGACTTGGGGGCGGGCGAATTGCTCGTCACGTCGATGGATGGGGACGGGACGCAGAAGGGCTATGACCTCGCCCTGACCCGCGAAATCGCCGATGCGGTCAGCGTGCCGGTGATTGCGAGCGGCGGGGTCGGGAGCCTTGATCACCTCGTGGCCGGCGTGCGCGAAGGCCATGCCAGCGCGGTGCTTGCCGCCAGCATCTTCCACTTCGGCCACCACACCATTGCCGAGGCGCACGCCGCGCTGCGCGCCGCGGGCTTGCCTGCGCGCGGTTGAATTCCTGTCATTGCGAGCGTAGCGAAGCAATCCAGAGTCCAGCGCATTTCCGTTCTGGATTGCCGCGCGCCTGCGGCGCTCGCAATGACGAGAATTGATACGTGTCCGAAACCCTTACCCGTCTCGAAGCCGCCATCGCCGCACGCCGTCATGCCTCGCCCGAGGAAAGCTACGTCGCGCACCTCCATGCCAAGGGCCTTGGCAAGATCGCGCAGAAGCTGGGCGAGGAAGC
>Ga0308017_1000228_pt1 | contig 18497 bp, 19 predicted proteins | sample Neamet280_FD_203145 | JGI IMG/M metagenome (GOLD analysis project Ga0308017, IMG submission 203145) | Marine microbial communities from water near the shore, Antarctic Ocean - #280 | ecosystem: Environmental > Aquatic > Marine > Unclassified | place: Southern Ocean | collected 2014-10-01
ATTTTTTACAAAAAAACGAAATTTTTTTTGATTAGCATAGTCTTACAAATTATTGTCTTATTCATTCATTGCAAAGTTTCCTATTTAGTAATTGTATTATTTGCTTTGAAAGTTTATATTTGCCGACTTTAAAAAACAAGATTAAAAATAAAGATTATGCAAAACAGAAATGTTATTAAAATTTTCGCAATCGTATTCGCAATAGTTTGTTTGTACCAACTATCGTTTACTTGGGTTGCTGATGGAGTAGAAGAGGACGCAATTGCTTATGCAGCTGACTTTAATGAAGACGAAAGAGAAATTAAGGAAAAGTTCTATTTGGATTCGATAAACAGTGAAGAGGTTTATGATATTGTTCTTACTTCTTATACTTATGCTGAATGTAAGCAAAGAGAAATTAACTTGGGGCTTGACCTTAAAGGTGGAATGAATGTTACCTTAGAGGTAATGGTTATTGATGTTGTAAAAGCACTTTCGAACAATAGTAAGGATGAAGCTTTTACTGCTGCAATTAAAAACACTTTAAAAGCACAAGAAGATAGTCAAGAAGATTTTGTTACCTTATTCGGAATGGAATATGAAAAATTAGCGCCTGCACCAAATACAGGTTTATCTGCTATTTTTTCTACTCCTGACTTAAGAGATAAAGTACAGTTCGCTTCAACTAACCAAGAAGTTATTGAAGTATTGAAAATTGAAGTTGAAGATGCGATTTCTCGTTCATTCAACATCCTAAGAAGTAGAATTGACCGTTTTGGCGTAACACAACCAAACATACAAAGGCTTGAGACTGCAGGTAGAATTTTAGTTGAATTACCTGGAATTAAAGATCCTGAAAGAGCAAGAAAATTATTACAGTCAACAGCACAATTAGAATTCTGGGAAACTTACGAATACAGTGAGTTGTTTCAAGGTTTAGAATCGGCTAATGCTTTCTTAAGAGAAACTGCTGAGGTAGTTGCTGTTGAAGAAGGTGTTGAGGTTGAAGATGCTGAGGTAGTAGCTGAAGAAGTTACTGAAGATGTTACTAAAGATGAGGCTACTGATTTATTAGCTGAAATAGAAGCGGATACTTTAGCTGCTGATAGTACTAGTGCTGGTTTAAGCTTTGAAGAATTTGCATCTGAAAATCCTTTATACGCTTTGCTTTACCCTAATGTTGATCAGCAAAATCAATTGAACCCAGGGCCTGTTGTTGGTTTCTGTGCTGTGAAAGATACTGCTGCTTTAAATGTATATTTGAAAGATGATGCAATCAGAAAGTTCTTCCCTGTTGATGTGAAGTTTGCTTACACGGTTAAACCTTACGATCCTGATGGGAAGTTTGTGCAATTAGTTGCATTAAAGTCGGATAGAAACGGAAAGTCAGCTATGGAAGGTGATGTAGTAACGGATGCTATTCAGGTGTTTGGACAGTTCGCTTCATCAGCTGAAGTGTCAATGGAAATGAATGCTGAAGGTGCAAAACAATGGAAAAGATTAACAGCTGAAAACATAAAGAAATCTGTAGCAATTGTTTTAGATGGTTATGTGTATTCATACCCAACTGTACAAGCTGAAATTGCTGGTGGTCGTTCTTCAATTACTGGTAACTTTACAGTAAATGAAGCAAAGGATTTAGCAAATATTTTAAAGTCTGGTAAATTACCTGCTCCAGCTCGTATTATTGAAGAAGCTATAGTTGGACCTTCATTAGGTGAAGAAGCAATTAGTTCTGGTTTAACTTCATTTATCTTTGCATTACTTTTAGTATTAGCATATATGATATTCTATTATAATGGTGCAGGTGTAGTTTCTAGTATTGCATTATTAGCAAATATCTTCTTTATATTTGGTGTACTTTCATCATTAGGAGCTGTACTTACTTTACCTGGAATTGCAGGTATTATCTTAACAATTGGTATGTCGGTTGATGCGAATGTACTTATATATGAGCGTATTCGTGAGGAACTTAAAAATGGAAAAGGGTTGCGTTTAGCAATTACTGATGGTTATAATAATGCTTACAGTTCAATTATTGATGCGAATGTAACTACATTACTTACTGGTATTATTCTTTATACTTTCGGTACAGGACCAATTAAAGGTTTTGCAACTACTTTAATTATCGGTATTTTAACTTCACTTTTTGCAGCAATCTTTATTACGCGTTTAGTTATTTCGGCTCGTTTGAGCAAAGGAAAATCAATTTCGTTTGCAACTAAATTGACTGAAGGAGCATTTAAAAACATCAACATTGATTTTATTGGTAAGCGTAAGAGATTCTATATTCTTTCATCTGTAATTATTTTGTTAGGTGTAGGTTCGTTAGTTTCTAAAGGACTTAATTATGGTGTTGATTTTGTTGGGGGAAGAACTTATGTTGTTCGTTTTGATGACACAGTAGATAATGAAGCCTTAAGATCAGCTTTAACAGACGTGTTTGTTAATGAAGATGGATTGCATTACACACCTCAAGTAAAAACTTTTGGGAATGATAATCAAGTAAAAATTACGACTTCATTTATGATTGAGAGTAATGAAATTACTACTGATGAAATTGTAGAATCAAAATTATCAGAAGGATTAGCAACTGCTGGATTGCAGTATGAAATAATGAGTTCACAGAAAGTAGGACCTACTATTGCGGATGATATTAAGGATGCAGCTGTATGGTCAGTATTCTTCTCGTTATTAGTAATCTTCCTTTATATATTAGTAAGGTTTAGAAAATGGCAATTTAGTTTGGGTGCTGTGGTTGCAGTATTCCATGATGTATTAATTGTGCTTTCTATCTTCTCTATTTTCTATGGAATATTACCTTTCTCTTTAGAGATTGACCAAGCATTTATTGCTGCTATTCTTACGATTATTGGTTATTCGTTAAATGATACTGTGGTTGTGTTTGACCGTGTTAGAGAGTACATGAATGATAATAAGAAGAAAGGAGTGCATGAGTTGATTAACGGAGCATTAAACTCTACTTTAAGTAGAACAATCAATACTTCATTAACTACATTCTTTGTGTTATTAGTAATCTTTATTTTTGGAGGTGAGGTAATTAGAGGGTTTATGTTTGCTTTGATGGTAGGGGTTGTTGTAGGTACTTACTCTTCACTATTTGTAGCCTCTCCTATTATGTTGGATACAATCAAAAAGAAAGAAGAAAAAGTTAAAAGAAAATAATTAGTTTATAATTTTAGTTAAAAAGCCCTTTCAATGAAAGGGCTTTTTTATTTTTGCGATATGTTATTATTTATAGGAGGACCCGAAATTATTGTTGTACTGCTTTTTATAGTCATGTTTTTTGGCTCAAAAAAGATACCGGAATTAGCCAAAGGATTGGGTAAGGCAATGCGTGAGGTAAAGGATGCTTCTAATGACATTAAAAAAGAAATTCGTGATAGTGCAAGTAGCATTAAAGACGATTTTGATATGACAAAATAAATGAGTCCAACAATTGCTTTATTACTAGGTTTAGTCTTGCTCTTTTTTGGGGGTGAATTATTGGTTAGAGGTTCAGTCGCTTTGGCCCTTAAAATGCGTATTTCTACTTTAGTGGTGGGGATGACGGTGGTGTCTTTTGCTACTTCAGCACCTGAATTATTTGTGAGTTTGCAAGCTGTTTTGGATGGTAGTAATGACATTGCTTTTGGAAATGTAATTGGTTCCAATATTGCTAATATTACTTTGGTTCTTGGGGTTACAGCACTTATTTTTAGGGTGCAAATTTCCGAACAAACCATTACTTTAAATTATCCTATATTATTACTTTCCTCATTGGCTTTTGGTGGTGTTATGTACTATTTTAATGGTATTCCGCAAGAAATCGGATTTTTATTCATCTTTTTGTTAGTGGTGTTTGCTTGGGTTTTAATTTCTAAATCAAGAAAAGATAACCTAAATTCAGCTACTGATGAGGATGAACTGTTGGTTGAGGCTTCAACCGATTCTTTGTTTAAGAGTTTAGGGTTTTTGATTGCAGGTATAGTGTTGTTAAAATTTGGTGCCGATTATTTGGTAGATGGGACTATTGAAATTGCAAAGAAATTTGAGATTTCTGAACGCGTTATTGCAGTTACGGTTGTAGCTATTGGTACAAGTATTCCTGAGTTGGCAACTTCAATTGTTGCGGCACTTAAAAAGGAGGATAACCTAGCGATAGGAAACCTGATTGGTTCTAATATCTTTAATATTTTGGCCGTATTAGGAATTGTGGCAAGTGTGCAAGAAATTTCTATTTCTGATTCTGCTATTCTGTCGTTTGACTATGTGTGGATGATTGCAATTACTTTTTTGTTAGGGTTATTTATTTATACGTTTTCCAAGCGTCAAATATCCCGAACGGAAGGAGTAATCTTACTATTGATTTACATCTCTTACCTTTATTTTTCTATTTATTAAGTCCTTTTTCGGGCTTTTATCTCTTAATAATTTGTTGATAAATCTACTTTTTAAGGGAGTGCTGAAATTGTATTTTTTTCTTTTTTTTAAATTATATTTGCCAAATCATTAATACCACTATACACAAACTAAATTATGAAATCTAAATTAGAATACATCTGGTTAGACGGTTATGCTCCAACTCAGAATATGAGAAGTAAAACAAAAGTTATTGAAGACTTTGACGGTACTGTTGAAGGTTGTCCTGTTTGGGCTTTTGACGGTAGTTCAACTAGGCAAGCGGAAGGAAAATCATCTGATTGTTTACTTAAGCCAGTAGCAGTTTATCCTGATCCTGCAAGGGAAAATGGTTGGTTGGTAATGAATGAGGTAATGAATGCTGATGGTACGGCACACGAATCGAACGGTAGAGCAAAGATTGATGATGATGATAATGATTTTTGGTTTGGTTTTGAACAAGAATATTTCATTATGGATGTGGATACACAATTGCCTTTAGGTTTTCCTTTAGGTGGTTATCCTGGTCCTCAAGGAATGTATTATTGTTCAGTAGGAGGTAGAAATACACACGGTAGAGGTTTGGTTGAAGAACATGCTGATTTATGTATTGAAGCTGGACTTAATTTTGAAGGGATTAATCAGGAAGTTGCTTGTGGGCAATGGGAATTTCAATTGTTTGCAAAAGGAGCTAAAAAGGCTGGTGATGAACTTTGGATTGCTCGTTACTTATTGGATAGATTGACTGAGGATTATAACTACTATATTGAGTATCACCCTAAGCCAGTTAAAGGAGACTGGAATGGTTCAGGTATGCATGCTAATTTCTCTAATACTACTTTAAGAGAGTGTGGGTCGCAAGAAACTTATGAGAAAATATGTGAAGCATTTCGTCCTGTAACTAAGGAACACATTGAGGTTTATGGTGAGTATAATAACGAAAGATTGACAGGATTGCACGAAACGGCTTCTATTAACGACTTTAGTTATGGTATTTCGGATAGAGGAGCTTCTATTAGAATTCCAATTATCACAGTAGAAAACGGATGGAAAGGATGGTTGGAAGACAGGAGGCCAGCATCCAATGCTGATCCGTACAAAATAGCAGGTAGAATTGTGAAAACAGTTAAAACTGCCAAAGTTTAATTACTATTAACAAGGAGCTTGTTATAATTCTAGTTTTTCATTAATTGAATCATTCCAAATTATTCCTTATTTTAGCACGAATTTTAAAAACAAACTAATGAAAAATATTATCCAATCCATTTTAGTCCTTTTTGTTTTATTTACTCTAGGGATAAATAATGTAGATGCGCAGGTAACTAGAACTAAAAAATTACAAAAGGCTGATGCAGCTTTTGAAGCAGAACAGTATTTTTCAGCAGCTGAGTTATATAAAAAAGCATACAAGAAGATTAAAAACAGAGCTTTAAAGACTGAAATTATCTTTAAGCAGGCGGAATGTTACCGTATGTCAGGGAATAATAAAAGAGCTGAGAGTTATTATAAAAGAGCAATAAAAGCAAAATATCCTGATGTAGTAATTTATTTGACTTATGCTGATATGCTTAGGTTAGGAGGGGATTATGAAGAAGCAATTACTCAATACAAAGAATATTTAAAATTTAACCCTACGGATGTTAAAGGTGAATTAGGATTGAAATCTTGTGAGTTTGCATTGAAATGGATTTCAAAACCAACAAGATATAAAGTGGAATTAATGCCAGTGATTAATTCAAGAAATAATGATTATGGTGTTGCATATGGAAATAGTAGTTATTCAGAATTATTTTTCACTTCTTCTAGAAAGGGAGGCTTAACGGATGATATTGACCCTAGAACAGGTGAGAACTTTTCCGATATTTATTTTACTAAATTGAATAAAAAGGGAAAATGGAGCATTCCTAATGTATTAGCTGAGCCAGTCAATACGGAAGGAAATGAGGGGTCAGTTTTTCTAAACAAAAGAGGGACTATTATGTTCTTTACCCAATGTGGGGTTGAAAAAAAGAAATCAAATGAGTGTGCTATTTATGTTTCTAAAAGAAAAGGGAAATTATGGGGTGCGCCAATGTTATTGCAAGTAAGGGTTGATAGTAATGTTTCTTTTGGACATCCAGCTGTTAATGAAGATGAGTCGGTAGTTATTTTTTCAGCTGATATGTTAGGAGGTTATGGTGGAAAAGATTTATGGTTAGTTAATAAAGAGAAAAGGGGGAAGTGGAGTTTGCCAATCAATCTTGGTCCTTCTGTAAATACTCAAGGTGATGAAATGTTTCCTTTTTTAGATGCTGAAGGGTCTATTTATTTTTCATCTAACGGACATGTTGGTATGGGAGGTTTGGATATTTACAAAACTTCAAAAGATGAAAATGGAGCTTACAAATTGCCTGTAAATCTAAAGTCTCCAATTAATTCTTCTGCTGATGATTTTAGTATTATTGTAGAAAAAGATAGTGAAAGAGGGTATTTGACTTCTAATAGAGATGGTGGGAAAGGAGGAGATGATATCTATCAATTTGAATTACCATCACTTGTCTTTTCGCTTCAAGGAGTCGTAACTGATTCTAAAACAGGAGGGATAATAACAAATGTAAAAGTTCAGTTAATTGGAAGTGATGGCACCGCATTGGATGTAGTGACAGATAATACAGGTTCTTATTCCTTCAAATTAAAGCCATTAACATCTTATGAAATTGTAGTGAATACTGAAGGGTATTTAAATAAATCAGTAAACGAAACTACTGTTGGGATTGAAAACAACAAAGTATTCCTTATTGATTTATTAGTTGATCCTATTAAGAAAGAAGTTATCTTACCTAGAATTGAGTATGACTTTAATAAATGGGATTTAAGACCTCAATCTATTGCTGATTTAGATCTTTTAGCTGAAACATTAAAAGACAACCTTAATGTTGTAATTGAGTTAAAATCACATACGGATTATGTAGGTTCTAATGCTCAGAATAATAAACTATCGCAACAAAGAGCTGATGCTTGTGTGGCTTATTTAATTAGTCAAGGAATTGATGCTGGACAATTAGTTGCAAGGGGAATGGGAGAAAAAGAGCCATTTGTAATTGAAACTAAAAATGGAAGGTTTAAGGAAGGTGATGTATTGACTGAATCATACATTAAGAAAATTAGATTTAAGAAAAATAAAGAAAAAGCAAATCAGTTTAATAGAAGAACATCTTTCAAGGTTTTGAGAGAGGATTATGTTCCTGCTTCTATTGAAGTAAAAAAGTAACTAACATATAAATACTAAAAAAGCGTCCTAATAATTAGGATGCTTTTTTTTACAATTATGGCAACAGATAGATACAATCAAAGAGGAGTTTCTGCTGATAAGGAGGATGTGCACAATGCAATAAAAAATGTAGATAAAGGATTGTTCCCTTCAGCATTTTGCAAAATTGTACCTGATTATTTGTCTGGAGATGAAGACTATTGTTTAATAATGCATGCTGATGGTGCAGGAACAAAATCATCATTGGCCTATATGTATTGGAAAGAAACAGGTGATATTAAGGTTTGGAAAGGGATTGCTCAGGATGCATTGATAATGAATATTGATGATTTATTATGTGTTGGTTCAGTTGATAATATTATGCTTTCTTCAACTATTGGACGCAACAAATCCTTAATAAATGGGGATGTGCTTTCTGAAATTATTAATGGAACGGAAGAGTTATTAGCCGAGTATAAAAAATTTGGTGTAAATATTATTTCAACAGGTGGTGAAACTGCTGATGTAGGCGATTTAGTGCGTACAATTATTGTGGATTCTACAGTTGTTGCTCGTATGAAAAGAACAGATGTTATTGATAATGCAAACATAAAAGGAGGAAATGTGATTGTTGGTTTATCTTCTTCAGGAATGGCAAGTTATGAAACAGAGTATAATGGAGGAATGGGAAGTAACGGATTAACTTCTGCTCGTCATGATGTTTTTTCAAAAGTATTGGCTGAAAAATATCCTGAAAGTTATGATCCTTCAGTTCCTATGGATTTAGTGTATTCTGGAACTAAAAAATTAACGGATGCTGTTGAAGGTTCAACTTTAGATGCTGGGAAATTAGTACTTTCACCAACTAGAACCTATGCGCCAATTATCAAAAAGATATTGGATAAGTATAGAAGCCAAATTAATGGAATGGTGCATTGTAGTGGTGGTGCGCAAACCAAAGTATTACATTTTGTAGACAATGTACATGTTATAAAAGACAACATGTTTGATTTGCCTCCATTGTTTAAATTGATACAAGCAGAATCAGATACCGATTGGAAGGAGATGTACAAAGTGTTTAATATGGGACACAGGATGGAAATATATGTTCCTGAAGAAATTGCAGGAGACATTATTGCTATTTCAGAATCCTTTAATGTAGGAGCTAAAATTATTGGTAGAGTAGAAAATTATAAAGGTAAAAAATTAACAATTAATTCCGAATTCGGAACTTATATATATTAAGATGTTAGACAAATTATCAGCAATTAATGACAGATACAATGAGGTAGAAAGATTAATTTCTTCTCCTGACGCTATGAGTGATATGAAAGTATTTATTCAATTAAGCAAGGAATATAAGGATTTAGAACCTATCATTAAAGCATATAAAGAATACAGAGATTTAGTTGGGAATATTGCTGAGGCAAAAGAGATTGTTTCAACTACTGATGATCCTGAAATGAAGGAAATGGCAAAAATGGATTTGGATGAAAATTTGCCTAGGAAAGAGGAAATGGATGAGGAAATTAAAGTACTCTTAATCCCTCAAGACCCTGCTGATGCTAAAAATGCGGTAATGGAAATTAGAGCTGGAGCAGGAGGGGATGAAGCTAGTATATTTGCTGGAGATTTATATAGAATGTATACCGCATTTGCACAATCAAGAGGTTGGAAAACAGAATTAGTTGATGTTGCTGATGGTACATCAGGTGGCTATAAAGAAATTATTGTCAATATTTCAGGAGATGATGTTTATGGGCAAATGAAGTTTGAGAGTGGAGTGCATAGGGTGCAAAGGGTTCCGCAAACAGAAACACAAGGTAGGGTTCATACTTCAGCAGCTACTGTTATTGTATTGCCTGAAGCTGAGGAGTTTGATATAGAATTATTACCTTCTGATATTCGTAAGGATACTTATTGTTCTTCTGGGCCTGGTGGACAATCAGTAAATACAACTTATTCGGCCGTGAGGTTAACGCATATTCCTACGGGAGTTGTAGCACAATGTCAAGATCAAAAATCTCAACTTAAAAATTACGATAAAGCATTGAAGGTATTGCGTTCTCGTATTTATGAAATTGAATTGCAAAAGAAATTGGAGGAAGATGCAAAACATAGAAAAACTATGGTCTCTTCAGGAGATAGATCGGCTAAAATTAGAACTTATAACTATCCACAGGGGAGAGTTACTGAACATAGAATTGGTCTTACAAAATATAATTTACAGAATGTAATGGGTGGTGATATCCAAGAATTTATTGATGAATTACAATTGGCAGAAAATGCTGAAAAACTAAAAGTGGGTTCCTCAGCAAATGACTAGACAAGAACTCATAAATCAGATTAAGAAGAAAAAATCTTTCTTGTGTATCGGTTTAGATACAGATATTAAAAAAATTCCAGCTTATTTATTGGAATTAGATGATCCTATTTTTGAATTCAATAAACAAATAATTGATGCTACTAAGGAATTGTGTGTGGCTTATAAACCCAATATTGCTTTCTATGAAAGTATGGGGGTTAGCGGCTGGAACTCTTTACAGAAAACCTTAGATTATATTCCAAAAGATATTTTTACTATTGCGGATGCCAAAAGAGGAGATATCGGTAATACATCCAGTATGTATGCCCGTGCCTTTTTTGAAAATATGAATTTTGATTCTGTTACAGTTGCTCCTTATATGGGGTCAGATTCTGTAACTCCATTTTTGGAATTTAAGGATAAATGGGCTATTGTTTTAGCACTTACTTCTAATAAAGGTGGCTTGGATTTTCAGAAGATAGAAAATAAAAATGGCAAGCAGTTATTTGAGCAAGTTCTGGAAACTTCAAAACAATGGGGTACGGATGAAAATATGATGTATGTTGTCGGTGCCACAAGAGCGGAACAGCTTTCTGAAATTAGAGCAATTATTCCAAATCACTTTTTGTTGGTTCCCGGTGTTGGTGCGCAAGGTGGAAATGTGCAAGATGTTGCAAAATACGGAATGAATGCCGATTGTGGACTTTTAGTTAATTCTTCAAGAGGAATTATCTATGCTGGAAATGATGTTGATTTTGCTTCAAAAGCAAAAATTGAAGCACAAAAACTACAGCAAGAAATGGCTGTTATTCTAGTAGAAGCAGGAATCTAAAAAGTTATCTTATACACTATATAACCTATCCACTCATGGATGAGAGTTTGCCAAATCTCTAAAGCACTTACGCTTGGTAAGAGTAGATATTCTACCCCAATAGTACTATATGAAGTTGTGCAGTCAGTAGGAAAAGCAGTCGTTTTTAAGTTTGCTTTTTCAAAACACAATTGTGCTCTTTTCATATGGCTGGCTGATGTAATGAGTAGAAAACTACCATTTGGATAAATCTCATTCAGAATTGTAGCTGAATTTACAGCATTTTCTATTGTGTTTCTTGATGTGTTTTCAATTATAATATCTTCAGCTGGTATTTTATTTGTTAAAAGATAATCACGAATTGCTTCCGATTCAATATAACCATCATTGAAAATCATTCCATTTCCACCACTTATCATTATTTTACTAATAACCCCTTGGTGATAAAGTTGTTCAGCATCCATTAATCTGTCAGCATGTTTGTTGAAGTTATGCGCCTTAGTTATTTTGTCATAATCAGCAATACCTCCTAGTACAATCCCAATATCATATTTTTCTGTAGGATGAAACCTTGGTGTTTCCCAGAGTCTAGCACAGCTATCAGCAACAAAACTATTGCTGAAAAAGTAAAAAGTAATTAGGGTTACGATAAGGAGTTTTCTCCTTTTGTTTTTGAAGATTAGTGCGCTAATTAATAAGGCAAAAATCCACATTGTTGGTTTGCTCAAAAAGGCAAGTAGTTTGGATGCTATGTAAAACATAAATTTTATTTATCTTTCAAAAGTAATTTATTATTGGATAAAATTAAAGATGAAAGAGGATTTTTTTCATTATGTTTGGAAAACCAGTTTTTTGATAAAACTGACTTGTGTACTGTTAATAATGTAAAAATAGACATTATTGAAGTTGGAGAGCGCAATACTAATGCTGGTCCTGACTTGTTAAAAGTCATAAAATTAGAAAAAAATTCAGTTGTAAAAAAGTTTATTGATTCCAAGAAACTTATTCATTCTGCTGCCGAAAGTCAGGCCCTTATTCATCTCTATAATTTTTATTGTATTCCTAAAAAATGTTTAACTTGCAGCATTGGAAAACAACTTATAAAAAATGATTAATTTTTTTCGTAATATTTTTACAAAGCAATTCTTTGGAGTAAGTTCTTGGTGGGCAAATACATTAGGGATAAAAGTGTCGTTTATAAGATTGTTTTTTATTTATGCGGCTTTCACTAATGCGCTCACTATTTTGATATATTTGTCTATGATTTTCTTATTAAAGATAAGAAATCATTTTAAGTATAGAAAAAGAAAAAGCGTTTTTGATTTATAATAATTATGGAAAATTTACAAATAAAACTTACAGTATTACTTTTGCTTATTGAAGTTATTGCTTTTGCTTGGCTGATTAGTGATATTCAGAAGTCAAAGAAGAATCAAAATAAGATTATTGAATTAGAGCATCAGATATTAAAAGTTGAAGGTTCTATTATGGAACTTGAAAAGACTATTGTCGATAAGATTGATATACTAATTGATAAATCTAATGACTAATCGAAAAGTTTTAGGGGTATGTGCTTGGCTTGCCGATAAATTTGGTTTAGATGTTGGAGGCTTAAGAATCTTATTTGTTGCAGCTGCTATTTTGGGATTCGGTTCACCAATATTTATATATCTTATTTTGTATTTATTAAAACCTAGTGCATATTAAATGAAGATTCTAATTACAGGAAGTAATGGCTTATTGGGGCAAAAATTATTACAAAAATTAAGGGTAGATACTACTATAGAGTTGATTGCAACTTCCAAAGGAGGGAATAGAGTTTCAGAGAAAGGAGGTTATACTTATTTTGATTTAGATATAACAAATAATGCTGCAGTTGCTCAGCTTATTGAAAGTGAAAAGCCTCAAGTAGTTATCAATACGGCAGCTATGACCAATGTCGATTTGTGTGAGGATGAAAAACAGGCTTGTGATGCTTTAAATGTTGATGCAGTAAAATATTTAGCTGATGCTTGCGCTATAATTGATGCTCATTTAATTCAAATTTCAACTGATTTTATTTTTGATGGAGAGAATGGTCCTTATAAAGAGGAAGATAAGCCAAATCCACTTTCTTATTACGGATTATCTAAACTTAAATCGGAACAATTATTAGAAGCTCATACTGTAAAATGGACGGTTCTTAGAACAATAATTGTATTTGGAGTAGGAGAAAAATTGAGCAAAGGAAACATTGTGCTTTGGGCAAAGGGTGCTTTAGAAAAAGGAGATCCTCTTAATATTATTGATGACCAATTTCGTGCTCCAACTCTGGCGGAGGACTTGGCAGATATTTGTATTTTAGCTGCCAAGAAAAAAGCATTTGGAGTGTTTAATGCTTCAGGAAAAGACATTATGAGTATTTATGAAATAGTGGAACGCATTGCAAAACACTATGGAAACTCAACAGAGAATTTAAATAAGATAAGCACGGCAACACTTAAGCAGAAAGCGGGAAGACCTCCTAAAACAGGATTTATTTTGGATAAATCCAGAAATGAATTAGGTTATAACCCACATACTTTTGAAGAGTGTTTAACTATAATAGATCAACAATTAAAAACAATAGATTAACAATAAACTAAGATGAAAGAAATGATTAAAAGATATATAGGATGGGCAGGTTTTTTGATAGCTTCAATATTAATTGTTGCTTCAGTATATTGTGAATACTATGATGGTAATGATTATGAACAGTTTCACCCACTTTTTTTAGTTGGGCTTATTGTATGGTTAACTACATATACTATTTCTAAAGAATTAAACACGGAGAAACCCAAGAATTGGTTAATTTATCTTGTTATAGCGGGATTTTTTATTGCTATATTCTTAGCTCTATTTAACTAATAAATTAACAAATGAAAAACAAATTATCACTTTTTATCCTAATGCTAATTTCTGCTGTCTCCTCAAAAGCAGATACTTTAAGCGAAACAATTGACAGCTTCTTTAAGCCAATAGTAGATAACTATTTAGTTCCTGTTATTTTCTGGGATCCTATAAAAGCAATGGGATTTGATGTAGGGGCTGATGTTCCTATTGTAGTAGTATGGCTAATCTTTGGTGCAGTTTATTTCACTTTCAAAATGAACTTTATAAATTTTAGAGGATTTAAACATGCTATAGGTTTAGTAAAAGGAGATTATGATGATCCGAATGATAAAGGAGAGGTTTCTCATTTTCAAGCACTAACAACTGCACTTTCGGCTACAGTTGGTTTAGGGAATATAGCAGGGGTTGCAATTGCAATTTCTATTGGTGGTCCGGGAGCAACTTTTTGGATGATAGCAGCCGGTCTTCTTGGGATGTCAGCAAAATTTGTAGAATGTACCTTAGGTGTAAAATATCGTAAGCTAGATGAAAATGGAGAGGTCTCAGGAGGGCCAATGTATTATTTGCGTGATGGTTTAGCTAAATACAATATGGCAGGATTTGGGAAGGTCTTGGCTGTTTTATTTGCAATACTTTGTATTGGAGGTTCTTTTGGTGGTGGAAATATGTTTCAAGCAAATCAGGCTTATGCACAAATTGCAGGTCAGTTTCCTGCTTTGGCAGGTAACGGACCAATGTTTGGTTTAATCTTAGCTATTCTGGTAGGTACAGTTATTATTGGGGGTATAAAATCAATTGCTAATGTTACAGAGAAAATTGTACCTTTTATGGCAGCTTTATATGTTGGTGCAGCACTAATTATAATCTTATTAAATATTTCAGAAATTGGTAATGTTTTTGTTCTGATTTTTAAAGGTGCTTTTGCTCCTGCTGCTGGTTTAGGTGGTATAATTGGAGTGCTTATTCAAGGTTTTAGAAGAGCAGCCTTTTCAAATGAAGCTGGTGTTGGTTCTGCTTCTATTGCACATGCTGCAGCCAAAACAAATGAGCCAGTTTCAGAAGGGATTGTTGCTTTATTAGAACCTTTTATTGATACAGTTGTAATTTGTACTATGACAGCTTTAGTGCTTATAATTACTGGTTACCATGATGTACAAGGAGTGGAAGGCGCTCAAATGACTTCTCAAGCTTTTGGATCAGTGTTTTCTTGGTTCCCTTATTTATTAGTAGTAGCTATTTTCTTATTCGCTTTCTCTACTATGATCTCTTGGTCATATTACGGACTTAAAGCATGGACATTTCTATTTGGAAAAAGTAAAGTATCGGAATATTCTTATAAGTTATTATTCCTTATTTTTATTGTAATAGGTTCTTCAGTAAAATTAGGAGCAGTACTTGATTTTTCTGATATGATGATACTAGCAATGGCTTTTCCAAATATCATAGGTTTACTTATTTTATCTAAGGAGGTTAGAGTTGATTTAGATGATTATTACAGTAGACTTAAGAGTGGTGTCATTAAGAAATTTAAATAGTGATTGAAAAAATAAAAGATTATTTTCAGTTTAATAAGAAGGAGCGAAATGGTATTTTGCTCCTTTCTTGTCTATTGTTGTTTCTTGTCTTGTTTTATCAGTTTTCCTATTTATTGAAACAAGAAAGTAAAACTGATTTTTCAAGTTTTGAAAAAGCACTTTCTGAGTTAGAATATGAACAAGAATCGGTTACCGAAAAACAAAAAGATCCTCTTTTCTATTTTAATCCGAATACCTTAGATGATAAAGGTTGGTTGGCTTTAGGCTTGTATTCAAAAAGATTAAATACACTTAGGAATTTCCAAAAGAGTGGTGGTGTTTTTAAAGTAAAAGCGGACTTAAAAAAATGCTTTGCAATTACGGATGAGTTTTATAAGAGGATTGAAGAATATATTTCAATTTCTGAAGTTAAACGAGCAGAAAAGTTGGTCGTAAAACCAACAAATCAATTAGTTGAGCTGAATCAAGCTGATAGTTTACAATTGGTGTCAATAAAAGGGGTTGGTCCTTTTTATGCAAAACAGATTTTAGAATATAGAAAGCAATTAGGTGGCTTCATAAATTATAATCAGCTTACTGAAATTTGGGGATTGGAAAATCTTGAATTAGAAAAATTTCAACAACAAACTTTCATTGACTTATTATATATAAAGAAAATAAATATGAATACAGTTGAGCTAGAAAAATTGAGGTTACATCCTTATCTGAATTACAAACAAGCCAAAATGATTGTTAATTATCGCAAGCAACATGGCTATTTCAAGCAAGTAAAAGATATTCGTAAAATCAAACCGATTAGCCTTGAATTATTTCGTAAAATTGCACCCTATTTAAAAATCCATGATTAGTCAAAAATTAGATGCAGCAATTAGGGAAGTGCCTAACTTCCCGAAAGCAGGAATTAACTTTAAGGATATAACGACTTTACTGTTAGATCCTGACTTGTCTAATGAAATTATTGATGCTTTTATTGCTGAATTGTCGGGCATAAAAGTGGATGCAATTGTTGGAGTGGAAAGCAGAGGTTTCTTGTTCGGTTTTTTGTTGGCAAATAAAATGGGAGTTCCTTTTATTCCGATACGAAAAGTAGGAAAATTACCTGGTGAAACCTTAAGGTTTAAGTACGATTTAGAGTATGGTTCTGCTGAAGTGGAAGTGCATAAATCGGATATAAAGCAAGGCTGGAATGTATTGGTACATGACGATTTGTTGGCTACTGGTGGTACGGCTTGTGCGGCATCAGAACTGATTCAGCAATTAGGTGCAAAAGTGGCTGGTTTTGCTTTTGTTATTGCTTTGGATTTTTTAAATGGAAAAGAACAATTACAACAGTATTCACAGAATATAATTAGTCTAAAAAAGTATTAAATGGATTTTACAATAAACGAAAATCAAAAGATGATTGCTGATATGATTCAGCAGTTTGGAAAACAAAATATAACTCCTTTTGTGCGTGAGTGGGATGACAAACAAACCTTTCCAGTTGAGGTATTCAAAAAATTAGGAGAATTGGGTTTGATGGGGGTATTAGTACCTACTGAATATGGGGGTTCTAATTTTTCCTATACTGAATATGTAACGGCTATTGAGCAGTTGTCTATTTTGGATCCTTCTATTGGGCTTTCTATGGCGGCACATAATTCATTATGTACTGGTCATATTTTGCAATTCGGTAATGAAGAGCAAAAGAAAAAATGGTTGCCAAAATTAGCAACTGCCCAGTGGATTGGGGCTTGGGGCTTAACCGAACATAATACAGGATCGGATGCTGGTGGGATGTCAACTACAGCAGTAAAGGATGGGAACGAGTGGGTGATTAATGGAGCAAAGAATTTCATTACACACGCTATTTCAGGTGATGTGGCGGTGGTTATTGTTCGTACGGGCGAAAAAGGTGACTCTCATGGAATGACTGCATTTGTAGTAGAAAAAGGAACGGCTGGTTTTACCTCAGGAAAAAAAGAAGATAAATTAGGAATGCGTGCATCTGAAACAGCCGAACTTGTTTTTGATAACTGTCGTGTTTCTGAAGATAATATTTTAGGGAAAGTAGGTGATGGTTTTATTCAAGCTATGAAAGTGTTGGATGGTGGTAGAATTTCAATTGCTGCTTTAGGACTAGGAATTGCAAAAGGAGCATATTATGCAGCCAAACAATATGCTAAGGAAAGGCATCAATTTGGAAAGCCAATTTCGCATTTTCAGGCAATTGCGTTCAAGTTAGCCGACATGGCAACCGAAATTGAGGCGTCAGAATTGTTGATTTATAATGCTGCAGACAAAAAAAATAGAGGTGAACGCATGACTTTAGAAGGTGCAATGGCAAAGTATTATTCGTCAGAAGTAGCAGTAAGAGTAGCAACTGATGCTGTGCAAGTACTAGGAGGGTACGGTTATACTAAGGACTTTCCAGTAGAGCGTTTTTTCCGTGATTCCAAGCTGTGTACTATTGGTGAGGGAACCTCAGAAATACAAAAGTTAGTAATTGCAAAACAAATTATAGGATAATGTTTGTTAATTGCAAAGATATTTATATTTTTGCAACCCAAATTTAAAAAGAAATATGTTAGTAATACCAGTAAAAGACGGAGAGAATATCGATAGAGCACTTAAGCGTTTTAAAAGAAAATTCTTAAAAACAGGAACTCTAAAGCAATTAAGAGCTAGAAAGCAATATATTAAGCCTTCTGAGAGATTTCGTGTTCAAAAGCAAAAAGCAATTTATTCTGAAACTCTTTTAAGAGAGGCTGAGTAAAAAATAATTTTTTCATAGTAAAACAAAACCTTTTTATTTGTAATTTCGTTACAAGTTTAAAGGTTTTTTTATGCTCAAAAATAAATTCATTACATATCTATCATCAGAAAAAAGATTTTCTGAGCATACTGTAAAATCGTACACTACCGATTTAACACAATTCACCTCTTTTCTTGCTGAGGAATTTCAAATTATTGATGATGTTAATGAAATCCGTTTCCAAATTATCAGAACTTGGGTCGCCTCTTTATTAGAGAATGGAATAAGTCCAAGGTCAGTTAACCGAAAAATATCCACTTTAAAATCCTATTTTAAATTTCTTATAAGGGAAGGCGTTCTTGTGGAAAACCCTATGGTGAAGGTGGTTGCGCCAAAATCCAAAAAAAGATTACCTGTTTTTATTGAAGAAGATCAAATTGAAACATTATTAAATGAGGTTCAGTTTGAAGAAGGTTTTGTTGGGGAAAGAAATAAACTGATAATAGAAATATTCTATGTTACAGGTATTCGTCTTTCCGAACTTATAAATATAAAAATTAGTGATATTGATTTTCCAAATCAATTAATTAAAGTGTTAGGGAAGCGCAATAAGGAAAGACTTATTCCTTTAG
>Ga0308017_1000229_pt1 | contig 18442 bp, 12 predicted proteins | sample Neamet280_FD_203145 | JGI IMG/M metagenome (GOLD analysis project Ga0308017, IMG submission 203145) | Marine microbial communities from water near the shore, Antarctic Ocean - #280 | ecosystem: Environmental > Aquatic > Marine > Unclassified | place: Southern Ocean | collected 2014-10-01
GCAATCGTCGGTACGATTAACGCTTCTAGTATAACATTCGGAACTGCGGTAGTATTTGAAAGTTCTTACGCTTATTTGTTTGGAACAACTTTTGACTCAACAAGTAATAAAATAGTTGTTAGCTACACAGACGTAGGGGACTCCAACAAAGGTAAAGCTGTTGTCGGTACAGTAGACTCTTCAAATAATTCTATATCTTTTGGAACTCCTGCTACATTTAATAGTGGAGCGACAGTATACGCCGCACCAGCTTATGATGCAAACGCAAACAAAACAGTTATATGCTATCAAGATACTGGCAACAATAATGGTTACGGTACAGCAGTTGTTGCAACTGTTTCTGGGTCAAGTATTTCTTTCGGGTCTGAAACAGTTTTTGCTAGTGTAACCACTAATTTAACAGGAATTTCTTACGATCCAATAGCTCAAAAAACACTTATAGTTTACCTAAACACTTCAAACAATTACGCTTATGGAATAGTTGCAACAGTGTCTGGAACTTCTATTAGTTTTGGCTCTACCGCTGCGTTTGACACAACAAGCGGCGCACCGATAGCTGCTTACGATTTTAAGCCCGTTTACGATTCAATAGCTCAAAAAACAGCAATATTTTATACACATAGCAGCGATGGTTACGCTGTAGTCGCAACTATTTCTGGAACCTCCGTTTCTTTTGGGTCAAAGGTTCAGTCTGATGGGACTGGAAGTACGCAATTTATACAAAGCGTTGCGTTTGACAGCACTATTAACAAAATTGTTTTTGCTTATAGGAACGGAGGAAATAATGTAGGTTATGTGAACACTGGAACTATTTCTGGAACTTCTATTTCTTTTGGAACAAAACTAGAGATTGCAGGAGGAGCATATTACTATGCGTGTACATATTCTCCAGATGCAAACAGAACTTCTATAGTTTTTAGAGACACGGACAATGACGGGGCTTCTGTGGTTTTCCGAGCAGCCGCAACTAATCTTAACCTCACCGCCGAGAACTACATAGGCATGTCCAGTGGTGGCGTGGAGTATGATGAAGGGGCAGCTTCGTTAGGGTCAGCAGTTGTGTTTGAAGCTGCTGAGACTGTATTTATAAGCAGTACTTTTGACAGCGCCAATAATAGGGTTGTTATTTGTTATGTGGACGGTGGCAACTCTAACTACGCAACTGCTATTGTAGGAACAGTAAGTGGAACCTCTATAAGTTTTGGGACTCCTGTAGTGTTTTTGGCTGCGAGAATATTTTATAATGGCGTTGCCTTCGATAGTAACTCAAACAAAATCGTTATTGCGTACCGTGTCGCCAGCAATGGTTATGGCACAGCTATTGTAGGAACTGTATCTGGTACAACTATAAGCTTTGGAACCTCGGCTGTTTTTCAAAGTGCAACATCTTCGCATGCAGGAGTTACCTTTGACAGTAATTCTAATAAGGTAGTTATAGCTTATAACAACAACAATCAGTATGGTACGGCGGTTGTAGCAACTGTAAGCGGGACTAATATTAGCTTTGGAACTCCTGTTGTGTATAAAAGTGCTTACGCTGCTGGTGGAAACGATGGGTCGCTTTTTCCTGTATTTGACAGTAATTCTAACAAGGTAGTTATAGCTTATTCTGACGCTAGTAATGGCAATGACGGTTACGCCGTTGTAGGAACTGTAAGTGGTACAGCAATTAGCTTTGGCACGGCTGTGACTTGGGGTGTCGAAAGTTTTTACGTTTCAGCAACATTTGACAGCAATTCTAATAAAGTTGTCGTAGCTTATAGGGATGCTGATGATAGTAATAAAGGTAAAGCGATTGTTGGAACTGTTAGTGGTACAACAATTAGTTTTGGGTCAGCGGTAGTCTTTAACGCTGGCGCCACTACTAATTTAAGAACCGTATTTGACAGCAATACTAATAAGGTCGTGATAACCTACCAAGACTCTGGAAACTCTGACAAAAGCACGTTAGTAGAAGGCGAGGTAAGTGGTACTTCAATTAGCTTCGGTTCTGAGCTTGTCTTCGACGCTGCATCATCAGCTTATTTTGCTAGCGCATTCGATAGTAATTCAAACAAGGTTGTTATATCTTATCACAACGCTAGTGATTACGGCACTGCTATAGTATATAAATCTGGCTTCGACAACACAGTCAGAGGCCAAGTAGCCAGTGGCGGTGCTGCGCTAGTAAACACTAAGGGCGCAATCAACACCAACCAGAACGCACTCACAGCGGGTCAATCCTACTTCGTGCAAACTGACGGAACTATTACCACCACGGCGGGTACTCCAAGCGTCTTCGCTGGCACGGCGGTAAGCGCCACTAAACTGATCGTGAAAGGCTGACCATGAACTTTATACCACCAGAAGACGAAGGACGGTTAAGGGCAGCGGCGAGTGGGGTGCTTCCTAACGGTAGGCCTATAGTAGTTAATGCTGATGGGACGGTTAGTGTTATAGATAGTGACTCTATAGGTTCTAAAGTTGTTTTTGACACTTCTAATTTAGACAGCACTGCACTCTATACTTCAGCAGTATTTGACAGCAACTCCAACAAAGTAGTTATAGCTTATAGGGACGCTGGGAATAGTAATTACGGAACTGCTATAGTGGGAACTGTAAGCGGTACAACTATAAGTTTTGGTTCTGCTGCTGTTTTTGAAAGCGCCAGTACAACTTTTATCTCAGCCGCCTTTGATAGTAATTCTAATAAAGTGGTTATTGGCTATAATGATAACGGTAACAGTCAATATGGAACGGCTATTGTCGGAACTGTAAGTGGGACCAGTATATCTTTTGGTACTCCTGTTGTATTTAGTTCAGTCCAATCAATCGGCATTTCAACTTCCTTTGACTCTAATTCTAACAAAGTTGTTGTTTTCTTTAACAATCAGAGCAATGATAACGGTATCGGGATAGTTGGAACTGTAAGTGGGACAAATATATCTTTTGGTTCACCCACTAATTTTACCACTACTAACCCTTTGGAGATGCTGTCCACTTTCGACTCTGCAAACAACAAACTAGTTATCATCTACCGTAGTGGCGGCCAATCTGACCACGGCTATTCTGTAGTTGGCACTGTCTCAGGTACAAATGTTTCTTTTGGTACTCCAGTGAGGTACAGTGCTATCGCTAGAGCTAGCGTACCTAGAGTATCTATAATATTTGATTCTAACGCTAATAAGGTCGTTATAAGTTTTAGAGGTACTTCTGGTTATGGCAATGCTCTTGTCGGAACAGTTTCAGGAACAGGAATTTCCTATGGCAGTCCTGTTGTTTTTCATGGTTCTGGAATTACTTGGAACTCAATAATCTTTGATTCCAGTACTAACAAAGTAATTATTGCATTTGATCCAGACAACACTACTAAGATCACTTTTATTTCAGGTACGGTAAGTGGAACCAGCATTAGTTTTGACTCATCCACAGCGGATGCTTCAACTTCTGGCGTGGCTTTTAGTCCCAGAAGTTTAGTCTTTGATTCAAACTCTAACAAACCTGTTTTAGCTTTTGCAGACGGCGCTGCCTCAGGAAAAGGAACCGCCGTAGTCTATAGCATAGGCTCTGCCAACCTCACCGCCGAGAACTACGTTGGCATGTCGGGTGGGGTCGTGAGTTTCACAGGGTCTGCTAAGATTTTAGGTTCAGAGTCTGTTTTTGAAAGTGCGACTGTAAGTTATACAAATGCTGCTTTCGACAGTAATTCAAATAAAGTAGTTGTTGCCTACAATGATGGCGGTAATTCCTCTTCTGGCACAGCCGTTGTCGGAACAGTAAGTGGGTCATCTATTACTTTTGGAACTCCTGTCGTATTTAACTCTGGTTCTAATACTGCATGGATTTCTGTAGATTTTGACAGTAATTCTAATAAAATTGTAATTGCCTATATGGACGCAGGTAATAGTAATTACGGCACTGCAATTGTAGGAACAGTAAGCAACACAAGCATTAGTTTTGGCAGCGAGGTCGTTTTTTATAGCGGCAGCGTAAGCCGTATGGATATGTGTTTTGACAGTAATTCCAATAAAATTGTGATAGCGTTTGCTGACGGTCCTGCTGGCGAAGACGGCACTGCAATTGTAGGAACAGTATCGGGGACATCAATATCTTTTGGAAATAAGCAAGCTTTTCTTACTGACCAATATGAATACCCTGCGATGGCTTTTGACAGCAATTCCAATAAAATTGTAATAGCTTACTCTTCTTATGCTGGTGGAGATAAGATGAGCGCAGTTGTAGGTACAGTATCTGGTACAAGTATTAGCTTTGGAAGCACTGCTTCAATCCTATCAGGCGGTTATGGTATTTATAGCGGTGCTACATTTGATAGTAACAGCAACAAAGTGGTAATTACTTTTAGGCATGCTGGTGGCTCAAACTATGGAACGGCTGTAGTCGGTACGGTAAGTGGAACAAATATTACTTTCGGAAGTCTTGTCGTGTTTAACTCTGCCACGACACAGTACAACGATCCGCAATTCGATAGCAGCTCCAATAGGGTAGTTGTTTCGTACTTAAATTCTGTCACAAGTGTAGGTAGTTTAGTAGCAGGTACAGTAAGTGGAACGTCTATAACTTTTGGTAGCGCAACTGCTTTTAACACAGGAACAACTAGTTATATCAAAAACACTTTTGATAGTAATAGTAATAAAGTGGTTACTGTTTATAGAGATGATGGCAATTCAAACTACGGAACGGCTGTCGTGTTTAAACCTGATACCAGAACTACAACTAGAGGCCAAGTCGCATCAGGCTCCAGCGCATCAGTAGACATCATAGGCACGGTAAGCACGAACCAAAATGCACTTACACCCGGCCAGTCATACTTTGTGCAACCAGACGGTACTCTCGCTTTAACAGCGGGTACTCCAAGTGTCTTTGCAGGGACCGCAATATCTGCTACAAAGCTTTTAGTTAAAACGTGAGGACCGTGACATGATTTTAGGTGGCTCAGCAATTGCCCAAGTCCCAGTAGGGTCAAGCGGATCAATCCTAAGAGTAGTGGTGACCGGCGTTGCAGGCACGGGCCAGGCTGGCTCAGTTACAACTAACACAGATCAGACCGTATCCGTAACAGGGGTTGCCGCCACTGGCGTACACGGCGTTGTAGCTGTCGGTCTAGGTACAGGGGTTACCATTAACGCTGGCGCGTCCGTCGGTACAGGGCAGATTGGTTCTATATCCACGCCTGTTGGTACTGGTGTCGCGATCCCCGTTACTGGGCTCTCGGCCACCGGCTCTGTGGGCTCCGTTGTTGGTCTAACTAATGTATCTATTTCTGTGGCTGGAATAGCGGCCACGGGTGCAGTAACCGCAGTAAGCCAGCAGACAAGTAATAACATTAGTATTGTGGGACTTGGTGCCACTGGAGTTGTAGGCACAGTTTCTGTTCTTGGTAATTCCAGCGTGACTTTAACTGGGCTAGAGGCTAGTGCAAGCGTAGGTTCTGTGCTAGTTTGGGGCAACATTGTCCCTGGAGTTACTACAATTTGGACCGAAATCGCGGCATAGGAAAAGTAAATGGCTAGTACATATGCATCAAACACTGGACTTGAGCTCATTAGAAATGGCGAGCAATCGGGTACGTGGGGAACAACGACTAATACGAACCTGAGCATTATCGACAGATTAACAAACGGGGTTCTTGAAATAACCCTGAGTAGTACCTCCAAGACTTTGACTACGGGAAACGGATCTCTTACTGAGGGACAGCACAAGGTTATAGTAATCTCAGGAAGTCCTGGTGGCGCAGCAACGCTTACCATAGCTCCGAACACCAATGAGCATATTTATTTTATTTACAACAAAACAAACCAACAGATTACGGTCACACAGGGAAGCGGCGGCAACGTCGTGATTCCCGCGCTTTCGTCCGCCGCAGGCATCAACATTGTTTTTTGTGACGGCGCAGGAAGCAGTGCTAAAGTAACAAGCATTACAGATAACATTGCGACCAATGCTATAAAGATCACTGGTGGAGTTATCACCGGGATAACAGACTTAGCGATTGCTGATGGTGGTACGGGAGCGGGAAGTGCTTCTGCTGCTCGTACTAGTTTAGGGGTTGCTATAGGATCTAATGTGTTGGCCTATGACGCCAACTTACAGGCTTTTGTTAGTGCGTTGACACTGCCTACTTCAGACGGCTCTGCCGGACAAGTTATGACGACAAATGGTAATGGGACTTTAGCCTTTACCACTGTTGCTACGGCAGCAAGAGCGTATACATACAATGTATTATTCTAGGAGACTACAATGGCAAACCCAAATCTTTTAACGGCATCCTCAGTTGTAGGGGAAAGCGTGACTTCTAACTTCATTGGCACTGGTTCTACATCAATTTTGTCGGCACCGGGGTCCGGGCATGTTTTTAGGGTTGTTGGTCTGAGGATTTTAAACGCTACGAATGGGACTGCTTCTACTGTTACTATTACCGTTGAAGGAGCGGAAATCCTCCATCAAGTTAACGTCCCTGCTAATGGTACCTTAGATGTTATTACTAAAGATTTTCCATTGTATATAAAAGAGAGTATCAATCTTAACGCTAGTGCAAGCGTAGCTAGTAATACTCTTAGAGCTTTAATCGTTTATGAGGATGTATCGTGATCTATGCCTCTATCAAAATTACAGTTTAATCCCGGCGTTAACCGAGAAGTAACCGCGTACACAAATGAGGGCGGTTGGTTTGATTCTGACAATGTTCGGTTTCAAAAAGGTTATCCAGAGAAGATTGGCGGGTGGCAGAAACGCGGCTCGGATACTTTCTTGGGGACTTGCCGTGCCTTGCATCCTTGGGTCACTCTTGATCGGGATCAATTCATTGGCGTCGGAACTACTGTAAAATATTACATAGACAGAGGTGGCGAGTATAACGACATCACCCCTATTAGGTTGCAGACTTCTGCTGGAGCGGTAACCTTTGCTAGAGCCCAGGTGGGCTCCGCTGTTCTTGTTGTAACAAACTCTAACCACGGGGCTTTGGCGGGAGACTTTGTTACTTTTACAGGCGCAGCGACACTAGGCGCCAATATTACGGCGGCTGTTTTAAACCAAGAATACAAAATTGATCTTGTTGTAAACGCTAACTCGTACAACATAAGTGCTAAAGCTGCTGGCAGTTTAATTAATGAAACCCCTGTTCTAGTTCTTGCAGCGAATGGGGACAGCGGAAACGGCGGCGGGTCTGTCGTTGGCAATTATCAAATCAACATTGGTTTGGACACGGTTGTTCGGTCTTCAGGATGGGGTGCAGGTACATGGTCTCGGGGGACATGGGGCTCGGCCTCTACTGATGCCATCGTTAGCAACACTTTACGTCTTTGGTCTAACGACAATTTTGGAGAAGACCTTCTGATAAACGTCAGAGATGGCGGGCTGTTCTACTGGGATGCAACTAATGGTCTAGGCACTAGGGCCGTAAACATTACAACTCTTTCTTCCCTTCCTAAGATACCTACCGTTGCAAAGCAGGTCCTAGTTTCAGACCGAGACAGGCACGTTATTGCTTTTGGCTGTGACCCTGAGTCTACGCCCGGCGTACAAGATCCTTTGACCATCCGGTTCTCGTCTCAGGAATCTATAACAGACTGGGAAGCGTCGGCGACTAACACTGCGGGAGAGTTGCGCCTTGGTTCTGGGTCCGAGATTGTTACGGCGATTGAAACCAGGCAGCAGATCTTAGTTATGACTGACACTACGCTGTACGCCATGCAGTTCTTGGGACCGCCATTTACTTTTGGTGTTACAGCTATCTCAGAAAACATAACAATTGCAGGGCCTAACGCAGCTATTGCTGTGGACGACAACGTATTCTGGATGGGACGATCTGAGTTCTATGTTTTCAGCGGTACAGTTCAACGCCTTCCTTGCATGGTCAGGGATTACGTCTTTTCAGACCTTAACGAAAACCAGCTAGAGAAAATTAACGTAGCTCTTAACACTGAGCACTCCGAGGTTTGGTGGTTCTACCCTAGTTCTGACAGCGAAGAAGTTAATAAGTACGTTGTTTACAACTACCTTGAGCAGGTGTGGTACTACGGCTCGTTTGGCCGAACCGCCTGGGTTGACCGTGGTATATTTGACTTCCCTATCGCGGCGAACAACGACGGTTCCTTGTACGAGCACGAGCTAGGCTTTGATGATGGGACCACGAACCCCGCATCTGCGATCAACGCATTCATCCAGTCCAGCCCTATGGATATTGGCGACGGCCAACAGTTTATGTTCATCCAAAAGATGATACCTGACATAGACTTTAAGAACTCCACTGCAATTCTGCCTGAAACAAACATAACTCTGGATGTAAAGAATGCGCCAGACGGTACATATAACAGCAGCCAGACGGACGCCTTTGTTAAAACACAGGCGGCGGCGGTAGATGCGCGAACAGAACAACTGTATTTTAGATTACGTGGGAGGCAGATGAGGTTTAAGATCTCGTCTGACGATCTTGAGGTTACGTGGCGATTGGGTTCTCCTCGAGTGGACATTCGCTCTGATGGGAGGCGCTAATGTCTCGCCGTCTTACGCGCCCGTTTTTTCCTGTTCCTCCGCAGCAATATATGCAAAACTATTTCGCAGAGTTAGTTCGTTCTTTCTCTGTATATCTAGAACAAATGCAAAACCCAGGTGATATGCGTGGAACTGACCTGACTTTAACAGATCTACAAACAGATAATGTTGGTCTTGAGACAGGAGCCTTGTTCCAGAGCGGAGGATTTGTTATGATAACTTTAGGCAACAGTCCTAGCTTGCGCGGTTCTTTCGGAACAGGCCAAGTTGGGCAGGTATCGGTGGTGGTATAATGAGTAAAAAATCTGAAGTTAAACCTAAGAAAGATAAAGTTGTTTTCTTAAACCTAAGAAAGTTACTTAAGCCAAAACGAGTTGACGCAACAGTTGCTGTTGTTGGTCCGCCCCCTGCATCGGGAGAAGCATAATGGCTGCAACGGAGATGGCGAAGGAAAAAAGTAGTCTTTTTGGTGACTTTGGTAATATCCTAGAAACTGGAGTCAAACTCTTCGCAGCGACACAAGGTGCTGGAGCTTTTGCTGGAGCAAATGTTCTGCTTGGTTTATCTAAAGGCGAGTCTCTTGATCAAGCGATAGGGGGAGGGCTTAATTCTTTTCTAAACGCAACTGCTTTGGGTCCAGCAGCCGCTGTGCTGCCGATGTTTGGAATGGACGCTGGCGGCGTGGGGTCTGCTGAGACTCGAGGCATCGGTTCGTTTATGAAATCATTGTCCTCTGAGTCAGGCCAGCAAAATATAATTCAAACTGCCGCACTTGGTGCGTTGGTGGGTGGACCAAAAATGGCGGGGCAATTGGTTCTTCAATCAGTCATGAACCCTAATCGGTCCGGAAGCGACTTGATGGGCGGGATCATGCAAGAGTACCTACGGAAACAAGACTCTGTAAAGTTTGAAAACGTGATGTCTCCAACTGAGATGGCACAGTATGATACAGGGGAGCGTCGTCCAGACTACACCGGCACGGTTCTACCTGACACCCCTAGAGTTCAGATGTCTGCAATGGGCGGCATGATCGACGGACCAGGCACTGGAACCAGTGATTCAATCCCGGCTACAATTTATCAAAACGGTGGCCCGGTCCAAGAAGCTAGGCTCTCGGACGGAGAGTTTGTTATGACGGCGGATGCGGTACGTGGTGCAGGAGACGGTGATCGAGATGTCGGCGCGGCTAATATGTACCGAATGATGAACCAGTTTGAGGGAGCAGCATAATGGCTGAAACAGTTTCAAAAAGTATGCAGCTTCTACCTGAGTATCAGGAGAAGTATTTAAAAGATTTATTAGCTAACGTCTTCCAAACCAATGAAGACACCGGAGAAATCTCTGGGATTGCAACGGTAGATCCTTTGTTCGGGCAACAATATTATCAGACTCCGGAAGGAGGTTCTACTCTTGAGAAAGCGAAGGCTGCTCTTGACGCAGCAGGGGAACCTATCCAACTCTACGAAGCAGAGACAGGCGGGTTCACTTCTATTGCAGGAGGTGCGGCGGTAGACCAATACGGAACTCCTATTTTTGCTACTAAGGGCGGCGTTCAAGCCCCAGATGTCACACGCTTTACCGACCAACAATTTGAAGCAATAGATCGGTTTGCGGGTCTAAGTGGTTACGACAGTATGGTAGGCAGTTACGAGCCTTATGTTGATAGCGCTTCGGAGTTATACCAGTCTGGAGCGGATCTTGCGGGTTCTGCGGGCACTGGGATCTTTGATCCGCAGGGCCAAATTGTATACGATATCGACCCCACTACTGGCGCACAAACACCTCGGTTAGATGCTGAAGGAAACCCAGTTCGTTCTGGTGGTTACAAAGATTACTACAACCCATTTGTAGAAGACGTAATAGATACCACTCAAGCAGACATGCGGGATGCTTTGAGCGTTCAACTGGGCCAGATCGGCGCAGACGCAGCGGGTCTTGGGGCTTTTGGAAACCGACAGGCTGTACTAGAAGGCACAGCAATAGGGAAATCTGTAGGTGAGCAGGGTAAGTTGGGCGCAGAGTTGCGCTCGGCGGGATTTACTGGCGCACAAACACAAGCCCAGTCAGCTTTTGAAAACCAACAAACCCGAGGTTTGCAGGCGGGTCAGTTGTTCCAAGGTCTAGGCACAGGAATAGGTGCGCTTGGGGAGGCTAATCAAGCTATGGGTATGCAAGATGTAAACACTCTGTTTAATCTTGGCGGCTTAGAGCAAGGTCAACTTCAAAAACAATATGATGTGCAGCGGGCGGGTCAGTTAGAACAAGCCTACGAACCGTTTGCTAGGTTCTCCTACATGAGAGACATCTTGTCTGGAATCCCCTCTTCAGGCACAGGTCTTACTGCGGCGGGTACACCTACCCCTAGTTCGTTGTCTAACATTATGACGGACTCAGGAGTATATAGTGCGTTAGGCCCTGGTTTAGGTCGAGTGACGAACACAAGCGGATCGAGGTAGCATCATGAGTCTAGGTGGCATAAACAATCCCGCGTTAATCGGCGCGTCTCAACGCGAAGCTCGTAGCAAGTTAGATGTAATGGCGGGGATTAAAAGACCTCAAGGTATTATGGCGTCCTCTCCTCAGTTGATGCAAGCTGCGATGCCCGCGGCTCCAATGCCCATGCCACCGGCTCCAATGCCACCGGCTCCAATGCCACCCGTTCAACCTACTCTACCTCAGATGCCTATGAACACGGCGGTTGCCCCAATGGTTCCCGCTCCTCGGTCCTTGAATCCTATGGCTCCTGCTGTTCCAACCGTTCCGCAGCCCGCTTCTCCGACTACGCCTATGAATTTCCAAGAAGCTGGTCCTGTGGCTGTTAACCCACAGTTTGAAGGGTATTCAAAAATGGGCGCAGAAATTGGAGATAGCGCGAGAGCCTCTGTTGCTGCGGGGGGGTCTAGCACTGTAGACATCACAATGGACGCGACTAGCTTTATGAAGAAACTTCTTGGAGAGCTACCTGGGGACATCCAACAAAATTTGCTGGACCAACACGGTGACCCAGCCGGAGTAGAAAAAGCAGTATCTACAACCGCTACAAACATTGAAGATGCACTCGAGACAGAAGACCCAGCAAAAGTGAGTGCGGCTGCGCTGAAAGCATTAGATGTACCTGACACGGAAGAGGCCAGGTTAGACGTTGCCAATACCTTTGGGTTTGACACAAGTAACATCGCTGCCCTTGATGACAAGATCATGGAAGTGTTGATGGCGGGCCGTGCTACGGACTTCCAGCAAGCCGTGCTGGTAGGACTTCAGAACTATAAGAGCACAGCAATGGCTAGAGCCGCGGCTTCTGTTGGAACCACTAAAGGTTACACTACTGAGAGATTGTTTCAACAAGCAGTGCAAGAAATCATGTCTAATCCTGGTCAATATGATGTGTATGGAGAAGGCCCAGAAGGTCTTGTTGACCCTCAAAAGGTACGTCAGCAAGCTATGCAAATAGCTAATGTAACTGCTCAAGCTATGGGTGGACAACCTGCTGCGCCCCCAAGTCAAACTCTTCTGCAACAAGTTCAAGAAGCCATAAAACTTGAACCGAAAAGGCGAAAAGAAATCTTAAAGCAAGCCACAGATGCGGGTATTGATGTAAAAGGACTTTAATAATGTCAAATCCATTTCTAAGTTCAGAAGGCCAAGCGGCACAAGCGGCACAACAAAGTTCAAATCCATTCCTAAGTACGTCAAAGCCTACTGAAAGCGGTTCAAATGTGGCAGAGTTTCTGCCTGAGTTTCTGCAAGGCGCGTTCGAGGGAAATGTTATTCAAGAGTTGGGCGAGGGAATTGCATCTGGTGCATTGGGCGCGGTAGAAGGTGTAGCTGGGTTAGCTGCTACAGGGTACGATCTAGTAAACGACACTGACTACGCCGATGATGTTTCAGATGCATTTGAACGCGCAAGAGACATAGCAGGATTGGACCCAGAAGGTCTTGTGGGGAAAGGTGCGGAAATCGTAACACAATTTGTGGTGCCCGGTCTTGGGGCCGCAGGTGTTGTAGGAAAACTTTACAAAGGTGGTAGAAAACTAGCAGATCTTTCCCGCGCTCAAAAGGTAGGACTAGCCGCGGCGGAGATTACCGCTGCGGGAGCCGCGGATGCTGCGGTTTCTACCGACAAAACAACTACAGTTGGAGACTGGGTTGGTTTTAATCCAACGGAAACAACTGATTTAATTGGTTTAAAAGGATCCGAAAAAGCTTGGGCACGTATATCTAACCGAGGTAAAATTGGTCTTGAGTCCTCACTAATAGGCGGTGTGGCACAAGGTGCTTTAATGTATGGCGGTAAAACTCTTGGTGAATCTAAAATAGGAAGAGCAAGTGCTTCTGCACTGCGAAACAAGATAGATACATTAGGTACAAAAGCTAATAACTTAATGTATCAGCGAATGATGGCAGTGCCAGGTGAGGAACTTAGCCTCGGTAAAGCAAAGCTTGCGGATGCAATAGCTTTTGTTAAGTATGGAGGATATCTTCCGGGGCAGATTGCTACTAAGCGTCTACTTACAGACGGGCAAGTTCAGATTAAAGTTAAAGAAGCGGACAGGGTTCTTAAAGATTTCGACGAAAGTGTGGATGGTTTCTTAAAGAACGCTCCTAAAGACGGCGGCGTTCTAGATCGTGTAGGTCTATTGACTAAAGTTGAGGACTACCTTGTAGAGGCTGATCTAGCAAAGAAGTCTAATTTGTTAAAAGCCTTGCCAAAGGGTGTGCGTGAGAATGCTGAACGTATGCGTACTCATATAGATAAATTAAGCAATGAAGTCTTAAACAGTAATTTTCTAAAGGCAAATAACTTTGTTACAAAAAGTGGAGAAAACATAAAAGATGTTGTCCATCAAAACATAAACAATTATTTACGTCGCCGGTATAAAATATTTGAAGATGCAAAATATGTTCCTGAAGCAGGAGACGTAGTAAAAGCCGATGATTTCTTTCGCACATCAACAAAAGCAACTGAAAAAGAATTGACTCTACTTGCACGGAAGGACACTCTCAATCAAATCGATGACAAGTTTTTAGATGCAAACGGGCTTACTCGCGTTGGTGCCGATACTGAAAATATGACTATAAAAGTAAACGGTAAGGTTACTGATGCGGCGGCAAGGAAAGCAAGAGAATCTTTTCTTAATCGTTACAGCATCAAGAAGACACAGAAACTTGGCGGAGGGCGCATGGCCCGTGACCGATTGGACACAGGTATGTTTGTGTCCAGAGAAGAAATACCTAAAACTTTACAAGCTCTTTTAGGGAAAGTTAAAGACCCAAGAGAAGCCTACCTTGGTACAATAGCAGACTTGGCTCAGTTTTCTGCGGTTGACGATTACTTCGGCACGATTACGAAGTTAGCACAGGAAAACTCTACGATTGGGAATCTATTTAAGAAGGGTGAAAACTTAACTAACGCTCAAAAAGAAGGTCTTCGTGAGCGTGGGTTTGTCCAGTTAGGTGGAGAAGGCGGTAAAAGTAGTATTGTTTCTGCAATAGGAAAAGAAAACGATGAGATAGCTGCGTTAGCAGGCAGTAAAGGTTGGGGTAGTCTAGAGAATTACTTTGTACCTAAATCTATATACGATAATTTAACAACGCAAGTTGTAGCAGAGGACAACATTGGTGTCTTAGCTTTGCGCGGGTTGTTCTCTACATTCTTGCGGGGCAAAGCTTTATCTCAGTACAGCAAAACTATTTTGTCCCCTATCACTCAAGTTAGAAACGCCACTACCGCCATGGCTTTTGCTACTGCCAACGGTAACATGCCTGTGTTTGGAAGGGGCGGAAGCCTGAGTGATTCCTTCCAAGCTGTTTGGTCTAATATATCTAACAAAGGTGATCAGGCTATTTTTGACGACTTGGCAGATGCACAACGGCGCGGTGTTCTTGGGACAAACGCTGAGTTACGAGAGATCCAAGACAGTCTAAACAAAGGTGTTGGTTTTTCAGCGCGGGAATCAGATAATGCCTTAGCCAATATAATAGGAGAAACTGCTGCCAAAGGTGTAAAGAAGGTTACAAAACCTGCTGAAGCTATTTACCAAGGGTCTGATGATTTTTGGAAATACTATAGTTACCATGCCGAACAAGGTAAGCTTAAAAATGCACTAAAAGATGTACAGGATCCTTCAGAAGCTATAGCTTATCTCACTAAAAATGGTGACGACCTTTCTCCTGAAATGGCTACTCGTATACGTCGGGGAGAAACAGACCAAAAACTTTTAGACGAATTAATTAAAGATCGTGCCGCGCAACTGGTTAGGGATACAGTTCCTAACTACAACAAAGCGTCTTCAGATTTAATTTCGTTAGCTCGTAAACTGCCTGTAGGTAATTTTATTTCTTTCCCTGCGGAAATGTTTCGAACAAGCTTTAACATAATGAAGCAGAGCCTAGACGACATGGCTTCTCCGATTAAAGGGGTACAGCGGCGGGGACGACAACGCCTTCTAGGTCTTGTTGGGACTACATCAATCGTTCCAGCAGCGGCGGTGCAATTTGGTCATGCAATCTCAGGGGTAAGCACCGAGGAAATGGATGCTTTCCAAAGATCTTTCGCGGCTCCTTGGGAAAAAGGATCCGTCCTTATACCCCTAGGAAAAGAAGACGGTAAAATTCAATACATTAATTTTAGTATTTCAAATCCATACGATGTAATTAGTCGAGCAGCCAATCGTCTCTTTAAAGAAACTGATGACGCTATTGCTGAAGGCAAAGACCCTGGACAAGCTATTACAGATGTCGGCATTGGAACTATTGCTGAATTTTTCCAACCGTTCTTGTCTGAAGGTATGCTAACTGAGTCAATCATTGACGTGTGGCAACGTGGAGGGCGCACCAAAACTGGAGCGGAAGTGTTTAACCCACAGGATTCTAGCGGAGACAAGATAGGGAAAACAGTCGGGCATGTACTGGACACAATGATCCCGAATATTTCCCCATTCGATTTAAAGGGTGAACCTGGTCGATTTACTCGAGGCATTGTGGGTAACTTTGCGCCAGCGTTAGTAAGTTCCAAAGACAATCAAGGACGTACACGGGAGCTTGTACCAGAAATTGTACGCGCCTTCATAGGGGTTACTCCTATGGAGTTTGATCCCGCCAAAGGTTTGGAGTATGGGACTTATCGTATGGGCCAAGCTCAAACAGATGCTAAACGTATCTTTAATAGTCACGTTGATGATTTCAACGTAACGCCAGATAGTTTGTTAAAGAACTTTGAAAAGGCCAACCAAAGCAAACTTCGTGTTGATCGTGAGTACTATCAAATGTTTGAAGACCTAAAAGCTATGGGTATGACCCGTGCTCAAGTGTCTCGTATTTTAAAGAAAAACAATATTGGTGGCGTTAGTGAAATCATGAGAGGTAAGTTCAAGCCGTTTGATGTAACCAAAAAGAACCTTCAAGATCTAAGAGAAACAGGAAACATAAAAAACTTTCCTCGAGCAGGCATCCGTCAGATACAGTCTGAGTTGCGTAATACACCTCTTGCACCCGACGATGGGCCTAGGAGAAAGCCCGCTGTTAAACAAACCCCTACTGCCCCCGCAGTAAATCCATTCCTGAGTGTGCCTGGCGCTAATCCTACTGCCCCCGCAGTAAATCCATTCCTAAGTGTGCCTGATAAACAAGGAAGTCTTCCGCTACCACAGGCTCCAGTAACCCAAGCTCGTGCGCCTGGGCCAGTGAACCCTGCTTTGTTAGGGGACAATCCGTTTAGCTCGGCTGCTAATGCACAGATTGCGGCCCGTCTCCAGAAAGGTTAGTCTCAATCGTGACTGAAAGCTTTACCCCTACGCCGCCAAATAACTTGACGAGTTCGTCACAGTAAGCCTCAACATCGTCAAGGACATCCATGTCTTTGGTCTGTGATGCGAGGTTGATGGTCACGTTTATCAGTTCCATTAGGGCCTCGACCTGTACAGGATGCATGTCTTTCAGGCCAACTGTTTTTATCTTACCAATCTTCATTCAATCTCTCCCCAATTATCTTTGAGTTCATCATCCACCTTAGAGGGCACCTTCAATATATCAGACAAACCGTTTTCCATTATGTCTTTGATGCGCTTTGATTGCTCGTCACTTTCTACTGAAAAGCATAGTTCATCATGGACCGTGAGCATAGGCAAAAGTCCTTCCGCATAGCAGTCCGCCATCGCCTTCTTAGTCTGATCCGCAGCCGAACCTTGGATCAATTTGTTTAACGCCTTGTAAGTGAAGGCTCTTCTCAGGGGCTGACCATACTCCTTGATGGCATCCTCATATGGCAGAGGCTTCTTGTATCCAAAGGTCTTAGGCTCCCACAGGTGGAACCTGCACCTGCGGCCAAGCAAAGTTCTAATCTGCCCCGTTTTCTCCGCCTGTCTTGACGCAAGCTCCGCTAAGTTCTTGACAAAAGGAACCTTCTCCCTGTGCGTAGACAGTAGCTCCCCTGCTTCCTCGGGCGAAATGTTTAACTGCGCTGCCAGTTTGGCTTTGCCCATGCCGTACATGATCCCAAGGTTTACGACCTTCGCTTGCTTGCGCTCGATCCCGGCTATGTCTGCCACCATCTGGTGCAAGTCTACGTCCTTCTTGTGGTACTCCTCGACAATCGTATCAACAACAGGGTGCTTGTTGTCGCCCTTCAAGCTGGCTGCAAAGTGAACCAGTAACCTCGGCTCTTGGCTCGAGTAGTCAAACGATCCCCACTTGGTTCCTTCTTCTGGGATGAATAGCCCACGGATTAACTTCTTGATCTCAGGGTCTCTTGCTGGGATCTGCTGTAGGTTGGGGTTCGAAGAAGAGAACCGACCCGTGACCGTGCCGCCGCCGTCATTGCGTAGCTGGTGGAACTCGCAGTTGATCCTGCCATTGTGGGAATGCTTTATGATAGTATCTATGAACGTGCTGTCGGCCTTATCAAACTCCCGCAGCTTCACAACCATCTGTGCAACGGGGTGCTCATGTGCAGAGAGATACTGCTTAGTAAACGATGCCGTGCCTCCCTTGCGCAGAAGATCTCCTTGCTCGTCATTACTGGTGGGGTAGTTAAGCCCGAGCGCATCAAAGACTTCAGCTACTGAAGACGCGGCCCACGGTTCTATAGCCACACCTGACTGGCGTTTGATCTCTGCTTTGAGATCCTTGATCTTAGTCTTGAGTTGCTTCTTAGCTATGTCAGCCTTATCGAGATCCACCCTTACACCCAACTGACGCATGTCGCACATCATAGGTATAAGGCTCGTCTCCAGGTTCCAAATGTTCCAGAGATCTTGCTGCTCTAGTTCTATCTTCAGTCTCTCCCACAGGCGCAGCGTCATCCCCGCATCTTGCTCCGCGTACCTTCCAACAAACTCAGGCGGTAGCTTGTACATCTCTGCCTTGGGGTCGTAACCAAACTCCGCCGCAGCTACACGCAGAAGCTTCTCGTTCTTGCGCTCATCTAAGTAGTCACGGCCCAGGTTGTTAAGGCTGTAGGAGAAACGGTTCTCATCCACGACGGCGCCGGTAATCATGGTATCAATGATCCGGCCCTCAACCTTGATGCCCTCGGCACGGAGCCAGCCCAAATCGTAGGTCGCGTTGTGCATGATCTTGTCTATGTGCGGTGTAGCCATCTGCGCCTGCAACCACTTCAGAGCGATCCTAACGTCCATGTTGTGGCCGTTGGCATGTCGTATAGGAAAGTATCCTTCCCAGTCTCCTGCGGCTACTGCGATGCCTACAATGTACCCATCCTTACGCGCCCACCCTGGGCCAAGCGTAGTCAGGTTCGGGTCACAGGTCTCCAGGTCAATTGCAATCTGTTTGTGTTGCGTTAGATCAGGGAACTCAGATGGAATATTCCATGTCAGTTCTTTACCTTGATCCATTTGCTGCGCAATTATATAGTCCTTATCTAGCTTTGAGCCTGGATTAATTATCATCTGTTTGTCCCTTCTCACGATCCGTAAACTCTGCCCCAAGCGCA
>Ga0308017_1000230_pt1 | contig 18394 bp, 16 predicted proteins | sample Neamet280_FD_203145 | JGI IMG/M metagenome (GOLD analysis project Ga0308017, IMG submission 203145) | Marine microbial communities from water near the shore, Antarctic Ocean - #280 | ecosystem: Environmental > Aquatic > Marine > Unclassified | place: Southern Ocean | collected 2014-10-01
TCGCCAAGGACTTCGAACAAACCATCGCCTCAGCAACCGCCTGGCTGTTCATCGCATCAATCCAGCTCTTCACACGCCGTATCGCAAGAGCATGAAATTACACGAGATAGTTTTGAATCAGACTCTAAGAGCGGGTAAACCGCGGCTTTACGCAATCTTGACCAACGGCCGCTAGGCCTTGTTGCCATGTTCGAGGAATCACGATCATTTCGCGCCGCGCAGGCTGGCTCGTCCGAGCGCAGTGACACGCTGGCCCACCCCGCCGCCCTGCGGCGCGGAGAAACCGCGCTCAAGGCGATTGCCTGGAGCGATCTTACGGCGCGGCTCGAGGCTGCCCGCGATCTGCGACAGGCGCTGCGCTTCGAAGCGCGCCGCAGCATTGAGGACACCGTTGCCAGTTTCAGCGATGCCGCGGCACAATATTTTCGCAAGCTCGAAGATTGCCAACGACCTGTTAACCCCGGTGCTTTAGAGATGTCCAAATGTTCGACCCCTATTGTCGCGGCTCAGCAGAGCGGCGTCGCCGAACTTTCGGCGGATGCGCTTTCAAGCCGGGATGATGCGAAAGAAGAGCAATGATTGAAAATCAGGACTTCCGCCCTGCACAAGTGATCGGTCCGCTCGGCGAGCCGCTGACGCTTGCCGATCTGCCCTCGCCCGATACCAAGCGGTGGGTGGTGCGGCGCAAGGCCGAAGTGGTGGCTGCGGTCAGCGGCGGGCTGCTGACCATCGATGAAGTGCTGGCGCGCTATAATCTCACGCTTGAGGAATTCGCCTCGTGGCAACGCGCGGTCGATCGCTCGGGCATGAAGGGCCTGCGCGTCACCCGCTTGCAGGACTACCGAAAGCTTTACGAGCGCCAGCTCAAGTACTGAGCATTCGCTTCGCGGCGACCACTTGGGCGCGGCGTCTTTTCCCTGCCACAAATTTTGCCTAGACTATGCCTCGCTGGTGCTGTGCCAGCGGGGCGGAGGCGTTGTGGGTCAAATTCTGGGATTTGTCTGGTTTCTGCTGATGGGCAGCTTTGTCGGCTGGCTCGCCAGTCTGGTGATGCGCCGCGATGCCGATATGGGCCTTGTCGCCAATGTGGTGGTGGGCGTGATCGGCTCGTTCATCGGCAATTCGGTGTTCTCCTTTATCTTCGGCAGCGGACGGATTGGCGGCTGGCCGCCCGATCTCTCAGGCATTCTCGCAGCGGTGGCTGGGGCCTCGCTGCTGCTTGCGATTGTCAATCTGATCCAGCGCGGACGGCTGCGCTGAGGCGCCGTTGCCTGCGCAAATCCGGGAACTTTGGCCTGTGCGCTTCGTCTAGGCTCAAAGTCATCAGTCGATAACGCCATTGTTGGCTGCCGGTCGCTGCCCTAACAGGAATTGCGCAAAGTGACTTATCAGAGTAATACACTCCGGCGCTGCCTGATGAGCGCCAGCGGGCAGGCGGCAGCGCAACCCCGCACGAAGGAATGGCAATGAATTACGAAACCACGATCACCGCCGAAGCGATTGACGGCATTCCCGCCGATATCGGCGCGCCTGCCTCGGCCAGAGGCCCGGCGATCCCGCGCGGGGTGATCATCGGCGGGCTCGCGATCCTCGGGCTCGGGCTGGCGATTGCGGCCTATTTCGCGCTGGTCGGCGGGCAGCCGGTTCCGGCGGGCGATGATAATGCGCAGGCCCCGGCGGTGACAGTGATCACGCCCGGGCAGACCACGGTGACCGGCGAAATCGAAGCGCCCGGCACGCTCGCCGCGCGCCGTCCGATGCCGGTGGGCGTTGCCGGTGAAGGCGGGCAGGTGCTGCGCGTGCTGGTGGATGCGGGCGATTGGGTCGAGACCGGACAGGTGCTTGCTGTGATTGATCGCGCGGTGCAGGTCCAGCAAGCCGATGCGCAGGCCGCCCAGATCGAAGTCGCGCGCGCCGATGCCAAGCTGGCGCAGGCCAATCTTGATCGCGCGCTGCAACTGGTCGAGCGCGGCTTTGTGACCAAGGCCAACGTCGATCAGCTCACTGCAACCCGCGATGCAGCGGTGGCCCGCGTCAAGGTGGCTGAAGCGCAGCTGCGCGAATTGCGCGCGCGCAACGAACGGCTCAATATCTATGCCCCTGCGGCTGGCTATGTGCTGCAACGCAATGTCGAGCCGGGGCAGACCGTCGGCGCCGGAAGCGGCGCACTGTTCACCATCGCGCGCGGCGGCGAGCTCGAATTGCTCGCCCAGTTAAGCGAAGACCAACTGGCCAAACTCCCGGTTGGCACGACGGCAACCGTGATTCCCACCGGGACGGAAAAGCGTTTCCGCGGCGAAATCTGGCAGCTTGCTCCGGTCATCGATCAGGCCTCGCGTCAGGGCACCGCGCGCATCGCGCTCAATTGGGCGCCCGAGCTGCGGCCCGGCGGCTTTGCCACCGCGCGGATCAGCAGCGGCACCGTCACCGCGACGATCCTGCCTGAAAGCGCGGTGCTGGCAGATGGCGATGGCAGCTTTGTCTATGTCATCGGCGAAGACAACAAGGCAGAACGCCGCGCGATCAAGACCGGCATGGTGACCAAGGCTGGCGTCGTGGTGATCGAAGGTCTGACCGGGAGTGAACGTGTGGTGCTGCGCGCCGGCGGCTTCCTCACGCCGGGCGAAAGCGTCAACCCGCAGCCGCTCAAGTCCTGATCCGAACACCTCCAGCAACAGGCGTCCACCGCAATGAGTCTTCGCAACATCTCGGCCTGGTCGATCCGCAATCCAGTGATTCCGCTGGTGTTCTTTGTCGCCTTGCTGCTGGCCGGAATGGTCAGTTTCCGGTTCATGGATGTGACCAACAACCCGGATGTTGAGTTCCCCGCGGTCATCGTCAACATCTCGCAGCCGGGCGCTTCGCCGACGGAAATCGAAAACCAGATCACCCAGCGCATCGAAAGCGCGGTGCGTTCGATCAACGGGGTCGAATCGATCCAGTCGACCGCACGCGAGGGCAGCTCGAACACGGTGGTGGAATTCGAGATCGGCACCGACGTTACCGATGCCCTGAGCGAAGTGACGACAGCGGTGGGCGGGGTGCGTGGCAGCCTGCCTGATGGCATTCTCGAACCGCGGATCAACAAGGTCAACGCGGTGGGCGAACCGATCGGCTATGTTGCGGTCGAAGCTAATGACATGACGATCGAACAGCTCAGCTGGTTCATCGATGATACGGTCGCCAAGCGCTTGCTCAAGATCGAAGGCATGGCCGAAGTCGGGCGTTTCGGCGGGGTCAACCGCGAGATCGAGGTGATTCTCGACAGCGCGCGGATGCAGGCGCTTGGTGTGACGGCCTCGCAGATCAACGCCGTGCTGCGGCAGGTCAACCTTGATGCGGCAGGCGGTCTCGCCGAAGTCGGCGGCACCCGCCAATCGCTGCGCGTGCTTGGCAACACCAAGAGCGCGTATGAACTCTCGCAACTCCAGATCCAGCTGGGCGGTGGGCGCACCATTCGCCTGGCCGACGTGGCGACCGTGCGCGATGGCTATTCCGAGCGCACCTCGATCAGCGAAGTCGGCGGCAAGGAAGTCGTCAATTTCTTCATGAATCGCGCCCGCGGATCGTCCGACCTCACGGTCTATGACGCGGCGATGGAAGAGCTCGACAAGATCGAGGCGGAAACGCCCGGCGTGAAGTTCATCAAGCTGTCGACCACCACCAATTACACCCGTGGGCAGTTCAAATCCTCGATCTGGGCGCTTTTCGAAGGCGCTTTTCTCGCTGTGGTGGTGGTGTTCCTGTTCCTGCGCGACTGGCGCGCGACCTTTATTTCGGCGGTGGCGATCCCGCTCTCGGCAATCCCGACCTTCTGGTTCATGGATTTGCTCGGGTTCAACCTCAACTTCCTTTCGCTGCTGGCGCTGGCGCTGGTGGCAGGCGTGCTGGTCGATGATGCCATCGTGGAGATCGAAAACATCGTGCGCCACATGCGCATGGGCAAGAACGCCTATCAGGCCAGTATTGATGCGGCTGACGAAATCGGCCTTCCCGTGGTGGCGACCAGCTTCTGTATTGTTGCGGTGTTTCTGCCGGTTGGCCTGATGCCGGGCATTTCGGGCCAGTTTTTCCGCAATTTCGGTCTGACCGTCGTGGTTTCCGTGCTGATGAGCCTTGCCGTGGCGCGGATGGTCACGCCGCTGATGGCGGCCTATTTCCTCGAAGCCAAAGGCCATGCCGAGCATGGCGGCGGCAAGTGGATGGACCGCTATCTTGCGGTGCTCGCCTGGACGCTGGATACCAGCACCATGCAGGTACGCCGCGCAGGCTTGACCCCGCCGCGCTCGCGTGCGGCCTATGTCGCCGGGCTGTTCTTTACGGTTGTCGCGCTGCTGGCGGTAACAGGGCTGGCGATGTTCCAGAGCTTCAACTTCATCTGGTCGCTTGGCATCCCCAAGACCATTGCCGCAGCGGTGACGACCGACAGCTATGGCGTCGGTCACCTGATTATCGTCAAGTTCTTCGAAGTGATCCAGCTGCTGGTGGTTTCGGTGGCCTCACTGGCCGCTGGCATCATCGCATTCAAAGGTATCCAGCTGCTCGGCAAGGGCGCGAGCCGCTTTGCCGAAAGCGTCCGCTATCTGACGGCGCGGCTTTACGATCACCGGGTGTGGATGCTCGGTATTGGCTGGTTCTCGCTGCTCGTCACGATCCTGCTGTTCGGACAGATCCCGGCGCAGTTCCAACCGAGCATCGACAGCGAAAACAGCCGGGTCGAGATTGAAATGGTGCCGGGCACCTCGCTTGCCGAAGCCAAGCGCCTCGTCAACTCGGTCGCAGCGCGCCTGCGCGAAGAGCCCGATGTCGAGCGGCTGCTCGAACGGATCCGCTTGGGCGAAAGCTCGACGATCTTCATCACGCTCAAGGAAGATCGCGACCGCAGCTCGATCGAGTTCGAACGCGAGCTCGCAGCGGAACTGGCGCAGATTCCCGATGCGCGGGTGCGCTTCCAGACCCAGCGCGGCGGGTTCGGCTCGGGCCGCGACATCACGATCATGCTCGCCGGGTCCGATCCGGTGTTGCTGGAGCAAACCGCCGCCACGCTGGTCGAACAGATGAAGGGGCTCAAGACGATTGTGGCCCCGCGGATCAGCGCGGACCTCAACCGGCCGGAAATCATCATCACGCCGCGTGACAAGATTGCCGCCGAATTGGGGGTCACCACCGCGGCCTTGTCGCAGACCATCCGTATCGCGACCTTGGGCGAGATCGAGCAGAACGCGGCGCGTTTCTCACTTTCGGATCGCCAGATCCCGATCAAGGTTCGCCTTTCGGAAGAAGCGCGCGGCGATTTCCGCACCATCGAGAACCTGCCGGTGCAGACGCTCAATGGCGGCTCGGTCCCGCTGGGCCGGGTGGCCGAGATCACCTTCGGTTCGGGCCCGACCGCGATCCAGCGTTACAACCAGAACCGCCGCGTGCTCGTGGGTGCCGATCTCGCCCCGGGTGTGCTCAAGGGCGAGGCGCAGGCGCAGATCGATGCCCTGCCGGTCCTCAAGAGCCTGCCGATTGGCGTAATACGCGATGCTGTGGGCGAGGAAAAGTGGCAGGCCGAGTTGGTGGTGAGCCTGATCATCGCCGTCGCCGCCGGTGTGCTGCTGGTGTTTGCGGTGCTGGTGCTGCTCTACAAGCGTCTGATGAGCCCGCTGGTCAACATGACCTCGCTGGCGCTGGCGCCGCTGGGCGGGGTGTTCCTGATCTGGCTGCTTGGCCAGCCGCAATCGATGCCGGTTTATATCGGGATCCTGCTGCTGCTGGGCATTGTCTCGAAGAACTCGATCCTGCTGATCGACTTCGCCATCGAGGAAATGAACAAGGGCATTCCCAAGCTTGAGGCGATCATGGATGCCGGTCACAAGCGCGCCCAGCCGATCGTCATGACCACCGTCGCGATGACCGCGGGGATGGTGCCGGTGGCGCTCTCGCTCTCGGGCGACGGGGCGTGGCGTCAGCCAATGGGCATTGTGGTGATCGGCGGGCTGCTGCTCTCGACGCTGCTGACCTTGCTGATTGTGCCGGCGGGCTTCAGCCTTGCCGACGGCTTCGAAAAGCGCGCGGGCCCGTGGCTGACCAAGCGCTTCCTGACCTTCAAGCCGGGTGATGACAAGCAGGGCCGTTCGCAGGAAGCGCCGCAGCCGGCCGAGTAGGCCGCGCTAGGGCGTGACTGTTGGCGGCAATTCCGGCTAAAGCCGCTGGCATGGCGAGCACTGCAAACCCACGGCCTCTGACTTTCGGCGGCGAACCGCTCACCGCGGATCGTGCGCGGCGGATGCGCTGGACGGCCACCGGCATGCTCGCCGCGATGGCGGCGGTGTTTGTCAGCACCCATGGATTGCTCGGCGTGCATCCCGCGTGGGGCTATATCAATGCCTTTGCCGAAGCCGCGATGGTGGGCGGGCTGGCCGACTGGTTTGCGGTAACAGCGCTGTTCCGCCATCCGCTCAGCCTGCCGATCCCGCACACCGCGATCATCCCGCGCAACAAGGATCGCATCGCCGATACCATGGCGCAGTTCCTGCAAGAGAATTTCCTGACGCCCGCCGTCGTCGCCCGGCGAATGGCGGCGATGAATGTCGCCCGCGCGCTCGGCGAATTCCTCACGGCGGCGCCCGAACGCGGCGAAAGCAGCGATCCGCGCACCCGCATCACCAGCGGCGCGGCGGAACTTCTCGCCGAGGTGCTCGAAAGCCTCGATCCTGAACGCCTCGGCAATCAGGTGCGATCAGGGCTCGCTGGCCAGATTGCCAAGCTTGAGATTGCGCCGCTGGCCGGGCGGATGCTCGAATCCGCGATGGTCGACCGGCGTCACCAGCCGCTGATCGATGGCTTTGTGCGCTGGGCGGGCCTTACCATCGAGGATAATGAGGAAACCCTGCGCGAGATCATCCATGGCCGTGTCGCGGGCGTGTTGCGCTGGGCCGGGCTCGACAAGACGATCTCCTCCAACGTGCTTGATGGCCTCTACAAGCTGCTCGCCGAAGTGCTGATCGATCCGGATCACCCCTTGCGCTTCAAGATAGAGGAAGGTCTGCAAAAGCTCGGGCAGGACTTGCAGCACGATCCCGAGACGCGCGAGCGTGTCGAAAGCCTCAAGATCGAACTGCTCGAAAACCCGGCGGTGGCCGAATGGTGGCTTGGCGTGTGGGAGCGGGCGCGCCTTTCGCTGATCCGCCGCGCGCGCACGCCCGACAGCATGATGGGGCAGGAAATGCGCAAGAGCCTTGCCGATCTGGGCGTGGCGCTCCAGCAGGATGCGCGGCTTCAGCATCAGATCAACCGCTTTGCCCGCCGCACGATGGTGGGCATTGCGACGCGCTATGGCGGGCAGATCGTCAAGCTGGTGTCAGAAACGGTCAAGCGCTGGGATGCCACCACCATCACCGACCGGATCGAGAGCGCGGTGGGCCGCGACCTCCAGTTCATCCGCATCAACGGCACGATTGTCGGCGGGTTGGTGGGGATGAGCCTGCACTTCCTCACCACAGCGGTGCTGTAGCAATCCCGATCAATTGATCACGTAGCTGATCGACGTTGCGTAGAACGAGCGCATGGGCTGGCCAGTCGCGTCGCGCGCCGGTTCGAACTTGGCGGATTTCATCACCTCGCACGCGGGCGATTCGAGGTTCTGGGTGTTGGTCGCCTTGATGATGCTGCACTGCTCGACCGCGCCTTGATCATCGACGATCACGCGCATGCGCATGATGCCCTGCTCCCCTCCCAGCAGGGCGCCGCCGGGATAGAGTGAGCCGATCTTGCGGACCAGCGAGGCCTGATTGATCCAGCGCGGACCATTCTGTGCGGTGCGCAGGCGCTCGGGATCGAGGCCCCATTCCTTCACCAGTGACGTGGTGCAATCATTCATCACCTTGAAGGCTTCGGTCAGCGGCCCGGTATCCAACCGCACGACGCGGACACCTTGCTTCAATTCGACAAAACGCACCTTGGCCGCTTCACTCAGATCGAGCCCGCCGCGGGGATTTTCTTTCCCTGCCGAATCAGCCTGATTGGACTCAGGCTCGGCCTTCGCGATGTTGACGGTCGCGAAAATCACCGCCGATCCGTACCCCTCGACAGTTCCGGCGAAGGGGCGGCTTTCCCATTCCGGCCTGTCTTCGGCAAAGCGCAGGCTTGTCTTCTGACGGCTGGCAAACTTGCGGAATGCGGGGCCAGCCACCGTCAACCCCGCCTCGCGGGCGGGCCAGTATTGCCGCAAGGTGAGATAGTGCTTGTTCTTTTCATCGCCGAACTCACGGCTCAGGCGGCACACGTCTTCGCCGTAATCCACGTGCCAATTGCTGCTCGGTTTGAGCGCGGCGGGTTCGGCAAGCGCAGGGGAGGCCAGGGCGGTTGCGAATGCGCCAACAAGGGTAAAGGCGACGGGCATTCTGTGAGCAAGCATAGGTGTATCCTCCCTGTGTTGCGGGAGACTGCCGAAGGTTCATGGCATAATAAAGTCACTTGCGATGAACGGTTTGCAGCATGGGCACGGAACGGCCAGGCGTGACGAGGCGAAACCTTACGCTGCGCCAACCTCAGGCTGGTCGGCAGGTTGGAGGGGATGAGCCTCCCCTTTCTGACGACGGTGAAGCGAGCGGCTTGTAACGCCAGTGGCCTGCGCGCCGGGCCGGCTAAGCGCTACTTGTTGATCCGGTAGGTTATCCGCGTCGCATAAAAGCTGGCCACCGGCGCACCTTCGGCATCTTTTGCCGGATCGAACCGCGCGTGGCGTAGCAGCTGTAGGCAGGCGGTCTCGTTGAACGATGCCGGGCCACTATAGTCGGTGACTTCGCAGAACGAGGCGCGCCCCTCTTTGTTGACCGTCAGCCGCACTGCAACTGACGCCTGCTGTCCGTTCTGCAACAGGTGAACCGGGTAATTTTCCTGAATCTTCTGCGCCCAGCTTTCCACATCCACGGTGGTTGCTTCCTTGGCCAGACCGCCCATCTCGGATGGCTTGCGTCCAAGCTGCTTGGCCAGCTTGTTGACGCATTCGATCAGATCGCTTGCCATCGGCAGCATGGCGTCGAGCTCGAGTGTGATCGGCTCAAACACGGCGCCCGACAATTCCAGCGCGGTGATGGCGGCAAAGCGGTTTTGCAAGGCGGCGACTGATGAGTCGCCAGCCGCTTCGGCAAGGGTCAAGTCGACGCTTTCCTCGCCATTGTCGGCTCCGCGTTCCGGCTCGCCGCCGGTCTCGGCTGCGAGCGCGACTGGCTGCACTCCGAACAGCCCGAGCATCGGCCGCCCCCTGGTGGTTGTCGCGGTGATGAAATTGCGCTCGACAGGCTGGCCGGGTGCAAACGCGATCCGCACATAGGCGCCCTTCGGGTTCCGCACCGGGCGCCCGATCACGGTCAGGTTAACGCCTGGGCCCGGTCCGCCTTTGTCGATCCACAAGGTCGTCTCGTTGTTGCCTGATCCGAAGTTGCGGACCATGCGGCACTTGTCGTCATATTCGAGGAGTTCCCAGCCGGACGAGGGCGCCAGACGAACAGGTGCGGCGCCAGCCGGACCGGTTGTGAGGAGCAAAGCCGCGGTGCTTGCGAGAATGGGAATGGAACGCATGAACATGAAAAAACCTCCGACAGTCATGGGAGACTGCCGGAGGCCTGTATCAAAATAAAGTTTCTTGCGATGAACCGCTTACAGCGCCCCGGTCAGCTCCGGGACGGCGCTGTAGAGGTCAGCCACGAGGCCGATATCCGCGACCTGGAAGATCGGCGCGTCTTCGTCCTTGTTGATGGCGATGATCACCTTCGAGTCCTTCATCCCGGCAAGGTGCTGGATCGCGCCCGAAATGCCGACTGCGATGTAGACTTCCGGTGCGACGATCTTGCCGGTCTGGCCGACCTGATAATCATTGGGGACATAGCCCGCGTCCACCGCTGCGCGGCTTGCGCCAATCGCGGCGCCGAGCTTGTCGGCGAGCGGGGTGATCACGGCTTCGAAGGTTTCCGCGTCCTTGAGCGCGCGGCCACCCGAGACGATCACCTTGGCGCTGGTGAGTTCGGGACGCTCGCTCTTGGCGATTTCCGAGCTCACGAAAGTCGAGACACCGGCATCGCCTGCGCCGCTAACGGCTTCGATGGCTGCCGAGCCACCTTCCGTTGCCGCCTTTTCGAAGGCGGTGCCGCGCACGGTGATCACCAGCTTGGCATCGGTCGATTCGACTGTCGCGATGGCGTTGCCGGCATAGATCGGGCGGGTGAAGGTCTTGGGGCCTTCGACCGACAGGATTTCCGAAACCTGCATCACGTCGAGGTGCGCAGCGACGCGCGGGGCGACGTTCTTGCCCTGCGTGGTGGCAGCGGCGAGGAAGGCGTCATGATCGGCCATCAGGCCGGCCGCCAGCGGGGCGACGTTTTCAGCAAGGCCGTTGGCATAGGCGGCGTCGTCCGCGACGTGCACCTTGGCCACGCCCGCGATCTTGGCGGCGGCTTCTGCCACCGCGCCGCAATTGTGACCGGCAACCAGCAGGTGCACTTCGCCGAGCTTGCCCGCAGCGGTGACGACCGCGAGCGTCGCGTCGTTCACCTTGGTGTTGTCATGTTCGACGAGAACCAGAGTCTTCATCTGATAATCCTTTCAAATACCTATTCCCGTTCGCCTCGAGCGTCGTCGAGAGGCGTGGTGCCGGTGCGTCTCGACTTCGCTCGACACGAACGGCACCAGACGAAAACCAATGGCTTACGCGATGCCGAGCGCCTTGACCTTTTCAACGAGCGCGGCGACGTCGGCGACCTTTTCGCCCGCCTGGCGCACCGGCGGCTCGGCGACCTTGAGGGTCTTGAGACGCGGGGTCAGATCAACGCCGTAATCGGCGGCGGTCTTGGTCGCGAGCGGCTTTTGCTTGGCCTTCATGATGTTGGGCAGCGAGGCATAGCGCGGCTCGTTGAGGCGCAGGTCGGTGGTGACGATCGCGGGCAGCGCGAGCTTCACGGTCTGGAGGCCGCCATCGACTTCGCGCTTCACCGTCACCGAATCCCCAGCGACTTCGACGGTGTTGGCAAAGGTGCCCTGTGGGCGCCCCATGAGGGCAGCGAGCATCTGGCCGGTCTGGTTCGAATCGTCCGAAATCGACTGCTTGCCAAGGATGACGAGGCCGGGCTGTTCCTCATCGGCGATCGCCTTGAGGATCTTTGCGACGGCCAGCGGCTCCACGTCCTCATCGGTTTCGATCAGGATCGCGCGGTCTGCACCCATGGCGAGCGCGGTGCGCAGGGTTTCCTGCGCCTTGGCCGGGCCGACGCTGACGGCGACGATCTCGGTTGCCGCGCCCTTTTCCTTGAGGCGGATGGCTTCCTCGACCGCGATCTCGTCGAACGGGTTCATGCTCATCTTGACGTTGGCAAGATCAACGCCGGTGCCGTCGGCCTTGACGCGCGGCTTGACGTTGTAATCGATCACCCGCTTGACGGGGACGAGGATTTTCATGGGTGTTCCTTCCTCTCAAAGAATCACTGACATCAGAACATGGATGCCCGCCTAGCTTGCGTTTACGTAAACGTCAAGTCGGGCTTGGGCAGCGGGTGAGGATGGCCTTGCGGCCAACCTCGCCCGCGATGGGTTTACCGGACGAGACCCCTATCAGGCGGCCTTCTTGACCTCGGCCACGATCTTCTGCGCCGCATCGCCAAGGTTATCGGCAGCTACGATGGCAAGGCCCGATTGGTTGAGAATGGCCTTGCCTTCATCAACATTGGTGCCTTCGAGGCGGACGACCAGCGGAACCTGAAGGTTCACATCCTTGGCCGCCTGCACGATGCCGTTGGCGATCACGTCGCACTTCATGATTCCACCAAAGATATTGACGAGGATGCCCTCGACCGCCGGATCCTTGAGGATGATCTTGAAGGCTGCGGTCACCTTTTCGGTGGTTGCACCGCCGCCGACATCGAGGAAGTTGGCGGGGAAGGCGCCATTCAGCTTGATGATATCCATCGTCGCCATGGCGAGGCCCGCACCGTTCACCATGCAGCCGATGTTCCCATCGAGCTTGATATAGGCGAGATCATATTCGCTCGCCTCGACTTCGGCGGGATCTTCCTCGGTGATGTCGCGCAGCGCTTCGATCGCCGGGTGGCGATAAAGCGCGTTCGAATCGAAGCTCATCTTGGCGTCGAGCACCAGCAGCTTGCCGTCTTCGCTTTCGACCAGCGGGTTGATTTCGAGCATCGAGCAATCGGTGGCGATGAAAGCTTCGTAAAGCTGCTTGGCGAGCTTTTGCGCCTGCTTGTTGAGATCGCCCTTGAGCTTGAGCGCAAAGGCCACCGCGCGGCCGTGATGCGGCTGGAAGCCCTGCGCCGGATCAATCGTGAAGGTGGTGATGAGTTCGGGCGTGTCATGCGCCACGGTCTCGATATCCATCCCGCCTTCGGTCGAGACGACGAAAGCGACACGGCCGGTCGCCCGGTCCACCAGCAGCGAGAGGTAGTATTCCTTGGCGATATCGACCCCATCGGTGATGTAGAGGCGGTTCACTTCCTTGCCCGCTTCGCCGGTCTGGATCGTCACCAGCGTGTTGCCGAGCATCTCGCGGGCATGGGCTTCGACTTCCTCAAGGCTCTTGGCGAGGCGCACGCCGCCCTTGGCATCGGGGCCAAGCTCCTTGAACTTGCCCTTGCCGCGCCCCCCGGCATGGATCTGGGCTTTCACCACGTAAAGCGGCCCCGGCAGCTTCTTGGCTGCTTCGACGGCCTGTTCCACATTCAGCGCGGCATGCCCGGCGGGAACGGCGATCCCGTATTCTGCGAGCAGTTCCTTGGCCTGATATTCGTGGATGTTCATGGTGATGTGATCCCTTCCTTGATCGTCCTTGGGGAGGATGTGTCCGGCGGCGGCCTAAGCACGGATCGCCCCTCTTGAAAAGTGCCCTGTGCAGGGGCAACGCTGCACGCCGAGCCTGATTGCCAAAAATGATAGATCGTGATCGCCTTCTCGAAATTGTCCGCGAAGCGGGGCGCATTGCTTATGCGCGCTGGCCCGGCGCGGGCCATGCGCTGGCAAGCTGGGACAAGAGCCCGAACAACCCCGTCAGCGAGGCGGATCTTGCGGTCGACCGCTTCCTGCGGCGCGAACTGGGCGCACTGCTGCCTTCCGCGGCGTGGCTGTCGGAAGAGACCGCCGATGACAAGGCGCGCACCGCAAGCGGGCTGATCTGGCTGGTCGATCCGATCGACGGCACCCGTGATTTCGTGGCGGGTCGCAGCGGCTGGGCGGTGTCGGTGGCGCTGGTGAGCGCCGGCCGGCCGCTGATCGGCATGCTGGCAGCCCCGGCGCGGGACGAGGAATGGGTGGCGGTGGCAGGGCAGGGGGCCACCTGCAACGATGCGCCGATCCGCGCCAGCACCCGCGCGGAGTTTTCCGGCGCACGGGTCCCGGTGCATACCTTGCCACGCGAGGATCGCGATCTCGTCGCGGTCGAGCAGCCCAATTCGATCGCACTGCGGATCGCGATGGTCGCGGATAACCGCGCCGATCTCGTGGCGACAGTGCGCTGGGGCTATGAATGGGATATCGCCGCGGCGACGCTGATCGCGCGCGAGGCGGGGGCCGAGGTGACCGACGCTTTTGGCGCGCCGCTCGCCTATAACAAGCATGATCCGCGCGCCTTTGGCCTGCTGGTGTGCTCGCCGCATATCCATGCCGCGGCGGTCACGCGCCTTGCCGAGCGCGCCGCACGGCTCAGCCAGGACAAGGCCTAGCCGCTCCACCCATAAGAAAACGGGCCACCCGAAGGCGGCCCGCAATCTGGTGTAAGCCGGAGGTCAAGAGCGCCAAGGCGCCCTTGTGCCCATCAGCGCCCGCGGGCCCGATTCACTTCTTCCTGGCTGATCGGAATGATCTTGATTTCGACGCGGCGGTTGCGCGGCTCATCCACATTATCGGCGGTGGGTACGCGCAGATAGGCGCGATCCTCGCCATAGCCGCGGGTCTCGATGCGCGAGCGGGCCACCCCGCGGGCGATCAGATAATCCGCCACCGCCTGCGCGCGCTGTTCTGACAGGCGCTGGTTGGTCGCCGGTGAGCCGGTCGTGTCGGTAAAGCCGAACACGTCGATCAGGCTGTTGGGATATTGCACCAGCGAATCCGCCACCGAATTGAGCGTGTCGTAGAAGCCCGGATTGATCGAGGCCGAGCCGCGCGCGAAGGTCACCCCATCGGGTAGACGCACGAGGATCGCTTCCTGATCGCCGACTTCCTCGACATCGATGCCGCTGCCGGCAGTCTGTTCGCGCAGGGTCTTGATCTGATCGTCATACTGCTTGCCGATCACCGCCCCGGCCGAACCGCCGATGCCCGCGCCGATGATACGGCCAGTGTCGCCGCCGATGGCGCCGCCGAGCAGATAGCCAAGCGTGCCGCCGAGGCCCGCCCCGATCGCGGTGCGCGAGGCCTTGCGTTCCCCGGTGTTGGGATCAGTCACGCAGGCGCTGGTGGTGAGCAGCGCAAGGGCTGCCGTGCTCGATACAAGAATTCTTGAAATTTTCATTGTCCCGTCCTCGCTCCTGAATCTCCACCGTGAAGATGACACGGACCACCGGTTGCGGCAAGCCGCAAGGCACGCCCTGTCGCCGCTGTGGGGCGGCCAGTCTTAGCGAGAGTTGAACGGGCTATCTGCCAATGGCTGGCGCAGCGCTGCGAATGTGCTAACGGCAGCGGGTGACACCTTTTCCTTGGACAGATCTTGTCATCATCATTGCGTTGATTGTGCTCAACGGCGTGTTCGCCATGTCTGAACTGGCGATTGTCTCGGCCAAGACCTCGACGCTGGAAACCCGCGCCGAGGCTGGTTCATCAAGCGCGCGCATGGCGATTCGGCTGGCCGCGGATCCGGGCAAGTTCCTTTCGACCGTGCAGATCGGGATCACCCTGATCGGCATCATCGCCGGTGCCTATTCCGGGGCGAGCCTGGGCGGCCCGGTCGGCGAGCGGCTCGCGCTGCTGGGCGTGCCCGCGCGGTTCACCAGCGAGGCGGGCTTTGCGCTGGTGATCGCCGTGACCACCTATCTCAGCCTGATTGTCGGCGAGCTGGTGCCCAAGCAATTGGCGCTGCGCAACGCGGTTGCGGTGGCGATGGTGATGGCGCGCCCGATGGATCTGCTCGCGCGGGCGGCGGCCCCGCTGGTGTGGGTGCTCGACAAATCCTCGGCCTTGCTGATTGCCCTGTTCGGCCTGCGCAACCGCGATCAGGAAACCTTCACCGCCGAAGAATTGCAGATCATCTTTGCCGAAGCGACGCGCTCGGGCGTGATCGAGGCGGAACAGCACCAGATCCTGACCGGCGTGGTGCGGCTTGCCGAACGGCCGGTGCGCGAGATGATGACCCCGCGCACCGAAGTCGACTGGATCGAAGCGGATGCCGCCGATGCGGAAATCCGGGCGCGGATTGCCACCAGCCCGCATTCGCTGCTGCTCGTCGCCGAGGGTTCACCCGATAATGTGCTGGGCGTGGTGAAGGTGCGCGATGTGCTCGCCGCGCTGGTGGCGGATGGCACCGCCAAGGTGCGCGCCCTGACGCGCAAGGTCGAAGTGGTCCCCGATCAGCTTGATGCGATGGATGCGCTGCGCGTGCTCCAGAGCGCCGATGTGGCGATGGCGCTGGTGCATGACGAATACGGGCATTTCGAAGGGATCGTCACGCCGATTGATCTGCTGACGGCGATTGTCGGGAACTTCGCGAGCGATCAGGACGCGGGCGACATTCCCCAGATCATCGAGCGCGAGGATGGCTCGCTGCTGGTGTCGGGCGCGTTGTCAGCCGATGCGCTGTCTGACCGGCTCGGGCTCGAATATGGCGAGGATCGCGATTTCGGCACGGCCGCGGGCTATGCCCTGTCCGTGCTGCGCAAGCTGCCGGTTGAAGGCGAGGTGTTCCGCGATCAGGGGTGGCGCTTCGAGGTGGTCGACATGGATGGCCGCCGCATCGACAAGCTGCTGGTGAGCCAGGAGGACGAGGGCGACTAGCCCTCTGCCCGCTCTCCGCTGCGTTCACGCTGTCGGGATGATGGCGCTCGCCGAAGCCCCATCGCCTTCGGGCGCGGCGATGATATCGCGGGTGACACGGCCCTTGGCGACGGTGTTGGTCGCCGTATCGCCCACCGTGCTGCGAATGCTGGGCGCCGCGCTGCCGGCGCGATCGAGCAGGCTGGTTTCGACCCGGCTGCGCGGGGCAGGCCCGCCGAACAGGGCATCGAGCGCCTGATCGGCGGCTGTGCCTTCGACCGGGCGCGGCGCGCCTGCGGTGGGCGGGGTCAGCGAGAAATCGGGCGGCACCACCAGCGGCGCCTGCCGCTGCACCGCGAATTCATCAGGCCGGTCGCGGTTGAACAGACCGCCGCCGCCGCAGCTTGCCAGCAGGGCTCCGCTCGCAATCAGGGCCAGGACGGTTTTGAGGTTACGCATGTTCACTTCTCCGAGACAGCATCAGCCGCTTGGGCCGGGCCGGTTGCATCGTCCTTGTCGCTTACCAGCAGGCTGCGGGCAAGGATAATGACAACGCCGATGGTAATCGCCGCATCCGCGACATTGAAGATGGCAAAGGGCCGATAATCGAGAACCTGGAAATCGACGAAGTCGACAACATAGCCAAGCGTCGCGCGATCGAAGATATTGCCGATTGCCCCGCCGAGAATCATCCCCAGCCCGAGAATATCGCCCAGCTTGGCCTCGCGCAGCAGCCACACCAGCACCACGATCGCGATAATGACAGTCATCGCCACCAGCAACCAGCGGGTGTCGGTGCTGGTCGCCTGGAGCATGCCATAGGAAATGCCGCGGTTCTCCATATAGGTCAGATCGAGAAACGGCAGCAGATCAATATGGCCGACACGGCGCAGCGCGAGCGGGCCGATCACAATCCATTTGGTGAGCTGATCGACCGCTGCAATCACCACGGCCAGCGCCAGCCCGATCAGCCGGTTGCGGGTGAACAGCGCGCTCACGCGGGGGCCTGCTCCAACGCGCCGACCACCGTATCGCAGCGGCCGCACAAGGCGCCTTCATCTGCCGCGACATCGGGCAGGTGACGCCAGCACCGCGCGCATTTGTGATGGGTGGTTTTGGTGACGCTCACGCTGCCCGCTTGCCCGCGCGTGACTGTCGCCGTGATGAACACCTCGGCCAGAGCCTCGTCGCTGACGCCTTCGGGCACGGCTTCGCCGGGCACCACGACCTCGGCCTCAAGGCTGGAGCGGATGGTCTTGTCGCGGCGCAGCGGCTCGATCGCCTCGTTGACGGAATCGCGCAGGGCACGCAGCGTGTCCCACTTGAATGCCAGATCATGGTCTTGCCAGCTGTCGGGTGCCGCGTCGATTTCGAGGAGGTGGACGCTGTCGCTCTCGGGATAACGGCTCAGCCATACTTCTTCGGCCGTGAACACGAGAACCGGCGCAGCATAGCGGATTAGGCGCTCGAACAGGATGTCGAGCACGGTGCGATAGGCCATGCGCCGCGTGTCTGCCGGATCGTCGCAATAGAGACAATCCTTGCGGATATCGAAGAAGAAGGCCGAAAGGTCCTCGTTGCAGAACTCGGTCAGCGAGCGGACATATTCATTGAAGTCATAGGATGTGATGGCGCGGTGCAATGTCCCATCAAGCCGGAACAGCTTGTCGAGCACATAGCGTTCGAGCTCGGGCATCGCCGCGTAAGGGACGCGCTCTGCTTCGCTGAACCCGTCGAGCGCGCCGAGCAGATAGCGGAAGGTGTTGCGCAGCTTGCGATACTGATCGCCAACACCTTTGAGGATTTCATCGCCGATGCGGTGATCCTCGGTGAAATCGACACTCAGCGCCCACAGGCGGATAATGTCCGCGCCATATTCTTCCATCACCTTCAAGGGACTGATGGTGTTGCCAAGGCTCTTCGACATCTTCTTGCCCTTGGCATCCATGGTGAAGCCGTGGGTGAGAATCTGGTCGTAAGGCGCGCGGCCGCGGGTGGCGCAGGATTGCAGCAGCGAGGACTGGAACCAGCCGCGATGCTGGTCAGAGCCTTCGAGGTAGAGGTTGGCAGGCCATTGCAGGTCCGGCCAGCGCCCGCTTTCGAGCACGAAGGCGTGGGTGCAGCCCGAATCGAACCACACGTCGAGAATGTCGGCGACCATCTCGAAATCGGCCGGATTGTAATCCGGGCCGAGGAAAGCGGCCTTGTTGGCGCTGTTCCACGCGTCCATGCCTTCGGCGTTGACCGCCGCGACGATGCGGGCGTTTACGGCAGCGTCTTGCAGGTAGGTGCCGTCAGGGCGGACAAACAAGGTGATCGGCACGCCCCAGGCGCGCTGGCGCGAGAGCACCCAATCGGGCCGCCCTTCGACCATCGCGCCGATGCGGTTGCGGCCCTTGTCCGGCGTGAACTGGACGCGCGGGATTTCGGACAGAGCGACATCACG